>Ga0302208_10000033_pt1 | contig 89479 bp, 121 predicted proteins | sample II_Fen_E2_3_FD_194577 | JGI IMG/M metagenome (GOLD analysis project Ga0302208, IMG submission 194577) | Peat permafrost microbial communities from Stordalen Mire near Abisko, Sweden - II_Fen_E2_3 | ecosystem: Environmental > Terrestrial > Soil > Wetlands > Permafrost | place: Sweden: Abisko...
TTGGTTTTCCACTCAGTTCTCATATCGTCCATTTGTTCTTTAAAGGCTTGTATACCATCGTTTACCTTAGCTCTACTCTCCTCAGTGTCTTCTAGTCCTTGCTCTGCTAGCTTATCTTTTTCGTGGAAAGTCTATCTTATCCTCAGAGGCTCCATTGTTATGTGTGTCTCTGTGCTGTTCATTGCTAGAGTCATATAGTACCTTACCGTCCCCCACGGCAATAAGGATACGTTTACCACCCCAGCTAAGCCAAGCACTGCCAGGATTGTCTAGCAGTAATTTCTCTGACCAAGTAAGGTCACCCTTCTTAGCTTTTGCTGCTGCATGTTGTGCGTCAGAGGCTGAGCTATACTTAGCTTTATTTGCTTTTACATAGTCTGCAGCTTTTTTATTTATTTCATGGTTAGATTTTCCTACGTGGGGGAACATGGATTTTTTTAATTGGTCCATTGACGCTGAAAATGACTTGTAAAGTGCTGTATCATCTGGTACTGCGAACTCTACAATTCTAGCGTGTATACCCCCGTCCTCTGTAGTTACTACTGAGCCTATATATTCATATGGTGCTAATGACTTCCTTAGTGATAAAAGGTTAGCTGCTCCAGCTGTTCTAGTATATTCCTGGTGTAGTGTCTCTATACCTATACCCCAGCTATGCATAGACTTAATAAGGTCATATTCATATAGAGCTTTAAACACTAAGTCAAAGAATAAAGACTTCATAAACTTACTTTGTAGTTCTTGTAATGCTGGATGATTGCTCTTTCTAGCTGCTATGATTTTTTCCATAGCTGACCTATAGTATTTATTTACCCACTGTTTATTAGCTTTTTGGCCACCGTCATAGCCACCTTCATTATTAATAATCTCTGCAGTCTCGTCCATTGTAAGATTGCCACGTTTAATCTTAGCTGAAGGGCTTCCGAACATAGTCATAAATACCATCTTTTCTTTTTCATTTAGGCCTAGTTGGTCTAGGGCTGCTGGTATATCAGTCTCTAGTTCCTTTTGTCTCTCTTTTCTCTCATAGGCTTCATCAGGTGTTAGGTTTTCGTCTTTAAGGTTAGTGCCTACATTTACCTCGTTTTCACCCTCAGAGGCCATGTTTTTGTCCATAGATGTAGCCTTTTGTTGAGCTGCATAAGTGCTTAAAGCTCTTAGCCTCTCCACTGGGTCTGCAATACGGTTCTTAAAACCTACCCATTGATTAGTCTTTTCATCATATGTTGGGTGGTCCATTATAGGTGCTTCTTTGAAACGCTTAGAAGTTGCTTGAAGATGCTCTGCTAGTTCCTTGTCCTCAGGATTACGTCCCAGTGTTTGCTGCAATGTTTTTCTACCACTTTCCATATCAGCTATAGCAGTACGTATCTCATGCGGTGCTGGTACATCATGCATAAGGTCATATATGTCACCGTGTAATTGTTGCTTCATCCTGTTTACTACATGCGCTCCTATACTTGCACCTGCTTTAGGGTTTTGGCTGCCCTTCATAATCTTGTACAGAGTTTCATACATGGAAGTTCTAGCTGCTTGTAATAGGTCTCCGTAGTAACCTGTCTCTTGATTGATTACCTCACCATTACCACTTTGGCCTACATCACCTATTCTATTTTGTTGCATTAGTAGGTTTAAGCCTCTGGCCTTACCCATTTGAAGCGTTGCGTGTCTAGCTAGCTTATCGTTCTTTGTTGTTATATCACCTGCTAGTGCTCTAATATCGTCCTCTGAGCGCTTTTCAGGGGCACGGTTCATTAGTCTTTGCACTGGCTTGCTGTTCCACATATTGTCTATATCTTGAGTTGTATCCCTATCATTTTCCATATTCTCATATTTCTTTAATTCTTGATTTTGCTTATCATCCATAGGGTCTACTGCTTTTTTGCCTGCATTCTTAATAGGTGTAGTCTTAACCTTTGCAGCTACGTTGCCTCTTGAGTTGGGTGACGCATCAAATACGCTGTCAGTTGGCTTCGGTGCTGGAGGTATAACCTTCTTCACTTTCTTAGACTTAGCTTTAGCTGTGCCCTTTGGTGTAATTACTAGTGGTGCAGCTGGTGTTACTGTAGCTTTCTTTGTAGCCGCTTTAGTTGTGGCTGGCTTAGCTTTTGCAGCTGTCTTTGTAACTTTAGCCTCTGTAGGCTTAGTCTTTGTCACCTTTGTAGTAGGGGCTGCCACTGTAGCCTTCTTTGCTGCTGTAGAGGTTTTCTTTGTGCTCTTAGCCTCTGCAGCTTTAGTCTTTGGTATTGGTAGCTCTTTTGCCTTACCATGGCCATTAGCTTTATTGGTAACTTTTGTGGCTGTTCCTTTAGCTGCTGCAGCCTTTTTTCTCTTTGCCTTCTTTTGAGCTTCCATAGCCTTAGCGTGGTCTGCATGATGTATAGCGTTGTTTTTAGCGACTTTACCTAGCTTACCTGTTGAGTCATCCCTATAGTGGTAGTGCTCATCGCCTACTTTTGTTACGACGCCTGTTTTACCAGTGGATGTAACAATCTTAGACCCTGTACGAACTGTAGTGAAACGGCCATTAGCTGTACGCTTATGGAGTTCTTCTTTCCAGCTTACACTCTTCTGTAAGTCTATATATAATATAGGTTCTGTTGTATCCATAATTTGTGTACCCCCTTTATTAAAAAATGTGGTGTAAATATTTATGTCTTTACACCACATTCTATCAGATATTAACAGATATTTACACTAGAACTAGCTTATTTTAGTAGCTACCCCGTTAGTATCGAATCTATAACCATATAGGTCACAATTGCTTATCATAGCACCATATGAGTAGCAGCAATAGTCTTTACCACCGTCACTTATCCACCCAGTCTTCATAGCTCCATCTGTACCTAAGTAGTACCACTCGCCATCTATCTTTAGCCAGCCAGTTTGCATAGCCCCAGTAGTTAGGTCAAAGTAGTACCATTTGCCCCCTGTTTTATTCCAACCTGTTTTCATAGCTCCATCGTCTGCGTGGCCTAATAGATACCAGTTATTACCATCTTCTTTCCAGTCATAGGCCATATAGCCCTCTGAGTCAAAGTAGTACCACTTACCATCAATCTTTTCCCAGGCTGACTTAGAGTAAGTGCCATCTGTATGTTTATACCACCATTTGTTATTTGTCTCAGTCCATGCTCCTGCAGTGCTTGTAGTAGCATCTGAGTATATACCCTCTGTGAAAGAGTCTACATCACAGCCCTCACTTACACCGCTAATAGAGCCTGTCTCAGTGTATTGGTGGCCTACTCTGTTAGTAAAGATAGTGTTAGTAGGTAGGTTCCAAGGGTCGTTGTCGTAGTTAGCTTCCCAGAAAGGCATATCTTTTATAGTGGCCTCTGCGTCTGCTAAGTATTCTATAAAGCTAGTGTAGCTATAGATACCTAGTGTAAGTGGACTTAGTGCATTAAATGCAGCAATAAACCTTATAACATAGTCAGCTAAACCTGTGAAGTTAGTCTCTACATCCATCATTGGTACACAGTCCCAGTCATAGTCTTTTATCTGTGCATAGAAGTTTGCAGCTTGTGTCTCTGGTTCACTTGTGCCAACTAAAAAGTGATACGCCCCCACCTTTAATCCTTGTGCCTTAGCCTCTGTATAGAAGCTAGCTAGGGTAGAGTCCTGCATGGTAGTACCCTCAGAGGCTTTTAGGTATACAATACCTACGCCATCTACTGCTACTGCCTTGAAGTCAATGCTTCCGTTGTTGTTTGAAATGTCAATGCCCTTAATATAGCTCATTTTATCATCCTTCTTTCCTATATAAATTTCGTTAAAGACTTTCCATCTATAACCCATTCTATCAGATATTCACATTTATTTACATTAGCTAGAAAAATTAGGTATACTTTTAGGTATTAAATAGTATATTGATAAAAAAGGAGTGATTAATTTGAGTGAACAACATAGAAATGTATCTACAAGTGGAACAGCTGTTGCAGGGTTTGTATTAGGACTTGTCTCATGCTTTTTAAATTTTTTTGGTATAGTAGCAATATTAGCAATTACATTTTCTTCCATTGCTATAGGCCAACGCCATACAAAAAAGGGGCTTGCCATTACTGGCCTAATTCTAGGCATGCTAAATCTGCTCTACGCCTTTTCTATATTAATGAGCCTGTGAGGACAACAAAAAAGCCAGCGAGCTAATAACTCACTGGCTTTCTTTTATTTTAGATACTTATCCTGCATAGCTAGGCCTTCATCGTATTCGTCTACATAGGGCGCCTTACTCAGGTCCGCTGCTGGGTATTTTCCAAAGTTATCTTTTACCCTATCCATTGAGTCTCCGTTGTGGACCATAAAGATGACATCTGGTTCTCCATCCCTTTCAAAGTTCCAACCTTCAGGTGCATACTCTCTGCTAAACTTGCACTTAGCTACTGGTGTCATTCCATACTTAGCATACATCGTAGGTAGCGCTCCATCAAAACAATCTAACTTCTTACCTCCGTGTTCTAGTGCATTCATTAGGATACTATGCATAGCTCCCTTTTCTTTACTAGCTGGGTCCTTGAACACTGATATTATATTGCCATCAGGTGTTACTGCTACACCTGCACCGCCGTTTGGTGACATTAGCAGCTTGTCACCGTTATAGTCGTCCAGGTCGTGTAGGTCTACAAAGGCTCCGTGGCTATTGTTAGCTTTTGCAGCTGCTATAGCACTGTGAAATTCCCTAGGCGCTACTTCATGGTATTTTACATGAGTGCTTCCGCTTGCTCCTCCGCTTGCTCCTTGCTCCATCCTCTTGCTATCATTTCCGCTATTACGTCCTGCTTCATTTTGTCTAGCCTTGCTAGCGTCTCCTCCGATAGCTCTTGTTTTACTTTCTTCTCTTCCACTGTTAGAAATTCCCTCTTTCTTTTTCATATTTGACACATCCTTTTTGTTTTGGGGGCTGGTGTCACTGTCCTGCTTACCCCTCTTACTATTACTATACAAAGGTCTTTTAGATAAGTGTACGCTAGATATAGCGCCTGCTAGTACCTTACCATCTTTAATATATGTGTGTCTACCTCTTACAGTGACCCAGCGGCCACCAGGTGGTAACTCTTTATTGACAGACTTCCATATCTCTCTATACATTTCATCAGCTCTTTGCACCTGTAGGTCATTTGAACCACCTACTATGCAGGGTATGTGGGTGTACTTCATTATCTTGCTAGCCTCTATCCTGTGGTGACCATCATGCACATCATAATCGTAGCCAATTACTACGGGCTCCAGGTTCTCACCTGCTTTCATATGCTCTACGTTCTCTTGTATCTTGTCAAAGTTCAATGCAGCCTCTGTTTGGTAGGGGCAGCTTAATCTATTTACTGGTATCCATAGCACACCCTCAGTGTTGGGCACATTGTAGGCATTGCGGTTAGACTGGTCTATATGCTCGGCTATATTAATACCCATAGATTTTTCTAGTGCTTCTATAGCTAGCGCCTTTTGTATAGCCCCTGAGCTTCTTATAGCTCCCATTAGCTTGTCAAATTGTGCATGAATAGCTGTTCTCTCTTCATCTTGTGGGTAAGGTGCTGGACACGTAGCAAAACCTTTCTCGTAGGTATAGTGTACTAGGTAATCATTTTTAATAGGCCCTGTCTTCATTTTACCTTCAACATAGTTCTCAAAGGCTCTGGCAAACATTTCACAGTTGCTGGTCCAGTACTTGTTATCTTTTCCACCTTGCTTACTAGAGTCCACATAGTACTGAGAGTGACCTGAGTATACTGGTATGTTATCTAACTTCTCTCCTGTACGCTTCTCGTGGTGGTAGGCCATTTCTTGAACCATGTCATTTATATCCATCTTTCTTTTACGCTCATTGCTTAGTATCTTTTTATCTATAGTTTTATCATCGTATCTGCCTCTGAGCTTCTCATAGTATTCGTTGTTATGAGTAGCCTTCTCATTAATCATATCTGTAGCTTTCTTTATAGCGCCACCTAGACCAAACTCTTCTACGGCCTTCTTAAAGCTAGGGTGGAAGCTATAGTACGTCTTATGCTTATTCTCCACGGTGTCTTTACCGTTACCATTACCAAACATTATAGCGTGCATAACGTCCTTATAGGCTGCTTTAACTGCTGGAGACCCTTGGTCCTGCATACCCTCTGAAGCGTAGTTAAGTGAACTATGCCCAGCACTTGCTTGATACATAAGATTATCAAGTGCATGACCCCACTCATGAGCTAGTGTTCCAGCGCCACCATTCTTAGTAATATTGATAGCCTTTGCCACTGGTTCGTAGTGAGCTAATGCTGCACCTTTACCACGGGCTCCGAATGCCATTGATAAACTACCATTTAACGATACGTCTTTGTCCTTCATACCTAATATATCAGCTAAGTCCTGGAAGGCCTCTGCACACTTTATTAAGTGGAAGTTACCACTTTTGTCATCTACATAGTTCCCAAACTCAACACCTTTAAACTTAAAGGTCTTTACCATGTCTTCAGGCTTCTTAACTGGTGTAGGTCTACCACCTGACCTCTGTATCTTTCTAGGCATTACACGCTCCCACCTGACTGTGTTATTAGGCACTTTCTTTTCCTTAGGCTTGTCGGCCTCTGCCTTAGCTTGAGCAAAGTAGTTACCCCAGTCTAGCTTCTTCTTATTCATAGTGTCATAGGTTCTGTTACGGCTTTCATAGTTAGTAAAGAAGTTAGTTAGCTTATCACCCAGAGGCGCATAAGGCTTAGCAGCTGCTTCATGATGCTGCTTTATAGAGTTCTCAACTTCCTTTATACGGGCTAGCTTCTTAGCTTTCCACTCTTCGGGTGTTATGTGGTTCCACTTATCAGCCTTATAATCACGCTCCATCAAGTCTGAGGCACTAGGCTCTTTGGCTGCTTCCCTTTTAGCATAGTCTAAATAGTCTTGTTGATTCTTTAAAAATGCTGGTGTTTCCCTCTTCATTTGATTACCTAAGTCACTTACTGCATTTCTAAAATCATCCCACGATTTAATAGGCTCTAGTGTCCTCTGTAGGCTTCTTATTGCATTTAGGTATAATTGCCTATCTTCTGCTGTATCTCCTGGTGGCTTCGGTGCTATGCGGTCATAGATAAGCTGTTTACACATAGCTGTTTTTATATCCATGCCGTTCTTGTAGTCTGCCTCAAAATCCACTGGATTTATTAAATTTTTCTTGATACAGTAGCGCTGTGCTACTTCAGGCGCCATGTTCTCCAGTGCATCGAGGGATTGTCCTGTGCTGTCGCTCATCAGCTTATCAGTGGCTTTCCTAAGCTCTGCCATATCCTTCCTAGCACCACCTATCTTAACCCCTGTATCGTAGGCTACATCATGATTAACCTGCTTCTCAGACCTTATGTCAGCTACCTTGGTTTTCTTACTACCCGTTGTATTGGCCGCTTTAGATGGTATTTTTTCGCCTGTAGAAGTACCTGCATCCTGCACCTTTTTAAACCTGCTATTAATAGGTTTTTTAGCCTCTGGCTTAGCTTTAGGTGTAGAGGCACCAAACATTTCATCTAAGTCTTTGACCGTAGGTGGTTTAGGTTGTCTCTTCTTTTTATCACTGGCTGCTATTAGTTTGTCTAGCTCCGCTTTAGTATTTGTCTTAGCTTTTAGCTTAGTACCTTTATTGTTGGCACCTGCTAGTACTGCCTCTACATTCTTTTTATTATCCTTTGGTAGCACTTCAGCCTTTTTCTTTTCTTTTGGTCTGCTGTTAGCTATAGCATCTATATCTTTACGTGCCTTAGCTGTAGTCTTTGCTGCAGCTGCTTTTTTATCTGTTACAGGCTTTATAGTCTTTTTAGGGGCAGGCTTAACCTCCGTGGTCTTCTTTGTCTTAGCTACTGGCTTCTTAGCCACTGTAGAGGTTTTAGCTGTAGTTTTTTTCTTCTTAACTTCTTTATCTAGTTCAACTTGATGTTCGCTTAGCTGTGCTCGTGTGGCTTTTTTAGCATTACCACTAGCACCCTCTAAGCTGCCTGCCAGTATTTTACCATTGAGTACATATATATGTCTTCCTCTGACTGTCTTCCACTCACCTCCAGGCGGTAGGTCTTTGTGCACCTTCTTAGCCTCTGCTCTTGTGATTGACTTCTGTAGCTGCTCTATTGGTATTATGGCTACTATAGCACTTTCAGGCACTGTGCCTGGTACCTCTGTCTCTCCTAGCTCATTTTCTACAGCGTTTATTGGTGGTGTCACTACAAGCACGTAAGCTTGTTTCTCACCATACAATGTATAATTGCTGATAGCATAACCCTCTGCCTGACTAAATAACTGGGAAAAGCAGGTTACCGCCTGCTGTTGGTCTGAATCATTTCCCTTTCCTTTAGAAGCTATATATCCGTGCTCCTTTATAAATGCTAGCTCATTAGCACCTATACCTCTAAATAGCATCTGTGAAGCCTCCATTGGAAATGCTGCTGGGTCTAAGTAATCATAGAGCACTGATTTGCTTATAATTTCTAGTTTGTCTGCGTCATATAGCATGCTGTAACCTCCTCTGTTATATAGAGTTCATATAATTTATAATAGCGTCTGCTCGCTCCTCTGAGTAGTATTTATAAGTAGGGTACCACTGCATAAAGTCCTTAGCTCGCTTGCTGCTGTTGCATGTCTTACATGCTGGTATAATATTCTCTCGGCTGTAATGGCCTCCCTTGGCTACTGGTATAATGTGCTCCTGTGTTAACTCAAGTTTGCGGCCACAGTAAGCACACCTGTTATTAAAGTATTCTTTAGTTTGCGCCCACTGTTCAGCTGTTAACGTTGCAGGCAACGCATATTCTCTAGCCTTTCTACGCTGACGTATGATAACACGTTTAGTTTTATTATTACGTGCCCACTGCTTGCTGCGCTCAGATATAGCTGGCCTATTTTCTTCATAGTAGCGTTTTCTACGTACACTAATATCTTTAGCATGTTCTGCCTGGTACAGTTTCTTCTGTTCAAGGATGCTTTTCCTATGTGTTTCATAGTACTGTTTTGCTTGCTCAGCTATGGCCACCTTATGTTCCTTACGATACTGGGTGCTCCATGTAGCCTTGTGCTCCTTGTTTTTGCTATTATATTGCTTCTTTTGTGCCTGTATACTTAGCTTATTTATATCGTAGTACTGCTTTGCCCTTGCAGCAATAGTTTCTTTATGTTCCAAGCAATAGGCTTTTTGCCTTTTACTTATAGCCACTCTATTCTTTTCCCAGCGCTGCCGCTCTCTTTTAATTCTGCATTCCCTACATTCGTTTCTAAGGCCATCCTTAGCATCTTTCCTAATATGGAAATACTCTTTAGTTGCAGGTAGCTCAGCCCCACACTTACTGCAAATTTTCATTTCCATAAAATCACCTCTACCACTATTATATTCCAATGTCCTAGGACTTGCAAGTATTATCTAGCTGTAGTATAATATTTTTGAGGTGATTATAGTGGCAAATAAAGATTTAAAAACAAGAACACCGATAGCTAACTCAGTCAATACAGCTATATGGACGGAGCTTAAAGACTACTCAAAAGAAACTGATATACCTCTGTCTAAATTATTAGATAGAGCAATAAAATTATTACTAGAGTCTGCTAACAAATAGCAGGCCCCTTTTTTATTTCAAATTTTCATCAATTCCAATTCCCCTTCTGATACGTTCTTCATTGATCAAGTCTTTAAGTGATCTCAGTGTTGGCTTACCATCTACCATGCTGTAGAATCTTGATAGTTTATGCCACATATGTCTACAATTAGGATGCAGCGGAATACAAGGTATATAAGTTGCTACACGCCTGCCATAGTTAGTCTTACCCACCCAAACATAGTTCATTTCGTCACTGTAATTAGTTCCCATTAGCTCTGCCTTGTGAGTTACTGTAAAGGTTCTACCTTCTAGATATTGCTTACAGTATCTACATGAGCCCTCTACAGTATTCACTGTTACTTGGTCCCCTTCTTCACATCCTGCTAAGAATGCGTCACTAGAGGCCATTGCAAGCTCTGTGATAGCTACACGCCTCCAGTCCCTGTTTTGCTCGCCGAACTTGTCGAATAACATTTGGGCTAATTTAGCAGCGGACCAACGACCATTGATAGCTTGTAGTACTACTTGCTTTATACCTGCTCTGTGCTTTTCTGCTACCTCTGCTATCTTATCTGCGGTCCTTATTTCTGCATTCTCTACAGTTCTTATTTCCTGAGGCTGTAGAGGTAATATCTCATAATTATGCATAGCTAGATTACGCTTAGCTCTAGCTGCTCTTAGTGCTTCGTCTAACTCAGCCTCTGTAACTGTAGGACTTAAATTAGCTAGAACTTCTATTGCAGGGTCTTTAGCTGCTGTTAACACTACACCCTCATGCCTAGCTGCTTTTATAGTGGTAGGAAAGCGGTCCACATAAGCGCCTGTAGCTTTCAGTGCCTCTGTATCTTGCTTATTTCTTATCTTAGCTATAAATGCCGCTCTTACTGCATACTTCTCTGCTACCTTCTCAGCGTTTGGTAGGTCTTGCTTTAATATACCGTCTATCTGCTTGAGCTTTTGCTTGCTCCAATTATCCTGCCCCTGTAGATACTTGATAAAGTCCTTACGCTTACGCTTGGCTATATTCCATAGCTCTGTTAGTTTATTGGGTCTACGTGCACTCTTTATGAGTTCTTCTTGATATGCCATAAACTCTGTACCTAGTGATTTAGTCATTTCTACATGTTCATTGGAGAGGCCTAGCGCTGCTATAAGCTCAGCCATGTTATTGAACGCTGGCTCTACTAGCTCATGGTATAGCTCCTCCTCTGCATCTGCTAGCATACTATTATCATTAAGCGCCCATATATTGTGTTCCTTTTCAGGTGCTTGCATATAGGTAATAGGTCCTGCTACTCCCATAGCTTTGCTTAACTCTTCTACTACTGCAGCTCTCTGTGCCTCTGTAAGCTCTTTCATTTTAAGTGGTAGTGTCATTTGCACTTTCATATTCCACCTCTCTAATAATCTGCCCAGTCTATTATTACCTCAAGGGGCTCATCATCATTTAATGACTTCTTTATTGGTTGCCCTGGTTTAGCCTTAGCAGCTGCCTTCTGTTTCATAGCCTCTATATTTGTTTGGTGTTTTTGGTATGCGCTCTTACCTTCCATGTCGTGCTTATGCTGTAGGTTCTGCATGTCTATGCTTTGGCCGTGTTGTTTATCCATAACTTCAAGGTTCTTTTTATGCGCATCGTCTGAAGTTGCTTGGGCTTGCTCTTGCTCTTGGCCTTGCTGTGCTTGCTGCTGCTCTGCTTGCTCTGCCTGCTGCTTAGCTTGTAACTCTGACATAAATACCTGCATAAGTACTGTATTACCTGGTGCTAAGGTCCATGAGGCAGGTTTACCCTCTTCATCTAGTACCTCTTCCATGTCTTCTTTTTTACGGACCTCTGCTACCTGTACTACACCTGAATCTATCTGTATTTTGTATCTATTCCACTTAGCATCTTCATCCTCTTCATCTATACCTACCCACATAAGACAATATTCATCGTCTATATGGTCTACTATCTGAGAGTTAAACGTATTAGCTAAGAATTGCATTAGAGGTATAAAGCCCTTGTCCTTAGACTGGTCCATCTTAGCCTCTGTATTATCTGAAGCACTCATGCTGTTGCCGCTGGTCCAGCTCTTAAAGCCTACTTCAGTTGGGTCTATCTGATACACTGCACATGCTATATTGAATAAGAACTCAAGGAACTCGTTAAATTCCATGTCCCTATTAGAGTTATGAAAGGGTGTAAACTTAACTCCAGCGCCTTCAGATATGCCTAGTACTGGCACCGACCACTTACCACCTGCACCCTCTGTCATTGTCTTCCAGTGCCTTGAGAATGCCTCTAGATGCTCATCTTTAACTTTACCCACAACTTCAAGTACACCCTGTGGTAAATGACTATTACTAAAGTAGCTGGTATTATATCTTATGCTATTCATGATACCTGTGACTATCTCTATTAAAGTCTCTAGTTCTGACATACCAAAGTCTACGGTTCTTATGTCTGTACGTGGGTTTCTAATTGCATAAGTGAGCTCATCCTCAGTGTACTCTGCCACTATTTGACCATCTATTTTTTGTACATATGCTATGTGGCCACTGTCCTTCTTACCTCTGTTTGTAATTGGTTCATATACGGGCACCTGCGCCTCTTCACCTGCTGGATTACTAGATACTATTTCAATAGTAGTACCATCTACGGCCCACACTTCAGAGGCTTCACCTCTCTTACTAGCTACATTTTCCCAAACCATTGCATCAAGTGTTAGTGTATCTCTTACTATTTTTCTTAAGAAGCTATCAAAGTTGTCTTTACGCCTAGCATTAGGTGCTGCCCCTGTACGCATGAAAAACTCTTCTATCTCAAAAGCTCTCTTCTTTTGTGGGTCTGTCATAGTAGCGTCACTGTCTTTAAGCACTATCTTGAAGCCCATGTCACCTTCAAACCTTGGTCTTCTTGCAAACCTTGCTACTTGATTTAGTCTAGTATTTATTATAGCTGCTATAGCTGGCACCTGGGCCATGCTTCTTAGGGTAGAGAATGTTATTGCTGTAGGCTTAGCCCTTAGTCCCATTATGCCCTCTACATCATAAGGGTCAATGATTGCTGACTTAGGCTCATTTATTTTTACATTGCTTAGCTTGCCACTGTCAAAGGCTTTCAATAGCTCTTCTGCTTTAGGCGCTTGCTCATATATGTCTAGAATGTCGCTCATAGTACACCTCCTTATATTATAAAAGAGCCTCGGAAGACTGGCCTCCTCAGCTCCTTTTGTTCTTACCTAGTTAAAGTTGTCCCTGTCATTAATGTGTCCGCAATTAGGACAGTGCTTCTCTCCAGCTGCATTAGGTCTAGTACTAGTTATGCCTCTAGGCACTGCGTATACCTTGCATAGTGAGCACTGTACCTTAGCTGGGTTAGTTTTTTCTTCTACATTAGTGTAGATTCTTGTTAAACCTATTTGGTCTGCCATAAAATATCAACTCCCTTACTCATGTAATATCTGGCTATTCATCTATATAGTACCATTTTGCATATATTATTAATAGCTTATTTAGGCTTTTTGTGCTTACCTATTTCTCGCTTGCTGCGCCCCTGTGACCTAATTGGTTCATGCCTTGGTAGGTCTTTATATTTAGCATACTCATATATCTGTGCTCCGCTGTATGTGTCATCTGTAGATGCTTTAGGCTCTTCTATTGGTTGCTCCTCTGCGTCTTTATATCTTCTTTTGCTCTCCCTGTCTTCTAGCACAGCTGCTACACATATCCACATAAGTAGTGCTATAAACGTAGTCATCTTACTACTTTCCAATTAAGCGCACACAGTGCTTTATTTGTTGGAACCCAGGCTTTACCTGGCTTATCGTTGCTGTGATATATAACATTATCCATCATGAAGAGGTAGCCGTCCCAATTCTCACGTTGTACTCTGTAGCCTGCTTGTAATAGTAGTAGAGCCACTGAAAACTCAAAGTACTCTTGGCCTGCTAACCTAGTTGTATCCCTTACTACAACTAGTGGTGCTGTGATATCCTTAGCACTAAATAGGTTACTTAGTTGTTCTGCTATCTGACTTACTTTGTGGTCGCTTACACTGTTGTCTACTGTGAGCGTGTAGAGGTCTGCTTTTTCTGCCTTTATATTTTGCAGTATAGTATCTAGCGGTGTACTGAAATCTGGCGCTGGTCTCTTAGTCATACCCTTCCATATGCTTATATCATTTGTTGCTGGGTCATAGTTTGCTGCTATATTCATAGCTGTATCAACAAAAGGGCTAGGCGCCATTGTATGCATGTCCTTACGCCACATATCTTTAAATGCTTCAAGCTCCGCATCAGTTGTACCTGGTGCTATTGTTATAGTACGTTGCGCCATTATTTTTAGAATTGATTCATCAACTTGACGCTCAATTTCTTCTACTAGTTCTGGTGGTATCTTGGCTTTAGTCTCCTCAGGTACTGCTGCCATTGCTGCTTCTACTGCCATTGCTTGCTCTACTGCAGCTCTTAGTGCCTCTTCCTTGGTTGCTGCGTCCATGTTGTCTGCTGTTCTGTAATCTCTCATTGTTTCTAGTTTACTGTTATCATGTCCTATATTCATAATACCCTCTCCCTTTTATTTATTATTCTATATAGAATGAACCTCCTGAGCTTCTCTCTTTTCTTAGAGCTATTGTTAGGTAATTCATAGCATGTGCGAAATGGTCTCCACCAGGCATACAGCCGACTCTTATAGTGATAATTTCTTTGTGTGTCTTCTCATCCTCTTCAATATCCCTTATCATTACTATATTGGTTAGGTGCTTAATGAATGTACCAAACAATGGATTCTGTGATACCCACAAAGGTATAACTATTTTTCCATCCCTGAACATCTTAGCCATAGTCTGTAGGGTTAAGGTCCTATCTACGCTTACCTTTGAGTCCTCTTCATTCCATACGTCATTAACTTTAGTTGTAGAGGCACTTGATAAGTTAGGGTAGAAACATGAGAATACTTTTCCTGGGAAATCTTGCATAAGTTCAAAGTTCCTATCTTTACCATAACCAGCATCAAATACCCCTGTCACTGCCTCCCACTGTCTCATCTTCTCGCCTGCTCGCTGTATATGTGGGTTAGTCTTTCGACCGTCTATAGTCTCTGCCTCTGAGTCCTCTGCATTCCATATATCTAGTATTAAAACCTTTTCTGGATTATCAGGCATCTGCATTGCATTAACACCCCATGACATATTACCCCAGTCAACACCCTGGCAAATATCTCTTCTACGTATGTCATAAGGGCTCTTAAGTGAAGTATCTATACACCGCATTATATCAGCCTTAGTAATCATTACATTATCACCTAGGTAAGGTCTGCCTATAACATAGTTCTCAAATAGCTGGTCTAGGTTATAGTCTAGTTTCTTTTTCATTAGCTGTGTAGCACTTATCCAGGGGCATACTAGTTGGCTTATCTGGTAGCCTCTTACTGCTGTCTTATAATCATACAGTGGCCTCCATAGTCCTTTAATCCTGGTCTCATCAGATATAGGCTCATGACACTTTAAGCATATATAGGCATGTGTATCATGTTCATTTATTATACCTGGATACTTTAAGTGTAGGTTGTGATTAGGTGCGCCTCTGCTGTCCTTGCTTAGCTCCATCACATTTTTAGGAAAGTCGTGTATTAGTGTAGTCCATGTGCCACAGTGTGGGCATTTAATCCACCAGTGCTGCTGGTCGGAGTCTTTAAAACTTGCATTAACTCCTACACCTGGTAGACTTGGTGTACTAACGTCCCTTCTCCATCCATATGCTGAAGAGGCTAGAGACTCATTGAATGCTATAGTAACACCTGAGGCCATTCTATCTATCTCCGATTCCACCGCCTATTACTAGGTACTTTAACACCTCTTCAATAGTCACCCACTGAAGAGGTCGGACTAGACTATATCATCCCTTTTGATTCTTATTACGTGCTCTCATATAGCAGTTCCTACATAGGCCTCCGCTATTGTGCTTAGTTTGAGTAGTACCACACATAGTACAACAATCGTAGTTCCTAGCCCAACGACCTGCATACTTAGCCTTACGTGCTGCTATAAGCTCCTCTTGGTGCTCATTACAGTGGCATTTTCTGCATTCAACTATTAGATTGCTGTCCTCATTGTTTGGGTCTTTAACGCCTCTGCCATGTCTGTCCTTATGATGTACAGTTAAGTTCTTTTCATCATACTGCTGTCCACATTTGCTACAAGTATAATTACACGCTATTAGTAGCTCTTGCCTCTTGCTGTCAAAATATTCTTTTTCCCTGAAGGCCTTGTTCCTTTGAAGTATAGTATCTTTATTATTTCCATAGGTTCTCTTAGCCCTTGCTCTAATCTTCTTGTGCAATTCAGGGTCTTTGTTGGCGTTGCGTTCCCACTCTCTCTTATAGCACTTGCGACATTGTTGTTTACTTGGTGCATAGAGCTTATCAAACTCTTGCCCGCAGTCTTTACATAGCATAATATAACACCCCTTTATATAAAATATCCTCTACTGGTATTATATTACATCCTGTCAATCAATGTCAAGCTACATTATAAATAAATCTCCATTCAGTAGCGTATAGTCGTTGAGGATTCGACTCCCTTAGGAGTACGTCTTTCCTGCGGATTATCCCTTCCATTGCACTTTTTACTATCTCTAAGGCGTTACCCTTCGCCCCTCAGTGTATCACTACCTGAGGTTAGTATGCATGTCTTCGGGACGTTCCCGCATATGGCTACTTTTTAATTCGACCATGTTGTTAATCGAATATGATAACATCAGCATCAACACCTTCACCGAGCTTAGCACTATGTCCTGACCTGAAAAATATAAAGCTACTACCTATTCTTCTTAGCCTTACATTATCTACTATATCCTCACCTTGCTTCTTCTTACCAGTGGTTACGTCAATACCCATACGGTCTTTAATATACGGGCTGTCTTTCATAACCTCTTCTATTCTGGTCTTACTAAAATCGGCTACTTGGTCAAAGGTTGGAAATACATATACTGCTTTAGTGTATGGATGAGTATCACAAAACCATAAGGTTTCTCTAACTTCATTCTCACTCATACCACATTGTCTGGACTTTTGAGTAGCTTTGTGTGGGTGCTGGTCATCTAGTATCTGCTGCAATAGTTGTCGCTGCCCTCTGAGTCCTATGCTTTGTTCTGCTGGGCTTATCTGATTAGCTCGTCTTATATCATAGCTTCCATCTTTATTTAGCTGCTCGAATCTATAAGGCTTACCTCTGAGGCCTGTGTAATACTGGGCCCAGATGCTGGGCCTATGCTTTATCTGGTATTCAAGAATCTGCTCATTAGTTAGGGCTTGCATGTGCTCACCTGCTCTCTCCTAGTGGGCTATATTTTTCCCTTAAATCAGGGTCCTTACCTACATAGCATATATCACCAAACCCCTCAGAGTACTCAGGTGGCTCTAGTTGGTCGCTCATTTTCTCAATTATAGGTATTAGGTCTTTTTGGTCTGCTTGTGCTGCCCTTACCCTACACATATACTGTGTTGCATCTATCCATATAGCCTCTGCATAGTAGTCATACTTAGTAGCTAACTTTAGCAGCTTAGCTCTTGCTTGTACTGTGGTGTTAGTCTCATCTATAATTATATTAACGCCCTGCTGCATAAGTATCTTTAAACTTATATCTCTTGTGGCCCACATCATAGCCTTGCCCTCTGCATAATATCTTTGGCCATACATTAGCTGTCTAAACTCATCAGCGGATATTACAACCTCGCTAGTCTTATAATCACGTGCCCAGGTGCTCTTACCTGCTCTTGGTAATCCTATTAATACTGTTAGTCTGCTTTTCATTAATTATCATCCTCTCTGTAATTATTATTCATATAGCTGCATATACTGTAGGGTAGTAACCCTGCTGCATTAAGTATATATGAAGAGGCTGTATAACACTTTGTTGTACATCGTAATTTAGCCTCTTCAATTGATATATCTAGCCTCTGAGTATACTGTAGAGGCTAGTGTATTACATAACGTTTTACTCTTTCTCTCCAGTAATGGACCTTATAATATCATTGCCCACTGCATCAAACTCAGCCTCTAGTGCCTTGCGCTCTTCAGCTGTTTTAGTATTAAGCATCATTTCCACTGGTATAGCTGCAAGCCCCAGTGTGCCTTGGATTGTGGTACTTTGTTCAATACTAGTCTGTTCAACAAACTCGCCTTTCTCCTGGCTTATCTGCTTGGCTATAGTCTGGATAGCACTCAGTACTGGACCTATGCTTTTATCAGTCAATTTAACATGACCTATTTCATTTATTACTTTGTCAAATAATAGTGCTGTTATTTTGTTGAGACCTGCTATTCTCTCTCTCTGGTTGGCCCAGCCTGTCTCTAGTGTTAGACCGTCAACATGCTCCTTAAACTCAGGATGCTGCAACCATCCATACATTGTCATCCTGCTATAGCCCACTGCCTCAGCCACTTGTCGTAGAGGCCAGCCTGCTGCCATTAGTTCTGCTGCTTTATATCGTGGCTCATTCCATTCCCAAACCTTAGGCACTGACTTATAGTAGGCCCTTGGTATAACTATCTTATACTTCTTTCCATTGCTACCTCTGACTTCAAGTGGTATATAAGAAGCGCCATCCTGCTTCGGTGGTACATCGTCTAGTATCTCAACTACCTCTGAGCCAGGCAGTGGTAGGCTTCTAACTAGTTTGTCCTCGTCTCTGTTGAGGTCTTCCTCTGTATGCTTTACTGGTTTAATTGCTGCCTTTAGTTTCCGTATCAGTGCCATAGCCTCATTCCTCCTGCTTCCAAAATTTTCTATAGGCAAAAAATAAGCTTCTGTCTAGTTTTGTATAACCCAATTCTACCATATTATAGTAGCTTTTGTATACAACTCTTTACAACTTTGAACAACATATATTTATATATATATAGAGGATTATTATTATTTATTATTATTATTTATTAAAAAAAGCTTCAGTAGTAGTAGAGTAGAAAACTAGAAAAAAAAGAAAAAGTTTAAAGTACACAAACACTATAGGAATTGAGTAGAATTTATTTGGGATTATTTTCTATTTTATTTTATTTATTAGTGATTTTTTATCAAAAGAATTTTTCAAACTATAATTACGTACCAACTCGTAAGGAAATCTCGATGTAACACACTTTTATTTTTTCAGATTTTTTTAAATTTTTGAAGAAAAAAAAGACCCTTAAAAAAATAAAAAAAAATGGAGGGGGGTGTTTGTGTGTTGTATCGAGATTTCCTTACGTACTCGTACGTGAAAACGGTTTAGATTGCAGAGTTTGCAAAAAGCGATGCTCAATTAGATGTGATAATAATATTATATCATTTAATTATAGATATAGTACCTCTGAATAGTAATTAAAATAATTCATTGGCATATTGTAATACATAGGCATATATATTATACTATAGGAAAATAAAGGAGTGGTGGTATATGGAAGAGAAAAGATACACAACAGGTGAGTTTGCAAAGGCTATAGGCAGGTCAATATGCGGTGTACAAAAGTGGGATAGAAAGGGTATATTAATAGCTAAGCGCACACTAGGTGGTAGGCGCTATTATACTGATGCTGATATTCAAGCAGTAAATGAAAGGGAAGGTGTAGTAAATGGAAAATAATTTAACACTAATTTCAAGGCGCTCAAACTATGGTATAGCTTATGACTTGTGGGAGAATAGCAGTGGCCAGGTATTTATGACCGCTGTGCAGCTAGCACAGATAGTAGGCTACAAGGATAAGAAAGGTATAGAGAATGTATTAAATCGTAATGAGTACTTAAAAGAACCTGAGTTTTCAACTACCCTCAAACTGAATGCGGTTGACGGCAAACTCCGTGATACCAGGGTTTTCACTGAAGATGGTATATATGAGATAGCAATGTTAGCTCGTACTGAAGAGGGTAAAAAGTTCCGTGCTAAGATAAGAAGGATAATAAGAGAAATGTCCATTAAAAAGGTAGTCGATAAATTACCTAAGGAAACATTTACTGAGTGTGGGTACATGAAAGAGACTGGAGAGGCTCAGAGTATATTACTAGATATTATGCATAGTATGCCTCTCAATAAATATGTAGATTGGTATGATAGAAACATACAAGCTAAAAGGGAAAGAGAGTGGGATAAGGTAATAAATAAAAAGTTAAAAGAACAAAAATCAAATATCATTTAATATATTAAAATAGGCCTCAGAGCTCGGTGCTCCAAGGCCTTATGTATTATTTACAGCAAGCAGTGCGGTTATAGCATTAACGACACTGACACCATTGTATCACCTATAGTCTTATTTGTCTACATAAAAAAGAGTACACACCATGCGGCGCATACCCTGTGTCCTCTGTATATCCTAAGCTTACTTAGTTCTTTTCTCAATGCTCATAGTTTTGCTATTAACTCTTAAGTCATCTTTGCCATTATCTAAATTATACTTAGTTGCTACTTCTTCCCAGAAAAGCTCACTCTTCATCTTATACACTTCCGCTGCTGCTTTGTGTTTCTTCATAGCCTCTACTACTTCATCTTTTTGCCAATCAGCCATTGTTCTAGCTACACTCAAGTTCATAAAAGAATTTATTTCTTCAGCTGTCATTGTACTAATCACTGTGTATTCTTCTTGAGCTCCAGCCTCTTCAGTATCATTAGTGCCTACACGTACTGGGCACTTATCTTTAACCTTGCATACCTTGCAATCCTCTTCAGTGTGTCCCTCTTTACCACTCATCATACCTTTAAATGCACCCTTTAGTAATTCATTTAATATACTATCCATAATTCTCCAGCTCTCCTCATTCTTATATTATTTTTTTATTTATTAATAACCTAGGACCTTAAAACCGTTTGCCAAGAACATAGGTGTATTGGCCTCACCATTAGCTTCAACATATTGTGCCATATATTGTATACACTCAAGTTGAGTTCCAACATTAACTACCTTGCATTGGCCTCCCTGCTTTGCAATAGCAAACCAAGATATTTCTGGCTTGTTTGGCTTATGGATTTTAACTTTGTCTACCTCTTCAGTCGCTTTTGTACTCTTGTCTGTTTTAGCCTTCGTAACTACTTTACTACTTACTACTTGCTTTTCCACATTAACATCTGCCTTCCGTGTCTTTATGCTTTTTGTTCTAGTTGTTTTTTTACTTGCAGGCTTGCTTATGCGCTTAGTTGCAGACACGTACTTTAGTGCACCACTCTTTCTAGCTGCCATAGCCCTATACCACCTCTCACTTACATAAACAAAAACGACCAGGCTCTATCTCCTGGCCTATTTATAGTATACAACATTGAACAAACATATACAACACAATTATGTAAATTTATCTTAAATTTTTTAAATTTTATTTTATTACCCTTTGCACCCCTTGCATAGCAATACTTTCCATGTTATACTATATCTGATGAACCAGTAATATCCTATATACATCTACAAAATAAAAAAGAGAGGTGCACCAGATGGTCTTGGTGTACCTCTCTTTTATTACTTATCGCCCCAGTGAGCCTTATCATAACTAAGATTAACTGCTCTATCCCTATAAGCTGTATGACCTGCTATGCTTGCTATCGCATCTAAACTATAGCCAGCCTCTGTAAATTCTTTTACTAGCATATTATACCTATCCTCATGTACTTTATCCCTTGCTACATACTTATCCATATCTGGGTCAGCCTCTAGTGCTTTCTTAGCCTCTATGCATATAGCCTCGTGTAATACATTAAATGCTGGATTAACATACTGCTCCCTGGGCTTTCCTATTACATCAGAATATAAATACTTTGGTACAGTATCAAGTAGCCGCCTACCTATAAACCAGGGCATGTCCGATATATTAAAAGCGCCTCTTTTCACACTGTCCATATAATCCTCAATAATAATTTCAAAGTCTTTATTCATTTTATACGCTCCTCTATATTATTTAGTATAAGTAAGTAAGTCCTCTACTTTGCAGTCCAATACACTGCAAAGCTTTTCTAAATGTTCCTTAGCAATGTATCTCCATTTGTTAGTGCAATAGAAAGATATTGTTGCTAATCTTATTTTTGTCATAGTAGCTATTTCTTGCTGGGTCATTTTCTTCTCTGTTAGTAGCCTCTGTAAGTTGCTCTCTACCATAGTTTTCATCCCCTTTATTTATATTATATGCTGGTTAAAAAATTATTTGTCATCTTTTTACTAATAACGGAATACATATATAGTATAAAATAAATTTAATTAAAAAGGGGATATATAAATTATGAAAAAATCATTAAGAATCTTTACTGCTATGATTGTTGCCTCTACTACTCTATTAGCTACTCCAGTATTTGCTGCTACTAATTCTAACCAATGTAATACTAATGGAACTACTCAAGGTACTGGAACCACTAACCCTAATGCAAATCAAAATGCACATAAAGATAAAGATACTGGAACTACTACTGGTGCAGCCTCTGATAATAATAGTAGCACTGCTAATAGTAATAGTAGTACTGCTAATAATACCACCGACAATAGTACATCCACCATAGATAAAAGCACCTCTGTAGATGTTAAGGACAGCGGAAACACTACTAGCACAACTACAAATAACACTAGCATTGATAATAGCACAACTACTATAGATAAGAGCAAGACTATAGATAGCAATAATACTAACATTGACGCAAGTACCACTAACATTGATAAGAGCACCACTAACATTGATAAGAGCAAGACTACAGATAGTAATAATACTAGCATAGATAATAGCACAACTAACATTGATAAGAGCATCACTAATATAAATAGCAACAATACAACTATAGGCAGCAATAACACAACTATAAATAATACTACTAATGTGATAACAAATATTACCAACGTTTCTAGTACAACTACAAAAGATACTAGCACTGTAGTTCCTGTTGTAATAGCTCCTGCTAAAGATAATAACGCAACTTCAAATACTGGAAATAGTACAACTACTACACCTGTTGCAGCTACAACTACTACTGGCTCAGCTGTAATAGCTACTTCATCTTCATCAGGCCACCACCACTCAAACTCAAGTAGTGTATATGCAGCTGCAGCCACAGAGGCAGCTACTAAAGATACTTTCACTGGCTGGACCTTAAAGAATATGAATTGGTATTATGTGGATAATGGCGCTAATAAGGTAGGCTGGTTCTCAGACGCTGATGGCTATAAGTACTACTTAGATGCAAGTGGTGTAATGTACACTGGCACTCATACTATAGATGGTGTAACTTATACATTTAGTAACACAATCGACGGCCACCGTGGACACTTAGTATCAACTAGCTATAAAAAATAACAAAAAAAAACCAGTAGATGTTACTCTACTGGTTTTACTTATTAGCTATCTATCATAATTGATTATCTCAGTTTCATCACAGTCATCATTATATTGTTCTAGTAGATTTAATAGACACGCTCTTTTGCTGCAGGTACAGAATGTGCAGCTGTCGCTTGGTGCACCATCCTTTGCACATTGTCTCATAAGGTCTTCTAACTTACTATTCATCTATCATTGCCTCCCTATTATTAATTTTAGGCTTCCTTACATTTGCAGCAGTAGTAGAGGCAAAGGTTATTTGATACCTTAGCCAATTTACCTCATCCTCTGTCTTGCACTGATTATATAAGTCATCTAAAAATGCCATCACATCTAAAAATTGTAGGACCAGTAGTCCCTTATCATTTCTTTTTAGCATTTATCATCACCTCTAATTTAGTCATCATATTACTGCTCCTCCTCTTCTATTTCTTCAAATACATTATCGTCAACCAATTGGTGCAACAGTTGTCTACTTATTATGCTAGGCATCTGAAATGCATTAACTTTGCATCTAAACTCAATTCCGTTTAAAGTTATTATTTCATCTTTTTTAACTAAAAACATAGTATATTTCCACCTCCTACTAATGCACAATATTTAAGAATTGTGCCTTAATTAGCTACATTTCTATAACTTTAACATCAATTATTTTTACACCATCTTTAGTGCTAAAATACGCACCCTGTATCCCTTGTGATGTTAAATCATTTAATATTTTATTAGCCTCAGCTTCCCTTTTTTCATCAATCCAATATTCTATTACCAGTTTCTTTTGCATATAGTAGCCTCCTTAGTGCTGCACTGTAGTTGAACCCTGAGCCTTAAGCGTTGTCCACCCAGGTATCCAGCTAGGCTCACCATATTTCCTTTTATATCCAATTACATTTACATAGTCCATTACTTGCTTGCCTGCTATATATGTGTGGTCCTCTGCATACATTGCAAGTAATACTTGACCAGTTGCTAAGGCATCATAGTAGGCGCTGTGCCATGCCATATTCTCGACCCCGTAGTATTTGCATAGGCTTTCTAGTTTATGTGGGTAGGGCTTCCTATCCCTGGCTATTGTTAGTGTATCAAGTAAATCATGTTCTAGTGCATAGCCATAGCCCTCTGCCGCTGTAGTTAGAAATGAGTAATCAAATAGTATATTTTGACCCACTACTAAGCTATCATCTATAAATTGTATTAGTACATCTATTGCTAGCTCCTCGGTCAGACCCTTAGCAATGTCTTCAGTTGTATGACCAGTGAGCTTAGTCATTTCTTCACTCATTGGATAAAGCACAGGGTCTTGACATACCATTGTATTGAACATAGCCACAGGTTCAAACTCTGTAAATCTTACTGCGCCTATCTCTATTATTGCGCTGTTAGTTGGGTCAAGACCAGTTGTCTCGAAATCAATTACTGTAAATGAAAGTGGCATTTCTTTAACACTATAAGCCTTACTTATTTTCTTTAACATCTTTAATTCCTCCCTTTCATAAAATTAGCAATGTACTCAGCTGGTTTTAATAGGTCTTCACCAGTCCAACCTCTTGCAAGTCTGCCTTGTATAGTACTTTTAGCTACACCGCTAACGTCTGCCCACTCAGACACTGTTTTAGTTTCTCCATTGATAGTTATACGTGTAGCGCGGTGGCCAGGCTTAGCTAAAGGCTCTAGTAGCCTGCTGTTGTCCCATTGCCTGTCCATTCTGGCTTGGATTGTGTCTATGGCTAGGCCACTGATAGCTGCCCACTCTTTTATGGACTTCGTTTCCCCATCTATAGTTATACGTCTTATTTTATACTGTGATGCTTCTAGTATTCTTTCAGGCTCCCAGCCATGCTTAATTCTCTCATTAACTACGTGTGGTGACAACCCATATTCTTCTGCCCACTCAGTGCCTGTTTTTGTGACACCGTTTATAGTTGCATATTTAGCGGTTCTCTTATGCCTCTCATTTTCTTTATGCGTTATAAACCTACAATTGTCAGGGCTATAGCCTTTGTCATTATCTTTTCTATCTAGTTCTAGTCCCTCAGCATAACCATTGGCCATAGCCCAAGTATAGAAGGCCATGAAATCATTTTTCCACTCGTCACATACTGTAATGCCCCTGCCACTGTAGTTTTTATACATTTTACTTTCAGTGTTTTTAGCATTGCACCTTCTCTTCATACTTCGCCACTTTTTGTATATTTTAGTATTGCTCATACCATGTGTGCACACACCCGTTACATTCACTATCTATCATCCTCTCCTATAAAATATTAATGCACAACGCCTAGACGCTGTGCACTTACTTCCTACTATCTATGTTTAAAATTCTTTAAGCGCACTATTAATGCTATTATAAATAAGCGTAATACAATTAGCTCTAGTATAACCTTTGCTATAAGCAGCCACCTATATACAGTCATAGCTTAAGTCCTCCTTATAGGTTTCATTAAACTTAGTTATTAGCGCTTGTAGCACATCTTGATAAGCATTAAAATCTACTGGCCCCTGTAGTGCTTCATAGTGGACCCTGGTGCCTATTAAATGAGGCTTACCTATTTCTACTACCTTGAACCCTAAGCCACACTCCTTAGCATGTACATGAATAATACAGAGGTCATAGGTTCTTCTATCATTTTTAAATAGTCTTGAATTAAGTGCTGGGTAATTAACTGTATAGTGCGCAAAGCCCACCTCAGGTGAACCTGTACTCTCTCTATCCTCTGATTTATTTATTACTTTTAACAACCTTAGCATAATTAACTTCCCCTCTCACATATATCTATTTATTTCTCAATTGTTTACCCTTATACCATTTAGTTTACCTTACTTAAAATCCACATAGTCCTGTAATATAAGTTTTGAGTCGCTGTAGCTTTGGCTACTCAGTACACGACTAGTCATTGATACTAATTGCTCAGCCTGCCCTGCATTAGCTAGGGCACCCTGTGCTAGCTCTAACATATTGAATATATCCCAGTCCTTTAAGTCCTTAATTTCTACCATTGGTTTCATTACATTACATCCTTTCACTATTCAAATTTATTTCTTAAGTTAAGTCCTGAGGCACCCCTGCCCCAGAACCTATTTATTTACTAATAGTTGCACCAGCCTAGGAATGCTGCTTTCTTATAGCACTCTTTTTTGGGCTCTTTTCCTATGTCCACTATCCAGTCGTCGCCCCCTATCTTTGCCTCACAGTCTTTATTTTTACAAAGTGCTAATATTTGATTAACAGTATAGCCATCATAGACTTTTACCAGCATCTTAGCCGCTTGCTTATCACTCTTAGCCACTATCACACCATCTAGTCCCTCATTAAACTCATATACATGCATCTTTTTCATTTACACCCACACCCCTTTTATAGCATACATGCTTTATTTAGCTTGTCGAAAATATCGTCCCCGTATAATTGTAGCATTGTGTATATTAAGTCGTTGTCATACAAGTACCCGTGGTCGTGTTCATTTATTAAAAGTCTTGCGCCTCTTATCTCGTCCAATCTTATAAGCATTATAAGGTCCTCTGGTCTTACATCTTTCCAGTAGAGGCCTACACATTTGCGTTCTATACTAGTTTTAAGACAGTCGCTCCATACGCCATAAGCCTCTCTCATTTGCTCTACAGTTTTAATAGGCTCTAAACTTATATGGAAGCCGTAGTCACCGTCCATGTCCTCTATTGTGCATAGTAGCTCACCCTTGAAGCTATTAGCATAAGCTTGGTTTGTCCCGTCAAAGTCTGGTAGTAATTGAATAATTTTTGCTGGTACTATAAACTTCATGTCATCAAAAAACTTATCCTCTGCATGATAATCACTAAAATAATATTGAGCTAATGTTCTACTTCTCCAGCCGTTAATAGGTATAGTCTTTTTATTATGGATAGTTCTCATTATTAATACACATCCTTTTATTTTATTTTGGGAGCTGCTGCTCCTCTACTCTTACTATACAAAGGCCTTTCCAGAAAGTATATGGGCTCTATGAATAGGTCTCATCAGCTAATTCTTCTTGCGTAGGCTCCTCGTCTTCACCGTTCCAGTCAAATTGGCATTCTCTTACATATTCAGGGTCATGTGTACAATCTTCACAGTAGCTAGTGCCCCTGTGTTCACATAGGTCCTCAAATTTACAGGCCATTATAGTGTACCTCCTTTTTCTGATTTCTTAATATACCTGTAGCTTATATCTCTTCTGGTCCAAGGTTTTGTTGCCACAGGTTTAGGTGTACTTGAGTATCCTTGAGTTTGGTTTTGCGCTAATAACCTGCCGTTGTCTGTAGCGTATAACACGGCCTCTGTTCTCCATAGGTAACCCTCTTCATCCATCTTGCCTATGCTAAGAGCTGTTTCAGGTGTATCAAAATTATAAGTTGCACCGTCCACTATTACCTCAGTGCTTACGCTGCCTGGTACTCTACCCTCATCATTTATCACTATGCTATTGGTAATACTGTCATTTATCTCTATCTTTATACACATAGTATCCTCAGGAACCTCTACTAATTTAATGTGACCATGTTGATTTATAAATTTTAATATCATATATCTTCATCCTCTCGCTTACGTTTTTTACATATTTTATATTATTGCTATACTATTATTATACACAATATTGAACAAATTTAAACATCTTTTTTCTGACAAAAAAGGGCACCACTGTCGGCACCCTCTACTTGTTAGTCTTCATCCATTACCGCTGTAAAGCCGTAGCTTTCACAGTAGTCGTAAAACTTTTGTTCTAGCTCTTCTTGCTCATCATGTGCCCTGTCTTGCGTCTCCTCTGCATCTTCGTCCTCTTCAGGGCTCTCTACTATGTCAATATATAGCTGAGCTTTAGACTTATATCCGTTGTCTCGTCTCCAGGTACTGAAGTCAAGCTCCTTCTTTTCTACTTGCTCCTCTAGGTCATCAAAACCATTCCATACATTATTTAAGATTAATTCAAGTTCTTTATTTATTATTATGCATGCTGCCTCGTCTCCAAACTCTTCATGCTCTAATAGATACACCTCTTTGCCACTGAAATAAGCCTCATCTATTATATACCAAGTCCCTTTAAATCCTTTAACACTTATATTATCTTTTTTCATTTAATACACACCCTTTTATTTATTTTGGGAGCCCAGAGGCCCCACTATCATTATATCCTAGTAAAGCAGGATTCCTAAATCCTCACGTAAATAGCTGTCTTTTTCAGGAAAGTCTGGTTCACCTGCTGCTTCCCAGGCATGGCAGCCACAGCCATACATCCAGTGTATTGAGCCATAGCCTTTATACTCACCTAATGCTAATAGCATATAACTAGCTTCATCATATAGCTCATGTAGCTCATACTCAACGCCAACTTTAGTAGTACTAGTAATTAGTGAGTCAACACCTAGTCTATACATGTAATAGTCTAAACTTCTATAATTAAATAAGGCTCTATATCTATCTGCTAATACCTTATGACTTATTTGTTTATTTTTGATACGTTTATTTTTAGTCGTAGCTTCTATGGTTGCATTAAGCTCTTGCAATTGGTGGTAGTACTTCATTTTTTCTTCACCTATTCTAGCTACACGCTCAGCACCTATTTTACCAGCATATCGCTTACAATCACCTTTTAAACCATTTTCTACTCTATCACTTCCGTATGATACACCAAACTTATCTAACATTATTTTTTACCTCCTTTTAATGTTTTATTTACAGCCTCTACGATACTTGACCAGATTTCTTTGGGTATACTATAGCCGCTACAGGGTAACCACGCATTCTTGATATATTTAAGAGTAGTGAATACCACAAACTCTTTACCTTTTAATTCACAGATTCTAGCCTCTCTCTTTTCATGCTCACTTATAATCTCTGTACTTACTAACTCTTCTTTATCCCACTTAAATTCTTTTTTACCTGCCATAATTAATACACATCTTTCTTATTTATTTTGGAGGACCCTGAGGTCCCCTCTATTTGTTATATTGATAAACCAGTTCCTATAAAAAATGCTTGAATAGCTGAAGCTGTTTCAGCCTCTGTAACATACGCATAAGCCACCGCACCATCCATTGCATTTAAAGTAATCCCAGCTATTAAAAGTGCTGCGGCTATCCCTAGTGCAATTGCTGCTTTATTATTATTTGAATGTTGCTTCCTTATCTGTCTCAAAGTAAGCTCTTTATTCATATATTGGTTGTATTCAGATATACTCATTACTGTTGTTTTCATAATTAACACCATCCTTTTATTTTATTGTAGGGGCTATGCTGTAGCCCCTGTATTATTTAGTAGCTATTCAGTTACACCGCCGAGGTGTAATTCATCTTTTTTCATGTAGAAGTATTCATTACCTGGATGATACATGCAATGCTCTAATACTGTATTTAGAGCATCTCTGTCTGAGTTGCTCCAGCCACCCCAGCTTACTATCTTTTTAGCGTTTAGGTCATACTCTAGTATTGTAGTGTCATAGTGCTCTAGCTCTAATATTCCAGCCGCATAAGTAGCAGCATATACGTGTTTTCCATTTCTTGTTATATGCGCCTCTACATTTTCCATTGCTCTTTTTACCATGTTTTCTACACAACCGATTCTTTTACTCATTATTAATACACATCCTTTTATTTTATTTTGGGGGACTGTATCCCCTCACTATTACTATACAAAGGCCATTCGAGAAAGTATACGCCCCATTCTAGGGTCTCTCCAGGGCATAAAAAAGGACCAGAGGCTACATGAGCTGCTGGTCCTTGAATATTTTATTTAATTGGGTTATAATGTAAATGCAAGAGTTAATAGAGAGAATTAATTTCAAGGGCTATTAGATACTGGACGGTAAACCAGTGTCTAATTTTATTTAGTGTATTTGATAGATGTAAAAACCATTCATATAGTGCTCTTCACCATCTACGGGGGATAAGATGCCTCTACCGTCATTATCTTGTATATACTCTATACATGCTTTCAAGTCTAGTAGGCTATTATATTTTATAGCGTCTTTAAACATTTCATCACCATATTCATTTTTATACCACTCTATAGGGTCTTGCTCTCCACACATAGTCTCTACTAGCTCGTCCTCGTCCGCTGCATCTGCGCCTTCAAGCTCAACCTTAAGCTCTTCTTCGTCCATACAGCCTATTTCGCCTTCAAAGTGGTCATGCATACAGTCGTCAAACCACTCTGTATCTACATAGTTGTCTAGGAAGTACTTTTGTGTCTCTTTTGATACAAAGTCTAGGCCTAAGTCATCATATAGGTCCTTTTCAAATTGCTTAAAAGCGGCATCAGCCTCATGTCTTGTATACACTTTATAGGTGTCGCACCCGTCTATTTCTACTTCATCGTTATCTATAATTTTAATACTAGTTACGTCGTACTCATGTTGTTCTAATACAGCTGCTAATTTTTTATAATCCATTATTTAACACCATCCTCATTTATATTTTCATTTAATGCATGTTCGTAGGCTTTTCTTAGCTTTTCAGTTTCTAATAGTGCCCTGTGTAAGTGTCTGTTTATTCTTTCATAGTCCTGGTATAAATCATGCCCAACTATAATTGACATACAATTATTCTGTGTATATTCTACTTTAGTTTTTAATAGCTCTATAGCTGCTTCTATACTTTTTAGTCTGTCACACTCTGCTTCTTTAACTGGTAATTTCATTTAATACACCATCCTTATATTATAGTGGACCCTGAGGCCCACCTATTATTTACTTTTTATTTCTATGCTTAGCCATTATTTCAGCTATTCTGGCTTTTTCAGCTGCCTGTTTAGCTGCTGCTTCTTTTTCCATAGCAGGCCTAGCCTCTGTAGCTTGCTTATATAGCTCTACTTCTTTGTCTATGATTTCTTTGTGGTCTTCAACTAGTTTAGCCATCCATGCATTGGCCCAGGTTCTAGCTTTAGCTTCACTACTAAATTTTTGTTCTAAGTCTATAAACTCTTTTCCTGGCTCCTCTGAGCATATCCAGCTACTACTAGTATTATCATAGTGGTAATTTCTATATTTTTTAATTAAGTAGTCTTGGTCTCTATAGGTATCGTGTACGCTGTCACCTAAGTTTTTATGATTATATTTATCACCTGCAAGTGTAAGCTTTTGGCCTCTTACTGAAACTTCCCATTTCATCTTTTTAAGGTCTGTTCTTTCCTTCATGCTTATAGTAAATTCATAGTTAACTGTTTTATATTCGTAAACCTCATACCAGGCTACTTTTTGGTAGCTACTACCTTCTTGTTTTCTACAGTGCCATGTATAAGGTTTTTCAGTCCAATTTACCATTGCATATAATTTATAATGATAATTTCTAATTTCTTCTTTTTCTGTTAAATCCTTTTGTAGGTTACGAAGCTTCTCTTGTATTTCCTTTATTTCATTTTCTTTGTTTACTACTTCAGTAACTGTACCTTCTACTAATTCTTTGAAATTGTTTTTTGTTTTACTCATATTAATACACCATCCTTTTTTTATTTTGGGAGTGTACTGCACTTCCCTTATTATTACTATACAAAGGCCATTCTAAAAAGTATACGGCCCTTTATGTCTACAGTATTAGTATGTCCAGGAACCAAAAATATATGCACCTCTTTGAAGTGCATATATTGTTAATTATTGTAGAGGCTTACTCTTCATCCTCTACTATCTCTATTTTACCTTTTCCCCAGGCACTGTATTCAGTTCTAAATTGTTCTTGATTGAATATAGAGAATATTATACTTTCATAGTCATCTTTATATCTATTGTATATATCTACGGGTCTAGTATTAACACCATCCCATCCAGATTCATAGACACCTAGTAGCTCGTAGCCTTGTTCTATTATGTCAGTATCTTTATATATGGTATTAGCGTTTTTAGGGTTATTACTTATAAACTCAAAGTAGTCTTCAATGTTTAAGCACTCATGACATATACGCTCACAGTTCATATCTACATAGTCAGGTAACCAGCTATAGCTGTCAGGACTAATCCTAACTATTTTATTGCATCTGCTGCAAGTTGAATACTCATCATCGAAGCCCCAGTCGTTGCTTATTTCGCTGTCTATGCTATTACCTAGCGCCTTTTCAATTTGTGCGTGTTCATTCCAGCTGCTAACAACTAGGAAGTCTTTACCTTCATAAGTTCCTACATAAGAGTCAAGTTCTAATTCATTAATAATGTTTGATATTCTTTCCATTTATACAACACCATCCTTTTTATTCTGGGGGACTGTATCCCCTCAATATTACTATACAAAGGCCTTTCTAAAAAGTATACGCTATCTTTATAGTAATAGTATACCCTTTACGCTGCTTGTTATACAAGGATAACTCTGGTAGTATAGTCTGTGTACAACAAAAATTTATATAAGTGTTATACAGCCAGGCAGGAACTTCTGTAATGGTGTCGAATATAGTGTATTACAGGGACTTAGTTTTCTGTATAACAATAAAGGAATAGGAGCAGTGAAAATGACAAATACAGCAATCAAGAAAACAAATCTAAAACCAGCAATTACAGTGGACCCAGAAGTATTAGCAATTGACCTAGGCTATACCCAAGGTAAGGCAGTAGCAGCTCACTGGAGCTGTAAATTTGCTAGCATAGTAAAGAGACGTTCGGAGGTCGTAGTTTCAGGTTTAGCAGACTCAGAGGGCTATATCATAACAGACCAGGTAGGTGTATGGAATGTAGGTGCTAAGGGTTCATATGACTTTAACGCAGAGCGTCTAGTATCTCAGAGCGATACACCGAAGATGCTTGCAATGCTAGGCCTCTACAATGAGGAGACTGGAAAGAGTGTTATAGACTTAATAGTTAGCGGCTTACCCGTAGAAGAGTTTATGGTAGATGAGATAAGGGATAACTTTACGGAGAGGCTTAAAGGTGACTTCAAGTTTGGTTTTGGTGATAGTGAGAAGTTTGTGCAAGTTAAAAGGTCTCTTACTCTCCCACAGTCCGCTGGGGCGTTCTTTGACTTTGTATTAAATGAAGATGGCACTGAGAACATGGACCACATAGAATTAGCCTCAGAGGATGTGCTAGTGCTTGACCTCGGTGGAAAGACTACAGATGGTTGTATCATGGAGGCTGCAAGCTTCAGCCAGGATAGCTTCACTATACAGCACGGCGTTCATAAAGTACAAAATGAGCTTAGGAAGCTTGTGCTTAAGAAGCATAAGTACGCTATACCCCCTTATAAAGTTGATGAGGTCCTAAGAACAGGACTAGTTAAACTCGGAGGTGTTAGCACAGACGTTGCTGACTTATGCAAGCAAGCAATAGACCAGGTATTCCCAGAGCTTGCTCAGGAGCTTAGTGTATGGGTTCCAGACTTCAGAAGGTTCTCAGCTATACTAATATGTGGAGGTGGCGCAAACCTCTACTATGACTATCTAGTAGAGCTTACAGGCATCCCCGTTATAAAGTTAGACGAGCCTGAGTACTCTAACGCCAGTGGCTATAGGAAATATGGAATGCTAAAGATTAAGGAAGGATTGATATAAGATGGCTATGATTAGTAAACCAGTTGGTTTTCGACTTAATCCAAATACAGATGCTGATATAATAAAGGACCTAGACAAATACAAAGATAGGACAAGCAGGCTTAAAGAGGTATATCGTAGGGTGCTTGCTATAGAGCAACAAAAGTACCCAGGTGCTTTAACACAGCATCAAATAGACAGAGCAGCAACAGAGACTCAAGTAGCCACAGAGGTGCTACCACAGCGTCAAATAGATAAACTAGTAGTAGCTAACAACATACAGGAAGAGGAGAAAGTAGTTAATACACCTGAAGAGGTAAAAGAAGAACATAAGAGAGAGGACTTTTTTTGGCAGAACTTCCCAGAGCCTACAGTTAAGCCAAGCCCCCTAGCTAAGAATAAGGATAAAGAGCAGCTAAGAAGCTCAGTGAAGAGTAGGCTATTAGGCAATAATTTTTAAAATTCCATTATTTACCGTGCATATAAAAGCTAGAAATGCACATACTAATAGTAGAGAAATAAGAGAGATAGAAGGAAGGTGTGTTATCTTCAATTATACAGGACATTTGGTCATAGGTTCCATAGTAGCTTACTTTATAGCGCATAGTCCAGTATTATTCATGGCAGTACTTATAGGCAGCTTATTACCAGATATTGACCAGAGAAATAGTACACTAGGGCGATATAATCCATTTACACCATTTATGAAACACAGAGGACATTGTCATAGTATAGTTGGCCTACTAATAATATCAATACCTTTCTTACTATTAACTACAGATACAATAAAAGGAACAGATATGTATTATATGGTAGTTATAGGCGGCTTATCACATTTATTTGGTGACAAACTAAGTTCCGCAATGAAGAGACACAAATTTCTTATTAAAATATGGTAAAAGAAAAATAAAAAATAGAAATAAGTCACATTGATTAAGAACACAGCAAATGCAGCTATTTAGGCGCTTGCTGTGTTCTTTTTATGTATTATTCATAGCCAATACACCTTCAAGTACAGTAAAAATATTCACACATTTTGTAAAACAGCATAATTTATTAGTAGGAATACAGGGTAATATACCCTGATACAACAAAAACATATAGGAGAGGATTTAGATGTTAAACAACAGCTATTCAGTAAAATTTAGTGAACTAAATACTATAAAGGAGCTAATGCCTGGTACTACTATGTCAGAGGTATTTAAACTAGGTCGAAGGGGCGTTGTAGATGACATAGTAACATGTAAAACAGTATTTCCTACAGCCTCTACAGAGGATATTTCAGCTATAGTAAATAGCAGACATTTTATCCGCTGGTTCATGAATAATAAAAAAATCACAGCTGCTATTATGATAGGGGTACCTGCATTTAGTTTTGGTTTATTTAAACTACATCCAGGAGAATTTCTACAAAAAATTGTAGCCTACAATAAATACGGTGGCGACGCAATTGAAGTATACGCTGAAGGTGGAGGTAACTTCTTCTCAGGTCAAGGGGCTATACTGCTTCATATGCTAATTATAGGATTTATTACTCTAGTAGTATGCAGCTTCTTAAAGTTTACAGGCCGTGGTGATTTTATACCTCTAGTATCCTTTGTAGGCGGTGCAATTATACTCAAGGAAGTAATAGGTCTATTCACTACTATCTATCAGTCAATAAGCACTATGCTTAATATGTAGGAGGTGTTGGCATGTATGATGCTCAAAAGCACACAGAAGTTGAAGGTTTTATAATTAAATGGACTCTAGTAACCACATATACAGGTGTAACAGTTATCTTCGTAACAAAAATACTATTCTTACTACGGGACTACATTGGTAGCGGAAAATTAGCTACAGACCTAGTTACCCATATTTGGGAAGCTGTAAAAGCGCTAATATAAGGAGGCACAGACTATTATGATAATTAAATCATTAATGTACCCTTACTGTAGAAATAAATTAAGAAAGGCCTCTGAAGGTGGCCACCTCTACCAGATTTATATAGAGAAAGATGCAGAGTTTAAACCTTCACAGTATAACAACCTATTCGATAGCCTCTACACTATATATAATTCTAAAAATCCTTATACCTGGCTAACCTTTGAGTTTCAAGGGACAGCTAAAGGTATAAGCCTCTACGCATGGCTATCAGATAATGTTACACAGGAATTTTTACAGTCTAATATAAACTCAATCCACCCAGCTGCAGAGATAGTAGCAATAGATGCAAATAAAGACTACGCCAAACCTGGTAGTATAACCGCTGTAAAAAGTGCCTGTGCTACCCTGGACCTTGATAGTCATTATATATTTAATCTACTACAGAGTGACGGTGAGCGTGTAGGTGCTGACATGGTGGCTAGCCTCTGTGCTAGTATGCAAAATTTAGATGATAATGAAGAGGTATGGGTGCAGTTTACACTACGCCCTATCAACTTCAGAGCACTTACTATAGCCAGTAGCTATTATGAAATATATAAAAAGACAAGCTCCAGACCTTCTAAATTACACCAGCCTTACACTAAGTGGACGGGCTTATTAGAATCACCAAAAGCTCTGGTAGGCGCATTAAAGTATGCAGTAGTGGGTAATTCAGGAGCTAAAGACCATAACACCAGTCTCTCCAGTATTCAGAAAAAGCTGGAAGCTGGTGTATATTTTGACCTCAATATTAGGGCAGTTTGTTATAACCCAGACTTTAAAAAAGGTAGGGCTAGATTAAATACTGTAATAAGCGCCTTTGCACCAGCCACCGATAAAAATAGATTTAGAGCTTATACAAACTACCGTGAAGTCTATAAGCAGACAGTGAAGAGGCCCTGGCTTAAGATATTTAATATAACTCAAGTGAGTAAATTTCTGAAAGAATATTCAGATAGAAGCATTGCAGTCTACCCTACAGAAAACTATGTGACCCCTCCAGAACTCGCCACAGTGCTCCACTTTCCCTCCAAAAACATTCCAGGTGTAATAAGACTCCGAGCTAAGAAAATGGCAGTACCAGACGGTGTATATCAATATAACACTATTGAAGAGGCATGGGCAGATAAAGCTATAGTATTCGGAATGTCTAACTTCAGAGGTAGACAAAAATACCTAGCTTTTAAGGACCTTAAGATGCTAATGCAGCATGTCTACTGTATAGGAGGTACAGGCTCAGGTAAGAGCTACTGGTTATCATTTATAGCTCTTCAGATTACTAGATTTTGCGGCATGACATTCTTTGATGTAAAGGGAGACGTAGCAGATGACCTTATGGCCCACTTACCTAAGTCTGAGTGGAACCGCATACAGTATATAGATATGCAGGACCTAACAATGTTTATGCCTATCAATTTTCTAAGACAGCCAGGCATGAGCACTTATAACCTAGCAACTATGATAGTAAGTGTATTCCTAAAATTAAACTCTGAAGGCTCTATAAAAGAGCACAGCCAAAGTATACTAAGGAGAGCTCTTATAGCTGTTATATCTACTAATGAAGAGGGTTCTATCCTCGAAGTATATCGTATGTTCACAGATGAAGACTACCTAATACACACTATTGAAAAGATGCAGGACCACACAGACTTTCCTGACGTCCTCAGTTACTGGCTGAGCTATGCTCATATGACACCAAAGGCTCGACAAAATGAAGCTAAGGCTATATTAAATAAACTTGAAATTATTACACAAAATGAGCTACCTCGCTATAGTATGTGTCAAAGGGCTAATTTATTCGACTGGCGTAAATTATTAGATGAAAAAGCTATAATTATAGTTAATTATGCTATGGATAAAAATACCACAGAAATAGTGTCCTTTTTTGGTACACTTTTCACAGCCCTTGTATCTAATGGAATATTCTCTAGAGGTGATATACCAGTTAAGGACCGTGTACCTCATATACTATTCATGGATGAGTTTGAACTATTCATTAATCAGTCAGAGGATATACAAAAGTTCCTTGAGCTGGCTAGAAGTTACGGCCTAGGCTTAATCATGGCTCATCAGAGCGTAGAGCAGATTCCAGCACAGCTTATGGGTATGATAGAGGATAATACCTTTACTCAAATTAGTCTACTCATTGGTACCTCTTCAGCCACTAAGATTAAAAGAATGTTCCCTGGCGTAACAGAGGACGACCTGACCTCTATGATTCAGTATACTGGCTATGGTAGGTTTAAAAAGATTCACCCTAATCCCTTCACATTTGACAATTTAGATATGAATGTCTATTTTCCATATGTAGATGATAAAGGCAGAGTAGTTGCAGAGGCTACTAGACTTAAGGAAGTGCAAGCGTGGAAAGAGCAGTATAAGAAAAAGAACTATATGAGGCTAGACCAGATTAAAGATGATATACAAGAAAGATATAGCTTAACTCAAAAGAACCAGATTACAGAGGATGACAGTGCTCCTGTGAAAATAGGTAAGGCCACAGGACGCATTAAAAAGAAAAAATAAGGAGGTTAAAAAAGTGGACGATAAAGAAAAGGCTAGGTGTATAACTAGTCGCAGAATATCTAAGTTTAGTCGTAAGTATACAGAGGTGAGTCGTAGTACCCCTGAAGCTCTTCAAAAAGCTAGTCTAACCCCTAGAGATAAAGAAATGCTGCTGTCTCTCTACTATCAGCGCTGCCTCACCACTAGGCAAATAGCTGAAATGCACTATAAGTATAGCTTCAGAGGCAAAGAAAATACACAAGCAGAACTCATAGCAAGACGTAGGATTAGAAAATTATTTGATAACCGTATAGTAGACAGGTTCTTTGTTGACGTAGGAAATGAAGGCAGCTCACAGGGGCACGTGGTCCTAGATGAATTAGGTGCTAAGGTAGTCGCTGGTATGCTAGGCCAAAAGATAGAAGATATTTCCTGGTCCTATGAAATGAATGAGGCTAGACTTCCGTACCTAGAGCACATGGTAGATACTAATAACTTCTATCTCTACTTGCTTAGAAAAGCTAGAGAGCTAGGTCATGAGGTAACTGGCTTCAGAACAGAGAACCACTGTAGGCATAGTTTTAAGTTCTGGGGCGAGCGTATGATATGCAATCCAGATGCCTACGGCCAGTATTGGTTCTCTGAAGATGAAGGCTTTCACTTCTTTTTAGAGTGGGACAATGGCACTATGACACCGCAAGTATTCCAGCGTAAGCATAAAAGATATGCAGCTTTCTATGGCTCAGGAACCTTTGAGGCTACCTATGGAAGTTTTCCTTTAGTGCTAACCGTTGCCCCTACAAAAGCTAGGGCCCTGGTACTAAGAGACTGTATATACGGAATAGATAATACAGACCTTCAGTGGCTCTTTGCTTCAAAAGATGAAGTAGAGATAAATCCACTGGGTAGCATATGGTATGGAAAAGAAGAAAAGCCCGTGTCTCTACTATAGTGTAGAGGCTACGGGCTTTTCTTCGTCATATTTTAGTATTGCGAATTACTCATTTTTCCAAAGACAAGTTAAATTTCCCATTGAATTGTCAAAACAACCGTATAAGAAATTCAAATCTAAGTATATATCTGCACGACTCAATCCTTCTTTTAGAAAACCATAATCTTCATTCTCTATATCATCAATAAAATTATCCCAATTGCTTGATATAAAGTTAATAAAGCCTTCGTTATTACCTCTTTCTTTGAATCTTCTTATCCATTCTTCTTTCAAATCTTTAATAGGATATACTATAATTACTTTTATATTATTGTCTTTTAGAGCCTTTCTAACTACATCATGGCTTGATACAAATATTATATCTACCTTGCCTATATTAGCCTTTATATACTCGATATAATTTTGTGGGAAATTGGGATTTCTTTCTGTAGTATTTTTTCCATCAGCACCTTTAATCCAACTAAACTCGCTACTATCACTATCCAACATAGAAAACTCATCTTGATGATTATTAAAGCAATAACTTTTTCCACATGCAGGAAAAGCACTAATTACATAAGTCCCATTTACTTTTTTCATTTTTAATTCCTCCTTAAATTTACTACGCAATTTAAACATATTACGTACTACACCACCTCTAGATTTCTTAGGGCACTCTTAACCCTATCTTTGTCATTAAGGTCTATGAAAGTGAATACATGTATGTTAGCTTTATTAGTTTCTAGCCTATGCTCTATTAAGAAGTCTAATACGTCAGCATATCTATTAACCACATAGTCGTTCTCTATAGGCTCTAGCTGCCTAGCCGTAGCCAGTGCTTCCTGCAGCTGCATCTCATCCTTCAGGTCTATAAATCTAATAGCATTTAGTGTTAACACTGTGACCTCTATACTAGCCTCTGTAAGAGTATTTACTACATCGCTATAAGCATTTGATATTCTATTCATTCTCACTACTGCACCTCTCTACTAATTTAGTTTTAAAGGTCTTAAGCTCTGCTACCTTCTTAACTACTTCTTCGAGTCCTTTATTAATGGTGATATTGATTTCTCTATTTACAATAACCTTAAATGCAAGCTCTATGCTAGCGCAGAACGCTACTATTTTCCATTGACCTTCAGGCACCTCAGCATCAGGCTCTTCTATATCCTCAGAGTCCTCTGTAGGTTCCCCAGCTATAACCTTAGGCTTAGGTATATACTTTTCTTTTAATACTACATTAAGTACGTCCAGAGTCTGTATCATATACTTATCACTTATCATTATTCCTTTTTGTTCCTGAGCTACAGCTGTCTCGTTAGGCTCTGGCTTAAATAATAGCTTAGCATCATCTAGATTTATAGGTAGATTTATAGGTGTAGGTTTTACAGCTTGTGCAACAACTTTAGGTGCTACTTGTTTTACAGCCTCTGTAGCCTTAGGTGCAGGTATAGTAGGTTTTACAGGTGCCTTTGTTACTGGTTGTTTTACAGTTTGTACTACCTCTTGTTTTACAGCTTGTTTTACAGGTGTATTTTTATTCAATTTCATAATTATTCACCATCCTTTTTATTTTTTAATAATGATAATAGATATAATTCTATTTCTGCCCTATTAGTAGATTTTTGTAATGTTATATATGTTAGAGCTGTATGTGCCCTCACAGCCATTTCAAAAAGCTCTGGGTCATTATTACTAACTATTATATGATGTATTTCTATATAAATTTCGCTGTACGATACACCAAAAAATACCTCTACTTCTTGGGGGCTTTCAAAGCACCTACCAGTTATTTCTTTCATTATTTCAAATATCTCTTCTTTATTCATTAATTAACACATCCTCTTTATTTTATTTTGGGAGCACTGTATGCTCCACTTAGCTAGTCTCTTGGGTCTTTTTTATACAGCGCACTCTCTAGCCACAATAGAGTTGCAAATAGAGCTACCACATACCCTACAAATATTAGCATACTACCCTCTCCTTATATATTAATTGGAAATGTTTCCCACTTCCTTATTGTTAATATACAAAGGTCTTTCTAAAAAGTATACAGTCCTCTGGGTCTATTATTAGTATGTCCAAGTTTAAGCTTTTTATACTAGTTTTTAATGCTTTTTCTTTTCTCTTCTCTTGACGCTTTTGCAGCTATCCTGTGCCAGGCTAGACATGTCTCGCATCTAATTCTACCATTAGTATTCTTAACCCCACACTGAGCACATTGGCCATTTGCCTTACGCTCAGCTATTCTATCTTTTTGCATCTGACTATATTTAGCTACACAACTAGAGCACACTGACCCATCACGGTCTACTGGTTTTCCACAAGCTGTGCATAGCCCTTTTGCTCGTAACCGTATTAATTGCAACTTATGCTCTGCTCTCAGATACTTACAACAATCCACACAATACGTGCCTTTTCTATCCAAAAGTTCTCCACACTTTATACATAGCCCATTCGCCTTACGATAATCTATCGTCATATTTCCCAATTATTTTTTAGCCTCCTCTTCATTATAAGGTACACCACAGAACGGACAGTATTTATAGGCCATATTTGCCTTTGATTTTTTGGTCTTAGGCTCACCCTTCCTATTTTTGTAGGTGTGCTCAATTACTACAGGACTATATAGCTCCTGCTTAACTGCGCCTCCGTCACTGAACATTAAAGCTGTATTCTGTAGCTTTGCGCCTAGCACCTCTTCTATATCTTTATTTTTTGCATAGCGTTCTTTTAGCTCTGCTTCAATTTCATAGATACACTTACATGCCATTACTCATCAGCCTCCTCAGCATCATTGAATAGGCCTAGCTCTGTACCTAATTGCACACAGCCTATGATAACATTAGCGACCTCAGTACCACTCATACTAGCAAACTCGAAAGTTAAATTATGGTCCCCGTCTTCATTATAAGTGTCTTCATCTGTAATTATTACACCTTTTAATATTTCCTTCTCTGTGCCGTCGTCATATTTGACTATTATTTTCTCCACCATATTATCTTTTACTTTCTTCATATACTATAAGCTCCTTTGTTTCTAAATTTTGACTGTAGTAGTCATGAGCGCTATTTTCTTTATCAGCCTCATTCATAAAATTAAACATCAGCCCACGGAACCCTGCAAAAATAGCTACGTTATATTTTGCACATAGCTCTGCTAATTCCTTTTTAAATTGTTCTCCATTTTCATTCATTTTATAACCACCCTTTCATATACATATAGCAATTTAAAGCACCTTTTACAGTAGTTGTCTTACCTTTTCTTGTTACCCCACCACCGAATAGCATAGGACACTCTGCTGTACAATTAACTTGATTTTTTCTTTTTGGCTCAAAGTCTTTACCACAACTTTTGCATTTTCTCATTTCATATTTTCCCATAGCTCTTCACCCTCTCATTACTTTTTAAATGCTATTTCTTTGTATTCTGCTTGGGATTTAATAAGAATATCAAGACAAACTAAAATACATTCATCGCATATATCAGCATTTGTAGATGTTATTATTCTCTTTGCTTGTTTTTCAGTTTTACCACAAAAACTGCATACTTTCATATAATCACCCCTTAAACTCAATTCGCTATACTTACATTTAGTGTCGAAATTTCGGGAAATTTACGTTTCCCGATAAGTTTTACACCTCTAGCCTAACCACTGTGCCAATTACTTCCAGGTCTTCCTCTCTTACAGTACAAGATAGCGCCATTGTGCCTCCTGTACGACCCTTAAATTCTACTAACCATTTATCTTCATATGCTCTACAAGTAACAATACCGTATGCACCTAAAAGCTCTATAGGTACACTGTTGGTTCTCACCACTTTTACTAGGCTATCTTTTCCTATAACCATTATTACCACCTCAACTCTAAATTTAATGCTTTTCTACGTCTTTCTATTACCATGTCCAAACATCTGCGACACTGTGACCTTCCATCAGCTGGTGCCCCACACTGTACACATAAATGTTTTTCTCTGCGTTCTGCCGTTACCATTCTTGCTCGGAGTCTTAGCTTAGCTGCACAAGGCCCACACAGTAAGGTTTTTCTACCTGCCTCCAGAGGCTTTCTGCAAGTACTACATATCCCCTGCTCATGCAGCTCATGCACATGCTTTCTACTATTTTTATTATTATAGCTGTTGCATGCAGCACAATATATACCCTCCCTATCCAATGGTTGACCACACTGTATACATTTACCGTTATTTTTTCTGGTCATCCTTACTTTATTCATAGCTACTTCTTAGCCTCCTCAGTGCTATAAGTTATATCTATGCTGTGTACAATTGCTTCAGAGCCAGGTGCAAAAGACTCTTTAAGCTCTACAATCTCTATATCATTTTCTAGCTGTGCTTTCAGGTCGGTCTCTATCTCAGCTTTAATGCACTCTGGTAGCCTAGGTATTAGTGGATGCTCATTAAAGTGCAATAGCTTTTTTCTATACATATTGCAGTAATGATTCTCCTCCGTTGCATGTAAAACTAGTCCTTCTGTCTTCGCCCTGTATCTTAAATAGCGCTGTCTCTCTTCTGTTAAAGACAACCAATCACAGTGGTCACAGTATTTATTCATTACCCTCAATCCCCCTCTATTATTTTTTAGCTAACCACACATTGCCATCCTCACTAAACATTAGTAAGTCCTTAGTAGTGTACTTGTTATAATCCATATCTAGCAGTATATAAACATTTAATACATTCTCTAGGTAGTCCTGATAGTGCATATCGAAGTCTGCTATAAGCTCATCTAGCTTAGCTTTTTCACATGTAAGTCTATCCTGTAGACCACGCATAGCCTCTGCTTCAAGCACTGATATACGGCCTAGGTATATCCCCTGAGCTGCAAGCTTATCATTTTCACTACAATCTTGTTTATCCAATTGAGCCCCTGTGCTGAGGCTTAAAACTTTACCCATAATTTTGTACCCCCCTTATTCTGTGCTTAAGTTATTAGGTGCAGCTTCACCCTCTGCATAAAAAGCATTCCTACTAAATCCGACCACATGATGGAACTCATCATGTACATATATTTTATCCTCGGTCTCATAAAATAATGAATAGTCATGGTCTTCTATAAGGTGCACCCTATCATACTGGTCTGTTACAGTCTCTTTTGCCTTTCTTAAGATTACTGGTTCTTCTGGTTCTTTTTTCATACTATACCCTCTCCTTTTAGTTCTTTACAGTTAAACCTATATTTGCCACGTTATATGACCTCCTGGAGAGGCAAATATAGATTTCAGGTGCAATTACATTCCTACTTACTTTGCATCCCCAGAGCTGATGCTAGGGCTTGTGTAGTGCGTAGTAATATAGTTGTCTGACTCATCGCCTGATTTAGTAGCCTTTTTAGCTGGTCATTTTCATGCAGTAGCTCCTCATAGCTTGAGAAGTGGTAATCTAAGGCCGAGGTGGCTACTTGCACTGGCTTAATAGTTTCATGAATAGTTTCATGTCTAGCCATATGTGAAAGTTTGCCAACCTCGGGCTTAAACCAGCTATAAAATTGGTTACGCCCTATTGAAGTTATATTATTAGCTTTAGCATAATCACTAAAATTCTCTAACGCCTGCGCATATACTTTTGCGGTGTTGCTATCCTCTATTTTATCTACTTGCTTAAATAGTTCCATTACTAAATTCTTTGTGCTCCAGGTAGTTTTAGCACTTATTGCTGAATAAAAATCTTCTTCTATAAACATTTACATCGTCCCCCTATAAATTATTGTGCAAGAAAAGGACCTCCGTAGAGGTCCTTGGCTTCTACTATTATTATGCTCTTAATACTTTATTTACATTGCCACATTTTTCACATTTCTTAGTGCAACCATTTCCTAGCTTCATATAAGTTAGCTCTTCACTACACTTCAAACACTTAATTGCTTTTTTATTATCCGCATTTATATACTCTACAGCTACGTTTGGTAGTGCTGTGGCTGCTGTATCTACCTTATTTGCTGGTGCTGGGCCACCTTGAAGCACAGGCTTTCCTACACTTGGAGACTTCGCTGCAGGTGAACCTACAGTTTTAGTAGGTGTAGCTGCTGCTGGTGTAGCTGCTGCTGGTGTAATAGGTACATTAAGTGCTTGCCCTATAAATTCTACTGTAGCAGGACCTAGATTAAGCTCGCCGCCTGAGTCAAATAAGTGGTCTGCATTTAAGTCTTCTTCTTCAACTTCGGGTGCTACATCAGCCTCTGTATCAACTAAGAACTGGCTTATGTCTACTGCTTGCATATCTACTAAAGCTTGTAATGCTTCTAGTGTTACACCTGCAGGTACTTTTCTGCTGTCTACTTTATAATTAGCTTCACCTTCAGCTATAATTTCCCACTGAAGCTCTTCAGGACACGCTTCATATGCTACTATTGAAAGGCCGTTAGTGTACTGATTCCAGCAATGATTGAAGAACTCACACTTTTCAGCGCCTTTTCCCCACGAACAAGGAAAAGCATCAGGAGACTCAGAACATCTTGGTGGCATTATATCTGCCATATCTGCATTAGTTGCTTGCGCTGCCTCTAGTAATTTCTTTGTTTCCCAAAGTTGATTTACTCTAGCTACTACACCTAATACTTGGTCGCTTCCGTAGAATCTTTCACTGTCTACTACTACTCTAAGCACACCGTCTGCTGGCTCACCGTGTATCTCAGGTGTAAACTGGTAGTCAGCGCCTTCGTGCATATCATGCCATAGTATTTGGACCTCTACTAAATCATTGCTGCCCTTATCTTCAATGTAGATGCTTCCATATGGTGTATTTAGCATGTACATATAGAAAGTTATTTGGTCTATATAGCCTCTGAGCTCAGATACATCACCATTAGCTACTCTTTTAAATCCCCAAGGGTTCATAGTCTTAAGGTCCGCTACCATTGGAAGAGCTTCGTATGCTTCGTTGTACTCTCCTTCGGCTGTATATAAACCTATTGACTTAGCGTATGTGTCGTCTATGTCTACTTCAATTTCCCACTGGTCAGTGTCTTCATTCTTGCTGTAACCTATAGTGCATAAATCTTGTGCATGAGCTCTGAGGATATTTACGTCTAGTAATCCATCATAGTGTCCTGCCCATTCCCATTCAAATTGCTTTAAGTAATCGTCGTCCTTTGAGCTTAGACGTTCTTCCATTGAGATTAGAACACCCATGTCTTCCCACCACTTTTGGTATCTGGCATGCATACTGTCTCCATTTGCTAGCTGTCTAAGGTTTTTTGTTGTTCTAGGTATAACTGGTATTTGGTGTTTGAAGAATCCGTATAAGATTTTTCTATCACCACCGCCTAACTCTGAGGCTCTGAAATAGTTCTTAACATTCCCTTTATCTGTGTATTGAGCTTTTGATTGCTCACTGTACTCTCTACTGGCCATTATAAATTTGTTCACTGCTTGCATTAACATCAATATATCAACTCTCTTTCATTTATATTATTTACTCTCTTTGCTATAACTTATGCTGTTATATAATAGTATATACTAACGGTTAGAATTAGTCAACAACTTTTTACAAACATGAACAACTTTTAAGTCATAAGAAAAGCGCCTAGAGAGTGGGCCCTAGGTGCTTTCTTTGACCTTACGCAATATACTTGTTAAATAAATTTTTGACTATATTCTAAGGTCTTGCTATTACTATACTATTACTTACCTATTTATACAATGTTTATATTCCAGTATGTCCGAAGCCACCGCCTCTGCTGTCTTCATCATTGACTATTCCTTCTTCAATGACTAGAGGTCTTATTACTTCATTGAATACTAATTGAGCTATTTTGTTACCCTTACGTATAAGGTAAGTTTTAGCTGGTATAGCGGCTGCTGTCTCTACATCTTCTACAGGCACCTTATTTCCTTTTAGGTCTAAGAAGTGGTCTGTACGATATAGTAGATTAACTCTATCGGCTGTGTTAGTTAATATAACACCTATCTCATCCCTGAAAAAATTATCTACTGTGCCTGGGGCATTAGCCATTCTAATAAGTGTAGCAGCGCTTATGCCTGATTTAGGCCTTACTTGACACTCAAAACGATAGCCTAATTCATGTAGAGGGTGTCTAGGTATTTCCATTTTAATTCCTATTTTAATTATTTTAGTTTCCCCTGGCTGCAATGTAATATCTTCTACAGCGTACACATCCATACCGCTATCACCATCTGATGCATAAGTTGGTATTATTGCATCTACATGTAATTTCTCAATTATTAATTTTCCCATAAGTTGTAGTTGTGCAGCCTCTGCTGACTCTTCAATTTTTGCTGCTATTTCCTTTTTTCTTCTAGTTGACCATTTTTTCATAATAATCTCTCCTCTTATTTTATTTATTTGTAGAGGTCATAAGGCCTCCCAATATCTTTATTTACTTAATAGTTCGTCGTAAGTAAGCTCCCCAACTTCTTTGACTTCATATACTAATATTCCTGTAATATTATCCTTTGCAAACCTAGCACTTGTTAGAGTATCCTTTGCGTACTCTAACGCCTTTTCCTTTGTCACACCTTCAAAAGTTACCCTCTCATTTTTATTCATGTTAGCTACTACTCTGTATAACATACTGATACCTCCATAATTTTATTTGTAGAGGCCTTGCGACCTCTTACTCCTACTATACAAAGGTCTTTTTAGAAAGTATACGGTGGCTATTTTACTGCCTCTGTGTAGGCAAATTTACACTTATTTAACGGCTTATAAGTACCTTTAATCCATTGTCTAATATGCGAGTCATTTGTATTAAAAAAATCAGCACACTGCCTCACGCTACTAAAGTTTTTTATTGCACCGTCTGGATAGCTTACACTAACAGGGTGTTTCCTAGTATTCACTCCCAACTCAGTATTCTCTACAAAGTCTAAGATATGAATATTAGCAGGTGTATAGCCTATACTAGTATCTTTGCGGTCTACACTAGGTACTAGCCCTTTATCTAGTAGGGTCTTTATATCAGCATAGAAGTTTGCATACAAGTATAGTTTCATTTCTGTGGGTGTACTAAAGCCAAAAGGTTCCACTAAATGTCTGTAGCCCTTTTTATACGATTTAGATTTAGCAAATACCCTAGCGTAGGCAGACCATGCCATTTCTCTGCACTTATACATAACAATATCAGTCTCTTTTTGTCTCTGTCTTCTTTGCTTGTTAGCAAAGGCCTTGCACATAAGGCACATAGTCCGATTTCCCTCAAAGTATTCAGATGTGCTCGGTTTATAGCTGTTACATGCCGCACATTTCCTATACAGCGTGCCTTTAACTACCTTAGTTACCATTGCAGCACGTTTTGGTTTATCATGTCCTTCGCAGTGCCTACAATTAGGTCTGTATGACTGTTCTCCATTCCTTTTAAAGCCGTTTTTTGCAAAGTCACCTACATTTTTTTCTTTCCCACATGTCTGGCATATCTTTGTTTCCATAGATTACCACCTCCTAGCCTTATTATACTGCATAAAAGGTGGTTAGTCAACGGGTAAATAATCACCTCACGGGACAAACTCCGTTGGAGCATCCATCTTCCTTAGATAAATCAAAGTCCTCACCTGCAGTATCAAGCTCAGCTTCAAACTTATTTAAAAGCTCTGAGTCTAATACAGTCATCTTAGCTTCTCTAGCCTCATACTCCTCCTCAGTACAAGCTTCTTCAGGTAATAGTGGATAGAATGTAGTAAATCTCTCTAAGAAGCTTACACCTACAAAGTCGTCCCAGTTATCCCAGATAGCTTGCTCTACTTCAGGCCACTCGTGAGGGTGCACATCTATAGTTATGCTTGTGTTGTGTTCTGTGTAGTTCCTTTGAAATCCAAAGTACGTATCAAGCTGGTCCTTTGCTGTTACGTCCATCGTAGTGTGAATAGCTCCACTCTTTACTGGTAGCTCAACAACCCTAGTAGTAACTGGTGTAAGTTTACCCTTAGCATTATACACACCTTGCCCTGTTTCGTTAACTACTGGCCACCCTTGAGCTTCCACAGTCTTTAAAACTGGGTCATTCGCATTTACTCTTACTCTTCTTATATAGTAAGGTGCACGGCTTCTGTGTGCTCCTGGTGACCTACCCCCAGCTACTTTGGATAATGTACCCTCAGGCTTCATAGTAGTGGCTAACTTAGGTGTATCTATTCCTAGCTCACAGGCGTATTCTTCAAGTGCTTCTTTTACTGCCTCTTTTAATTGCATTTGTAGTAGCTTTTCAGGGGGGCTACCTGCTGCAATTCCTACGCTGTCTAGCATATCGTACCAGCCTAATAAGCTTACACCTACTATTCTATCTGCTTTAGCTACTTTATCCCATTCAGGTAGCTCCAGTGTTACTAGGGTCATTCTAAGGGCTGCCCTTGCATTCATTCTATGCGCTTGTACAAAAGCTGGTATATCTAGCATATTACCTACTACAAAGGCCATAGCGTTAGTAGTTACTAGGTTACAGAGTTCCTTATTTTCTAGTAAGATTTCTGCACATGGGTTAATACCTTGGAACGTAGGCTTACGTAGTCTGGCTGCATAGGCATTAACAAAACCAGGTTCTCCATTAGCTCTCATAGTCTCAAAGTGTTTAGTTAGCTGCTCTCTAGTTGGTTTCTCTTCATAGAATACACTGTTATTACTCATATACCTGAAGTTATTTTCTAGGGTTATCTTAGCCTTAGCTTGTAAGGTCTCAGTGTCCTTAGGGTCTATTAAAGCTATCTCGGAGGTTCTTCTTACACCGCCGCTTACAACTAGTGCACCTATTATATTAGCTATATCTAGTGCATGTATAGGTCTTATTTTACCATCTACTGGTCTCGGTGCATACATATCAGTCATTAGGACATTGTGTATTTTTGTAAGCATAATTTTCATGCTCTCACCACCACTAGCTGTGCCTCCGAATGTTTTTAGTCTCTCACCCTTAGGTCTTATAAAATCATAGACTACACGAATAGTATCTACTTTTGAGTACTCATCCTCGGTGATTAGTCTGAAGTATTGGTATATAGCTTCACACCAGCCTTCTTTGCTATCACCAATTACTATAGCTGCAACGCTACCGTATACTTTTAAGCTTGTATCATCCTCCCTAGCATTTTTGCCTCTTACTGGGTTGTAATCATGACTAATTAATCTTATACCCTGGCGCACTGGCTTTAGTTTAGCTACATCTTTTTGTAGTATTCTGAAGCCTACCCCTGTGCCTAATAGCAGTAGATATTGAAGGTCTCTGAAGTCTTCCCACTTCTCAATAGTAGTAAATGCACAGTTGAAATTTGACATTGGAAACTTCCTAGCAGCCTCTGTGCCACCTACCCACAAAGTCCTACCACTAAGGAATTCTCTAAGGTGGAACATGTTGTCAAAGTATTCTTCAGCCTCTGCTGTGCTTGCTTCAGTGATAGGTGCTAAAGATACATTGTACTCAGTGGCTCTAGCACAAGTCTCTTTCCAAGTCTCTCTCCTATGCACCTCAGGTAGCCACCTACTGTAAGTTCTGTAGTAGACAAATTTACCTAGTGCATTCATTTCTTCTGGAAAATCCAGGTACTCACCTAAAAATTCTGTACTTAATAATTTCTTCATATCCTATACCCCCTGTATTTCTAACCATTTGCAGTAACCGATACCCACTGAGTCCCAAACATGGTCTGGTTGCTTGTGTAATACTGTAGCTGCCTCTGGTAGTTTATGCTTAATATAATGCTGCACTTGCAGCTTGCTAGCTCTCATGATTCCTAGTGTTTGCTTCTTCCAATACCCGTTTGCATATATAGTAGCGGGTAGCCCAAGCTGCCTAGTAAGCAGGCGCATATGCTCAGTTAGAAACGCCATTTCTTTATATGTCTTCCCCACAAACTTCCCTTGTTCAACAAAATCTTCCATAACTATGTCCGTAGGGTTTACTTTTTCGACAATTTGTTGTATACTAAGGCCAAGGTGGTCTATTCGGTCTCTAACCTGTACCTCTACACCGTCTTTACGCTTTGATGTATTTAGTACACCAATGGTGTTAGTGATGTGGATTTCAGATGTAGCTGTATTACCCACTAACACGGAGTATCCCATATTAGCGGTCCCTGGGTCAAAGGCTAGTAGAGTGATTATAGCCATATTATAATTCACCACTTTCCAATTTTTATTTTAAAAGTTGAATAACATATTATAAAACTGTGCATACTATGATATGCAAGGCATATAATATATTAAGCTACTCAAAGTAACTGGGATGACGAGTCTTAACAATATTTAATATTTGTTCTGCCAGCACCTCTTTGGGTTGATTGGCATTTAGTATAACGTAGCGGTCTGACTTAGAGGCAAAGTAAAGCATTCCTGCTTTTACTTTAGCATGATAGGCAGCACCTTTGCTCTCGTAGCTGTCTTGAGCACTAAGTTCTCTATATGGTTTTCCATCCAGCACAAACGTTAGGTCAGGCAATAGCAACCCCGTAGCGGCATGATGTAGCTGCAATAAAAATGCAGTTTTCCAGCCCTCGCAGCTACCCTGATACACTAACGAGCTGTCAAAATAACGGTCAGATATTACTATACCACCTCGTTTAAATAATGTAGGCTTTAGTACTTCCTTATAATGTTGGCTTCGGTCGGCCATCATTAAAAATAGCGAAGTAGCTTTACTCAGCTGTGCCGCTGGGTCTAGCAATATTTTACGGAGTTCTTGTCCTAACGGTGTGCCCCCTGGCTCCCTGGTTAGGACGGCCTCTATTCCTAATTTTTGTATGTTTTTTTGTAGCAGAAGGCTTTGGAGAGTACCTCCTAGGCCTTCTGCTGTTTTCTCGAAAGTTATAAATAAGCCTCTGTGTTTCTTCATAGGTCCTCTCCTTTATTCAAAGTGTAGATAGTTCTCATCATAGTCCTCACGTATCGTAACCACTGTGTGCTCCAGCTTAAAATGTCTTACTACTGGTGCATATATAGTCACTGTAGATTGCAGCTCTGGCCTCTGGTAGAATCCTTCAACTCTAGCAAGTTTAGCTATAATCCCTGGGTTTATAATTAGCTTCTTTGGGGGCTCTTGTGCCCAGTAAATATACTGACTCTCTAGCTCATTGAGCTGCTTAAAGAATAAGTCTAGGTCCTCTGTGGTAAGTTTATCATTATTCATGCTTGATTGCCCCCTTAGCTAACAAGGTATAAATTTGATTACGGGCAGTGTTTGCATCTATTTGAGCTTTGTTAATCTCTTCTTTGCCCTCTACCCAAACGTAGCCATAGTATTTTAACCACTGATTTAATGATTGTATTTGTACTTGCATATTATTTCACCTTCTTTCATAGCTTATTTTATTATATAACCTATAGGGTATTCTTTATCCCTGCCACAATATTTATATTTTCCAACTAAAATTCCTACATGTGCACCACCGTATTCTTTAATTATTAAGCTGTCCTTTTCTACATCGGAGAGGGTCTCTGGTAGCTTATCGTATAGCTGCTCTACTGTATTAAAAGGTGTTATGGTATCTTCTAGGCCTTCGAGAGAGCCTACTCTTCTATAACAGTACTTAAAGTCTTCTTCTTTTCCAGGACATAGGCCTAATCTATTCTTAGTATCACATGTTGCACATATCTTACTCATACCTTATCTCCTCATTAAAATTATAAGCATATCTAGGGAAATTGCAGGCATAACTTCCACTAAACTCTGTGTCCATGTGTAAGCAAGCAGTAGCTTTTATTTCTACTAGCCTAGCGGACCCCTTAGCTAGTTGCTTGTTTAGCTCGTTTATCTTTTTTAAGACCTCAGGATAGTGTAGTTTTAAGTGCTCTTTTATCTCACCTTTTAAGCTGCAAGAAAACTTGTCATATGCAGCCATAGTTTCACTGAATGACTCCCAGTGCCTTTGGTGATGCCAGTTTGCTAAATACTTATTCCAGTCCTCTGTATGTTTCTCATACCCATTTATTACAGAGGCACAGTGCTCTTGTACTAGTGAGTCTATTTTAAATGTTATATTGGTTCTAGTACATATCAGCTTGCTTAGCTCAAAGGCACTAGCCACTTGTTCTGTGCTGTAGGCTGTGATAGTGGTACCAGAGCTGTATAGGTCCTTTATTTCAAACATAAAATCAAACTTAAATTCAGGGCGCATTGCATAGGGGTAGTTGCCTATAATGGCATAAGGCTCACTATAGGATGGAATCCTCTTAATAGTCAGGGCTATCGTAGCCACTGAGTTCCCGTTAAACTTGTCTATCTCACTAACTAATGCTTTAATAGATATACCGTCAATAATATAATCTTCATTTATGTCCATAGAGGGCATAGGGCTAAGTCTTGTACTTATCATCTTTATTTACCTCCTATACACTTACTAACTACCTCGGTAGCTAGGTCTTGGTAAGTCTTTAGCAGACTTTTTTTCTGCGCATTATAGTTTTTCCTAAGCGTTTCTAGCCGTACACTTAGCTTAAGTCCTTCTTCGTATTCTAGTATAAACTCAGGCATAAATGCCATAGGTTCATAGCCTTTAGCCACAATACTACCTTTAGCTTTAAACTCTACAACTTCGCCCCAGAGTAGGTATGGGTACATATCATATTTCCAAAATGCCATTATTCTATTCATAAGCTATTTACCTCCTGCTATATTAGTATGCACACGCATGAGGCTAGGGGCTATCTTAAGTCCCCAGACATGGTCTGCTAAGTGAAAGCCTGTAGTACCGTCAAAGTCCTTCATATCCTCCCAGAACACTGACTCTGCAGCTATATCTGGGTGGTCTTTTTGTAGTGCCACTAATTCTCTAGCCCAGATGTCCCAGGTCTTGTCTGGTAGTAGATTACTGTTCATACGATAGTAGATTACACTATGCACTATAATCTGTCTCTGTCTTCTATTTATTAGCTCCAGTATCTTTTCAGGGTCTTTGGCCTGTAGAGGCTTAGTCACTGGGGCTGCTGGTCTATTGGGCACTAGGGCACCTTGTGGTACCCTCTTCTTCAATATAGCCATATCAACGCACCTCAATCCCTGCTAACTTAAATAGGTGCATATCAGGTTTAATATCGTCGTAAGTTACGTCTGTAGCTTCTTTACGAGTTTCCTTAGGGTGTACATATGGTGCCCCGTGTTCATCATGCTTTAAGTCTAGCGCGTGGCTCCATATCTTACCCACTGAAGGCTCTGCTATTAGAGGCATTATATCACTGAAGCCGTCTACTGGTCTTTCCATAATAGACTGTAATATCTTGCAACCTTCTATAGCATACTCTACTGGTGTCTCACACATTAATTCATCATGTATTTGTATAACTGGCTTTAGCCACTTAGGTGCTTCTCTTCTTAGGTTTACCATAGCTGCAGCTATAATATCAGCCGCTGAGCCCTGAATAGGTGTGTTCATTGCTTTATTTTCACCTTTTTTTCTTAGCCACTTATTGGGACTATTTATTTCAGGTATAGGTCTTCGGTGGCCAAACATAGTCTCAACGTAACCGTGTTGTCTAGCATATGCTATAAGGTCATGTTGGTACTGTCTAACCCCTGGATAAGTAGCCATGTACTGAGCTATAAAGTTTTTAGCCTCGTCCACAGTCATACACATCTTAGGGTCAGCTGATAATCCATATTCTGTCATTCCATAAACTAATCCAAAGTTTACCTTTTTAGCTCTATACCTGGCTGGCTTGTATAATTTTGCCACTTCTTCAAGTTTACAAGGTAGCTTAAATACATCTAGTGCAGCTTTCGCGTGTAAGTCGCCTCCGTGAGCTAATACATCTATCATACCTTGCTCTCCTGCATACCAGGCTAGCACTTTTAATTCTACTTGTGAATAATCAGCGCCTACCCAGACAGTTTTGCCTGATAGTTTATTAGTATTTATATATACTGTAGGTCTAGTCAAAGGGCTTCTGAGGCCGCTGTAGTCCTTCTTAGGGTCATAGTCTGGAGCTTCAAATACACCACGTATACCCATCGGGTCATTATCAGCACGAGGTATGTTCTGAAGATTTGGTTTCTTAGACGCTAGCCTCCATGTGTTTACTAGGTTTAGGCATGTATGCAGCTTATGCGTATCTGCTCTACAGAACTGAAGCATACCCCCTACATATTTACCAGATTCATCATCATAGCTTCCCACGTAAGTGCTTTTAATTTTATCATATTTTCTTTTCTCATTTAAAACTTTCATAAATTTATTATCGCTGCTCGCTTCATAGCTCTCTATGATAGCATCTATATTCTTTTTACCTGTTGCAGGCATCCCTGTGGTCTTAGACCTATCAAGGCCTGCAGTGGATACCTTAAGCACGTGGAAAAATAGCCATGCTAAATGCTGTGTGCTTCCCCAGGTAAAGGGTCTCGGTGTCGATATTTTTAGTATAGTAGGGTCACCTTTCCATTTTCCCATGTCGTAGCTACCTGCTGGTACTATTACCTGGCCGTCCTCTTTCATGTCTGCATAGCCCCTGGTGACTTCAACTAATACTTCTTGTAGCTTAGCTTCAAGCCCCTCTTTTATTAGGGTCCCTGCATCATCATATTCACCTTTTAAGGCTCTGTCGGCTATATGCCCCATAGCTATAAGCTTATTAGGATTTATTTTCCAACCAGCAAGCTCATACTCACCTAATACCATCATTCTAGGTATGTCTATCTCTGTTATTACTTCCATCATACCTTCAGCTATTAGTATAGGTAAGAGCTTATAGTATATCCCAAGTGCCCAGTCACTATCTGAGCAGCTGTAGTCTATAATTTCCTGAGTTATAGGTAGCTCATTAAATGTTCTGCTTCGTGAGAACTTCTTAGTTTTAGGCAGCCCTTTGTTAGGACCTGACTTATAAAACTCACCTGTAGGTTCTTCCCAGTTATGCTTGCCTACTGTCTCTTTAAAACTCTTTATATCATCTACGTGTATAAGGCCGTGTACCATACCATCTTTATCAGCTAGCAGAGCCTTAGTTGCTGGCTTTAGCCCTACTTGGACTTCATAACCATCATTCATAGGCACTATATTCTCATCTAATGCTGCAGCTTTTACCATTATCATAGTATCCATTACCTTACCATTGCAGGCTTTGTCAAACATATCAATTCCATATAACATTGACCACTCATGCTCTGCTTTCATGTAATTCCACTATTTCTAGTGGCACAGACTATGCCTTCAAGAACCCTTTTGCAGGAGGTTTGTTTGCAGTTACCCCCTAGGACTCTTGCCCCTCATTTAAGTGATGTATATTCTCGTGACACTGCTTGCATAACCATGTAATTTCAAAAGGTTTATTGTAGTCTACATGGTGGGCTTCAGTATTACATTCTTTACCACATATAGTGCAATTAGTGGGCTTTACTAGCTTACCATACTTAATAGCTGCATTAACTTTAGCTCTGGTATTCTCCTTCAGCTTGCCCTCCGCTGTGCGCCTATATTTTCTTGAATTAGCATTACGCCTGGCCTTTCCTTCAGGTGTGCTAAGCCTGACCTTCTCTTTAGCTATGCGCTCATCTTTATGCTCTTTATAGTTTTGCTTTAAATACGCTTTATATGCCTCAGGGTCTTGCTCTCTCCATTCCCTAGAGTGAGCTAAACACTTTTCTATATTCTTTTCTCTCCATGCATGTTTATAATCTTTTTCACAGACTTTACAATGACCTCTTAAGCGTCTTTCGCCTTTAACTAAGAAAGTAGCAAACTCTTCAGGTGTCTTATCTGCTCCACATTTAGTACATATCATCATATCACCTACTTTAATTTATTTTTTACATCACTTCTCTACTTGCCCTGCAAAGGCTCGTATCAGTCGTTACATCCCAGCTAATGTCACCATTACTGTAGACACGGCGTTACCTTATCTTTCAACTTAGGATTCACCGTTGTGAGAGGGGTTTTACAACATCAATTATGTCTAACGTTGTGGATGACCAATAAAATATTAGGGTCTTCCATTATAGGCTTCATAAAGTCCTTTATAAATTCGTCTAGGTTCCAATTAGCTCCATAGCTATCCATAGCCAAAGGCATACAGAAAGCTTGACCCACCTTATAGGCAAATGACACCATAGTTAAATGATGGTCTTGTGGGTCCTGTGCTTCATCATCTGGGTCCCCGTCTGTTTCATAGTCTAGGGCACATATGCCCCCTTTTATTATATGCTGTCTTAGAAGCTCAAGCTTCTCAGGTTCATTTCTACTTATAATATGGTAGCCACTTTCAGGCAATCCACCTGTAGAGGCCACTGCTTTTACAATAGGCTTTACAGCCTTTTTAAGAGGTGCCACTATAGTGGTCGATAAATTGGCCTCGGTAACCTCTTTTAATTGCACAGGCGTCCTCTTACGCGTAATTCCGATGCCTGTACCAGCATCTATATCATTATTAGTTGGCTTTTTATTTTTCTGGTCTTCTATTTTCTTTTTTAGCATTGATAAATTTCCCATTTTCCCCCAGCTCCTCTGTCTTATTTACATAGCTCGTCTAAATACTCGGTCATTAGTATTCCTAGCCTCGGTGTAGCTAAATAGTACTTTTTAGATACTCTTTTAACTAAGCCAAAACCTTTCAGCAGCTTTAGTCTCTTCATTACTGGATTGTCGCTCCAGCCGTAGGTGTCGTATATCTGTTCTGCGGTTACTATCTTATTTTCATATATGAACTTAAGCAGCTCCCGTGTCATAGCTTTAGATTCTACTCTTTTTGTTGGATGTAGTATAGCTCTTATATACATTACGTCCTGCGTGCTTAAGTCCTGCACCTCTTTACTTGGTACCTTTTGCGCATACATTAGTTGCACACGCAATTTATAATCCTCTAATATCTTTTCTGGTGTAATCATATATTCCAGCTCCTTTTGATTAATCTTCCAGGCTCCACCCGTGCTCACAGCAATTTGTTAGCCCCCTTAGAATGCTTATAACATTGTGTACTAACTGTGCCTTTGCAAATGCTTGTGCCATAGGTATGTCCCCTGTATTATTTTCTTGCTCTTCTTTTTGCTTTTCCCACATAATATTTCTGTTATAGGTCTTTGTATGGATGCTATTTATAGCCTGCCATATATAGCCCTCTTCTTTGTTGTACTTAGAACAAAATTGTTGCACTTGCTCTTCTAAGAATATTCCACTTTCCATCATAATTAACTCCTCCTATACCATTTGTTTATTACTGTCTATATATACAAGTTTAAACAACATTGAACAATTTGTCAACATAAAAAAGAGGGGCTTAGTTGTCTCCCCTCAGTGGTTGCCTCATATAATTTTTATTGCATTAAAAAGTCTATAAACTTTGGTAGCTTCTTAAGACCTGACCTGGTGCTCTTTGTCATGCTATGCTTATTTAATATAGCTAGTCTAGCAGTTACCTGAGCACGGTCATAACCTAACATATCCATAATCTCGTTAGGCTTCAATATGTCATTTCTCCTGAAGAGTGCTAATATTTCTGCAGATACTGCAGCGTTATCACCAAAGTCTAAGGCTTTTAATGCTTTAGATACCTCAGCTCTCTCTTCATCTGTAAGCTCAGACTCTGCACGACTTCGTGCGGAATATTCATCTAACCTACAGTTGTTATCATCATATATGATAGTTATAAAATCTTCTACTGCATCTACATGCTCTTTTTTAACTATAACCTTAGTATGTGTTTCATCTGTAGAATGCACTAAGGCAGCTAGAGCTATTGCTAGTCTGGCTATTTTCTTACGCAAGTCTGCAGGTTCCATTAGCGGTACGTCCTTTGAATAGCCATACTTTTCACCAAGAGACTCGGCTTTTGCTAGTATAGCCTTCATAGTTTTCTTATCTATTTCTATATCACTAGCACTACGGCTCCAGGCCCACAGTATTGAGTCTCTAAATACTGTAGAGTCTATTAGCTGTTTAGTTGATTTCTCATACTCTGCATTTAATACATCCTTTGAAACGTCCCCAGACTCTAGAAATACAGCTAGGTCTAGTCTTCTAATATCTGCTGGAGAGGCAAATAAGGGCTTCAGTGCTTCCACACCATGAGTAAAACTACTTAGTTCTTTTGCTTTTGCTGGGTTAGTCATAAGTATAGTTCTTACTCTGGCATTTGTCTCTGCATTTACTGTCCTATCTACTCTTAGTACCCCAGTGGTTCTAGCCTCTGTAATCTTTCCAAAGTCTTCAGGGTCTAGCTCTGAAAACTCATCTATTGCAATAAGTTTTCTATCAGATAAAGGGTACTTACCCCAGGTAATAAACCAGCGGTCACCAAATTGGTCCAATCTATAAACAAGACCTGTACGACTGGCACCTTCACCTGAAGCTAAGCTACCTAAGCCACTAAATTCCATAATATTTGACACCAATTGGCTCTTAGCCTGACCGCTGTCCCCTACAAGAATAGTTTCTACCCAGCCTCTCTTTTCAAGTTGCCCCTGAAAGTAATAATTCAAGCATGAGTGGTAAGTTAAAAGCACTGCTAAGTGTGGTGCAAACCTATCTCTTACTAGGGTGACATTGTTTACTAGGTCGTCTACAATTAAGCTTATTCTATCGTCTAGGGTCTCTCCTGGCTGCACTTGAAGTACTTTAAAGCTGTCCTTTATTTCGTCAGTGAGCTCAAACCTAGAAACACTATCTTGTAGAGGCTCCTGCGCTTGACTTAGTAGTGTAGCCATTCTATTCTTTGGGTGTGGGTATACATAGCCCTCTATTCTATAGTGACTATTAGACTTTACGTCATCCCCTACAGCATAAATTTTACGTGTAACATATTCATTACCGCTTTCATCTATATCTACTATAGGGCCATCCTCAGAGGTCTTCACAGACTTAATACGCTCTGCCATTGGTACTACTAGCAGCTCACTTATATTAACTGTGTCTATAACTTCGTGAACTACTTTAGTGCAGCTAGCTCCACTATGATATCTTAATATACCTTTTAGCTGTGTAGCATTTTGGTTAGTAGCCTCAATTAGAAAGCTGTCATTTTCATGAAATTCCTTTTCATACATTCCGCTGTAGTCATGTAATATACAAGGCTTTTGACAATCTTCTTCATGGTGACATGTAAATCTAACCTTGCTTGGTATTATATAAGGTGTATCCATCTTGCCACTAACTAAGGCATTAAAGGCTACCTTCTTACCTGTATACTCTGCCCTACCTGTTTGTGATAGGTGCATAAACTCAGCTGGCTCTGCTTCTATAGCATGGTCTGAGTGTGCAGGGCAGCCCCTACCACTACATGGTATATTTTCATAGCCTTGGCCGTTCTTATCTCCGTGCAAGCTTCTAATATATGCACAGTGGAACTTATACCTATCTTCCTGATAAACTGTTTTTACACAAGATATAGTAGATGCTTCGACCTCAGTACTTGAGCTAGAGGTCATTGATGCTGGTATTTTCTTAGCCCAGGCTGTCAATATATCACAAGTTTCACCTACAGTTGTGCCTATACCTTTATAATAGGAGGCTAGGGCCATTGTAGCTTTGTTTCTATCGCCATTTTTGAGGATACCTTTGTCTAGTACATATTGTACGCATGTTGGTACACTCTCCATACTAGATAGCACATCATCAGTTATAGAAGCTCTGGTATCTTCCAATCTTTTAGCCTCTGTGTATTCTTGTACTTTAGTTAGGTACCACTCATTAGCTTTTACATTTAGTTGATACTCTACTTGTTCTGGTGGGTATATGTCCCCTCTAGGGGATTTTGCTATATTAGTAATTATATCTCTAATATCCCCCATAAGCTCTGCAGGTGTAAGCTCTACTTTGAAGAGACCTGATTTGTAATGTATTGAGTTTTGTAGCCTTAGTTGGCGGCTATGTCCATATATGGAGGCAGTGTCTAAACATTTTAAGCCTAGCTGTGTTTCTAAATAGGTTGCTATCAATTTATATACTCTGTGTAGGTTTTTATCAGGTTTTATACCGAGCACTACTGGATTAACCAATAGGTGAAATCCTTTAGAGCCACTGAAGTATACTCTTATTTCATCCTCAGTAAAACCAAACCTATCTCTAAAGAATCTTATAATTTTAACAGCGTCTGCTCTACTCTGTTCTAGATTTCTTATCCAAACAAAATCGTTTAAGTTAGAGGCGTCTATTACTTGATTGATTTTAGTACATGTGTCCTGTGTTAAGGGTATCCCCATTTCACTATTGCTGACATGTGCTAAAAGCTCAGCTGGTAGTATTCCTTGTAGCTCTGCTGCTTTTACACAGCCAGCCTCTATAAGCCCTGGTGCAGCTGGTGTAGTTGTATAATCGGCTGCAAGTAGCATCTTAGAGTCTATGTCAAAATATAAAGGCATATACATCGGCTCATTGCCTGCTTGCCTTACTTTATTCCTATATAGCTGTACTGTATTAAATACATTATAGTTGTTACACTGGCTTCTGTACTTCTCTATTGCTTCGCCTACCTCAAGTCTTATCCATTTGGTTCTATCCCCTGTTTTTGGGTTTTGATGAAAAGCATCTACATATTTAAACTCTGCTATGTTATCTGTTACATTATTTGTCTCTGCGCTCTTTTGGTCTGTTCCTTTTGTCATATTGTTTTCCCCCTGCTTCTTTGAGCTTGCTAGCATTGAAATAAGTTTTGCTATCCGCACAGCTGGTCAGCATATGTGTCCTTTCAGTACATTCTGCTACTGTGCCTAAAATGGAAAGCCACTGTAATTCATATGCTAGTTCCCTAAATTATAAGTTTTATATTTGATATATAAAAGGGCCTCTGAATACTATAATTCAGAAGCCCTTGGTCTACGGGCTTATGCCCCTGTTATCTATTTTTTATTAACTGTAGTAATACCATTAGCTATCTCAGTGTAAGTTCCATCTGCATTCATGATACCTAGCATAGTAAACTCTGCTCTGCTATATCTGTTGGTAGAATTTTTTTGCACTTGCCTAGATATAGTCATACGAGTTACTACTTGGCCAATTCCGTAACCAGCTTTAGCTAATTCTTTAACATAGTCAATGAATCTCATAGCGCTTGCTGTAGGTAAATGGAACTCAGGTTCAATAACTTCACCCTCTGTAACTTCTTCTTCCCAGTGGATTTCAAATTTAAGTTTATATCTGTCATCTAATTTTGTGTCACTGTTGTTGAATACTTTGTTATCAGGGTCTGAGTCATCTACAAATTGATAGTATCTTTTACCGTAGTTAACTATAAGGTCAATATAGTTCACTCTAGCCTCTGTAGACTTGTACAAAAACTCTGAGCCGTCCATACTAACATAGTTTCCTGTATTTCCCATACCATCAATATTGTCTAGTATTCCTGCATTTAAATCTTGCATCACTGCACCTGCTGCACTAACGTGTACTGGTGCTGTTGGTTGTTTTACTGGAGCTACTTGTGTATTTGTTACTGGTGTTGCTGCACCTGCTGCTACATTTGCGTTTGGTGCTGGATTTCCTACACCTGCTGCTACATTTGTGTTTGCTACTGGTGCTACATTTGTTGGTGTTACACCTGGTGTTGCTGCTCCTGTGTTTGGTACTGGTTTGAATGCTCTTAATGCCATAATCTTTAATCTCCTCTCATACTTCGTGTTTCATACTGCTTGCTGCTTGTTGTCACACTACCGTGGTCTGTTAAAATTCCAGCCCACTACACGGCCTCCGCAAAGAAGGGGGCTGTGTACTAGGCTGGGAACCTAGTAGGTAATCATTCCTGTAGTCCATTCGCCTGAAGTACTTTATTAAGCTCCTCAGTGCTGAATCTTCTTACTTTATGCTTACCATTTGGATTAATGTCTACAAATTGTACACCAAAATCCTCTAATATTCTATAGAATGTCGCACGACTTCTACATGGTACACCTTTTTCACTTAGATAATCCATTGCTTGTTGCATGGTTATCATCTTACCTACACCCTTAGTTTTAGGAGGTGTACAAGATTGCACTGTGCTCTTCTTTTTCTTTAACAATGTGCATCAGCTCCTTCCTACTATCTATTATATTCAGTATACCACAAAAAATACACAACAATCAACAACTTTGAACAAATATTTTTTATTTATTTTTGGCATACAGGTTGTGCCTCTTGGTGTAGAGGCTATCCTAGCTCTTTTATTTTGTAGTTGTTTATATGAGGGCACTATATAATTATTAGTAGGGGGCTTGTCTTAGTCTCACTATACATAGGCGTTTTCTAAAAGTATACGGAACCTCTGTGTTCTACATAACGTTTTACAGCATATTGGCTAAGTACTGGTAGCAGTGGCTTTAGCTGTATGACATAATGTACAACGCTGCTGCTATTTATCATACCAGCCAGTACCAGGCTGCACAGTGAGCCTCTGTATAAGTTCATCCACTGTGGTGCCATCTTGCACCATATCTGCCGCTTTTCTAAAAGGAAAAAAACCTTTGCCTACTACTACATGTTTACCTAGCTTAGTCTCTGCCTGTTCTACCATATCATAGTAATCATCGGACTCTTCAACTTCTACTAATACTTCTATCTTCATAGTTACTACAGCCTTTTTACCTGTGCGTGTTGGCTTCAGTAATTCGCTCATACTAGAACCTCCTCTACATCATATTTATAATATCTTGCACTGTGAATAGTTTCATAAACGCATTATCATCATTATCTATCATTGCCCTAGACAGCTCTCGCTTACTCTCTAATATCTTTACTTTCTTCTCTTCATACGAGTCCTTCGTAACTAGGTTTATAGCTGTCACTGCAGTTTTGACACCATTTCTATGAGCTCTGGAATAAATTTGCTCCATTTTTGCAGGATTAAATAGGGAGTCATAGCATATAACATAGCTGCCAGCACTTAAGTCAAGACCATAATTTCCAGCCGTCGTCATTAACACACACTGTATGCTGCCTTCTTGAAAGCCTTCTTGTACCTTAGCAGTGTCTGAGGATTTCATGCCACCTCTCACATAGCCTATCTGGTCCTCAGTGAGCAACTTCTTATCCTGAAGCCACTGATATAACAAGTCTGTCATTTGCCTATATTGACTAAATAGTATAAATTTGGTTTTAGTAGGGTCAAGGTCTTTAATTATATTTGCTAGCTCATTTAATTTACCACTCTCCATAGGTAGGCTATCGTCCCCCAGAACCTCTTTCAATAGTCTTGGACTATCAAGTAGTTGCTGAAGTCTTGTTAGCTGTGCTAGAGCTTCTAAATAGCTAAATTCGCCTGTACTTAAATTCTCAAGTATACCTTCTTTAACAGTTTTGTATAAAGTCTTTTGTAGAGGTGTCATAGTCACCCAGTATTCTTGAACTATAAGCTCTGGTAGGTCTGGAAGTGCCTCTGCCTTTAGCATCCGATACATTATAGGGGCTATCTTTTTTCTTAGCTCCTGCATAAGCTCTGGCTTCGGTGCTGTTACATTACCAAAATAATCTTTTATACAGTACCTGTCCACAAACCTGAAGTAGCTACCTAAAAGTCCAGGCTTACATATATCTATTAGGCTCCACATTTCTTGGATATTATTTTCAAGGGGTGTACCTGAGCCTAGGATTTTTCTACCTGCAGATTTTACTGCCTTCATAATATTTTTAGTAGTTTTTGCCTTATTTGACTTTACTCTGTGGCACTCATCCATTACAACGCACCACCGTTCGTCCAGCTTTGGTATTATATCCATGTCCTTTAGGAATAACTCATAGTTCATCACTATAACGTCTGTGCCGTACTCCCACTGCATGTACTGTATTGCTCTGAGCTCTCTACCTTTTAGCTTTTGTGTCGTTCCATCATCCCAGGCAACTAGTTCGGTTTTGTCACCATCTACTACTATATAATTTAAGTCGGTCCATTTATTAATTTCTTTTTCCCAGGTAGAATACTTCAGTGGAGAGGGACAAATTACTAAGCAATGGTCTACTAGACCCGCGCGTTGCCAGTCAATGAAAGTTGCTAGGCTTGTGAGTGACTTACCTAGCCCCATGTCAAAAGCTAGTATGCCTGAGCCTATAGCATCTAAGAAGGCTTTTCCTTTTGCTTGGTATGGATACAGCTGCCCCTTCAGTCCTTGGACCTCTGTGTCTATGCTGCTCATATCAATGTCTTTAGCCTTTATAGCTTGCTTATTACGCTCTTTTAGTGCTACATATATTTTCAGGACCTCAGTAGCTACTTGTATGTCAGGCCATATTCTTTTTACATCCTCTATAGATGCTATAGGAATGGTCCACTGTCTCTTTTTCTTATTCCAGTCATTTCCTGGTATTGCTTTAATCATGCTTCGATAGCTCATTGTATTACCATCAAAGTAGGCGGTTTGCTTGTCCTCTGATAGCTTTAGAATCATAATCTCACCTCATTTACAATTTTATTTTTATTCTAACTAGCTCTGCATCAATCTCCTTAACTAGATTAGTCTTTGTCCAAACTATGAAACCTGTTTTGTGGGAGCTTCTTACTTTCATGAGGCAAACCTTACTACGTAGTGTTGTTAGTCTGTTGCCTACATTGCTCCAATCTATATTAACTGCTTTTTTATATGAATTAATTATATTTACATACTCTGCATATGCATTTAGTAGCTCTCTCATTAATTTCCAACCTCCTATATTTTAGTATATTCTTATCATATCATTATATACAACTTTTTACAAGTGTGAACAATATTTTTAGATAAAAAATAAAGGACCACATCTGTAGTCCTTAGCCTAAGCCGCCTCCAAGGTCTTCATATAAAGGGTTATCGTCTATTTCATCTATCTCAGGCTTTCTTTCCAGTATCTGGCAGCGCCATACGTAAGTTTTGCTGATAAGGTTCATTCCTGCACTCACATAGGCTTCTTTGCCTGTACTCTCGTCATGTTCTAGCTCTAGCATAGGGTTTAATACATATTGTCCTGGTACTTCACTAATTAATAGTCCCACTACATATGATGGCATGTCTGTTTCATAAGTTTGTGGTGCTAAGTGTAATTTTACCCACTGTGGTTGGCTCATAGCTCTGATACCTCCTCTTCATCTAAAAATCTTGGTGACCTACTTAATTGTTCTAGTACAAATAATATCATATCAGGGTCGCCTTCAACAAGGCCAGTTTCTTTTTGGACTTCGTGCATTGCTTTAGTATATGCACTTCGGCTTACTGTGTAGTTACCTGGTTCTCCTGGGATATATCCAAAGAGTTTTATAAGCAATGAATCATGTGCTTCATATACTCTCTTACGTGCCTTTTCAAATTCTGTTGCATCAATTTCTAGCTGTGATTGACTAATTGTCTTATCCATTTCCATTTTTTTAATATACCTTCTTTCTATTTTTTATTTTTAGGGTCTTTGGGAATAAATGGTGATATAACACACCAGGTGAAAAATAGCCATAGGATTATAAATAATACTATAATGTCCATAGCATTGCATCCGATACAATTTCATTCACTGAGGTCTCAAAGTCTTTACGCTGTCTTATAGTTGCTGGTGTTCTATCATATTCGCCAGCATATAAGTTAGTTATTAAGTAGGTTACACCAAGTTCGCTTATTGATAGGTAAACAGTTATTATTGGTGTGCCTCTGTACCACATAGTTATTTCATTGCCAGTGCACCACATTGAGTGATTACCTCTCTCAGAGGTGCCAGTCTCTATAGCTTCTATTATCATTTTAGCTTTTACTGTTTTAAGTTTAATAGCCTTTAACTTACTTACTAATAATTCTTTATTCATAGTTTATTCCACCTTTCTTATTTTAGTCTATTTATAGTATGCTCAATATTGAGTATTTTATGCTTTGGGGGAAGAGGCAGGTGCTAAATGACCGTCTCTTTTTTTTTTTGAAAAAGATGCAATGTAAATCGTTTTCACGTACCAACTCGTAAGCAAATGTCGATACATCACACCAAGTGCCTATGACAATTTTTTTATTTTACTTTTAAAACCTCTTCTGAAAAAATTAAAATTTTTGAAAAAATAAAAGTGTGTTATATCGAGATTTCCTTACGAGTACGTAAGTAATTCTAATTGAAACTGATTTTTTATTATATATATATATTTTGCTGTTTAGTTGTATACAACTAAATTGTGCTAGATTTTATTGGGCTCACTAGGTTAGCCATCCTAACTACAAAATTATCATATATTTCATTAACCTCTAACTCTTTGCATAGTTCTAGGTAGTCTTTAGCCTTCTGAGCTGCTCTTTCATCCCAATCTAAGCTATTTGAATACTCACAAGTTAAGCATATTCTTTTTATCATTATGCCAGTTCTGTGTCTTTTGCTTTTGTAAGCTTCAATTAATTCAGGTATAGTTGCATAGGAGGTAGAGCCTTCACACCAGCTACCTCCTGGATTATACCAACCTGATACTATTTCATATTTATTCATTATCTTATACCTCCTTTAAATTTTCTAGGTCATCTATATTTAAGTCACCTGGGTAGTCTATTTCACTAAATATACAATTTCCTATTTCTTTAGCATAAAAAGTACAATCTACACAGTTGTTATATTTAGCACACTCTGCCTTAATTGTTATAAACATATTTTTAACTTCTTCTTTATTCATTATCTTATACCTCCTCTAAATTATTTCTAAATACCAGCAAAAATCATTTTCATCCCAAAATTCCCAGTTATACATATCACAAAATTCTTCGCATTCTTTTTCTGGTCCTTCAAACATTTCTACCTTTAGTGTTTGTGCACATTTACAAACTTTAGCCATTATCTTATACCCCCTCTTATTTTAGCCTCAGACTTCATTTTAGCGGTCAATTCTCTTTGCAAGCTTTTATACCCCTCGCATATTAATATCTCTAATACGTCCTCCTCTGTAGCATCTACATCCATTTCAGTTTTATAGAATGATTTTAGTTTAGCAATCTTCTTTTTACTTAAAGCACTTACTTTCATATTATTTGGTCCTCCTTAAAATTTTTAGTAGCCGCCTAAGCAGCTACTCTCCTATATTCTATTAATTTAGCTCCAATACTCGTCTCTCTCACCAAAGATGACTTCTACCTCTTCACCTATAAGTTCCCAGCGGCCATTTATAAAAGTTACAACTTTTACTGTGCCCCCAGTATCCTTTTTATAGTCAAAAACTTGTGCATCACTTACTCTTTCTAGTCTAATAGCTATGTCTCTTTGAATTAATACTACGCCTGTATCCTCGTCAATTACAATTACTGTAAATGCTTTTCTGTCCTCTCCACATAGTACAGTTGCGCCATTTCCTACTTTAGGTAGTCTAAATTCTTTTTTCATTTAATACACCATCCTTTTTTATTTTGGGAGCATGTCGCTCCCCTATTCTTACTATACAAAGGTCTTCCCAGAAAGTATACGGTAGCTTATGTCAACTTATCTGCTATATAGCCGCTGTCAACTAGTTCTATGCTATTCTCTAAAAAGTGAAATTCCTGGTGACAGCTGGGGCAGATGTCTACTGTTACATTACCACCAGCTTCCTTCCTTATGGGAAAATGGTGTGCATGTAGTATATAAGTTTTACACTTACACCATGTGCATGTATTACTACCTATGCCTTTTCCTTGCATATTTTTAGCTTCTAACTCTTTCTTGATTTCATATACATTTAGCTTATTTATTTTTATCAGCTTCTTTTTAGCTAGCGAATCTAGTAGCCTATAAGCTGTTTTAGTAGAGGTCGTCATATCATGTGCTATTTGCTTACAAGTAACATTACAGATGAGACTATTTTGCTCTCTGTAGCTCCATAGCACCATATATGTCATCTTTTCAGGCATAGTAAAATTCCCGTCACGAATAAAATCTGAAAGTATATACACTTAACATCAGCCTCCTTAATCTTTATCCCATCCTAGTAGTTTTTTCTCTAGGGCATCATAATCATATTTTCTAGCTTCAAAATTATCAAACTTTAATTTTTTCTCCCCTGCACTCTTATTGTTATTATAATTAGTCTTATTATAGTTATTCTTATTATGAATTTGATTTTCAAAAGTCTTGACCTTTGATTTTAAAAAGTCTTGACCTTTGTTTTTCAAAAGTCCTGAGTTTTGATTTTCAAAGGTCAAAGTATTTTCAGTACTTGCAGAGGATTCATTTCCATTTTCTAACAACTCATCATCTGAGTATATAGTGTCCAGCTCATCAGGGCTACACATATAAATTTCATTGCATCTATTTACACCTAGCTGCTTTTCTACTATCAAATTTTTGCTCTTTAGCTCGTCCATAATTTGGGTCATCTTTTGTGTACCTTTTATATTTAAGTACTTCATTAGTTTTTCTCTACTCAATTTTACGTATATCTCATTATCCTCATTAATCCACCCGTTCTTAGCAGATAAACTTAGCTGGTCCTTCAGTAAGGCATAAGCTAACTTACTCTCATTTTTCATGCTTGTGTAAAAAGGATTAAGGAAAAATGCCTTAGGTAATTTGTAAAATATATCTGAATTTAGGTCATTCACTGTTATTATTTTATTTTTGTTCAAAATTTTCTCCTCCTAAGTACTTGCGCTAGAAGGCCTGCATCGTGTATACTATAGATACAATTTAATACGTAGATGTTTTGTAACTCATAGTATACAGAGGTGCAATTCTCCTAGCTACTTGTTTAATAGAGGTGTTGAAGCACCTCTATTCTATTTTACCATACAAAGGCGACCTTTAAAAGTATACGTAACGAAAAAGCTCCATCTATTAGCTAGATGGAGCTTTTTACTCTATATCAAGGGGGTGCTAGGAGTAGCTTTAGGGATATGAGATAGTCAACACGATGAGGATAAGACTATTTCTTTACTTTTTTAACTTTAGCTTTTAAAGAAGCTGTGTAACTTTTGAAAGTTTTACCAGCTGCAAATGTAGGTACTACTTTTGCAGGAATATTTATTACTTCTTTAGTTCTTGGGTTTCTACCAACTCTAGCAGCTCGGTCTGCTGTAGAGAATGTCCCAAAACCAACTAATATTACATCTTCTCTTTTCTTAGTTCTTTCCTCCACTGTAAGTATTACAGCGTCTAAGCAAGCCTTGGCCACCTTTTGAGATATTTGTAACCCTGTCTCCTTAGTAGCTTTGTCAGCTATTGATTTTACTAATTCCTCTTTGTTCATACTATATGCCTCCTACGTTTTTTTGTGTGCCTGGTATAATGTGGCTTTAACCATCATCTATACAAATTATAACAACTTTGCACAACTATGTAAACCCTTTTTAAAGAAAAAAATTACAGAGGCCATTTAGCCTCTGTAATCGTAAACCTATATACTACTCTCCGCTCTTGATATGACTAGCTATAACACCAATGGCAGTACATATAGTAGCCATAGCATTAGCTATTGTATCCCATTGTTCATCTGGAAATTTTACACCAAAAGAGTCAGTACATAATTTGAATACTCCTATAGCTCCCACCCAAAAAGTAGCTGCAGTCATTTTTGAAGCTATGTTGTTAACCATGCTATCCACTGTTACTACTTTAGTTGTAGCCACTGTAGTTGTAGCAGTAGTAGCTGCTGTAATAGCTTCAGTGATAGCTGCAATAACTTTGTCAGTCTCAACAATAGATGTAGAGGCTGAAGTATCTGTAGAACCTGTGGTAGCAGTGTCCTCAGTAGCTGTAGAGGCTTGTACTACTTCAGCTTCTACTGGTGTAGCTTCTTCAGAAGTAACAGTAGTGTCTTCAGGGACCTTATCAGTGCTGTCCTCTGTAGGTGCAGAGACTTGTACTTCTTCAGCAACTTTAGCAGTGCTGTCCTCAGTGGCTGCAGGTATAGCTCCAGTATCTGTAGCAGTTGTAGCAGTTGTAGCAGCTGGTTGAGCGTCAGCGCTTGTAGCATCTGCAGGTGTTGCAGTAGCTGCAGTTACGGCATTAGCAATAGCTGTGTTAACAGCGGCAGTAATAGCAGCTGCTATAGCATCAGTACCCCCAGTAGTTGCACCTGTAGTAGTTTCAGTGGCTATGGTTGGTTCAGTTATTACGATATTATTTTCATCCATTTATATCATCCTTCCTATTTTTATTTTAATTAACTTTTTCATTATTTTGTGAACTTTCAAATTTAGCCAAAGACATCTGTAGCTCTTTTATTTGTTTAACTAGCTCAAGATTAGTAGCTGTAAGTTCTTTAACCTGTCTAACTAGTTCGAGGTTAGTTACTGTAAGCTGTTCATTCTTATCTTTAAGAGTTTCCATACTTTCATTAAGCACACGGTTGGCTGCTCTCTCCTCACTTAGTTCCTTTCGTACTATAAGTTGGTCATCTTTTAATCTGCCTATCTCCATGCTTAAGTCATTCATCATCTTCTCTTGTCGCTCGTCTAGCTGCTGCTGTCTTGCTACTGCCTGTGTAACCATTGTGCGCTGTACCTCGTCGTTGGATTTCCTAATAACAGCCATGTAAGTGCCCCCAGAGGCTATTAGTGCTACAATAACTGCAGCCCACCACGGGATATTAGATAAGTTCAGAGTCATGTATATCTCCCCCTCAAGCTTTTTATTGCCAGCTTTTCAAAGGTTTTTATATCTGTAATATTACCATATTTTGAAGATTCTGTGTGTCACTTTATACTTTTAGTATGTTAATTTTAATTTCTTAGTATTTATATCAACAGACCATGAAGTGGCATTTGCAAAAGTAGCAGCCATGCTACCATACGGTAGCTCTATATAGTCTATAGCATACGTACTTTTACCTTTTATTTCTGCATATATTAGCATATCTTGTTCTTTAGTTGTCGTGCTTACATAGCCCTGCATTTCTGGCGTAACCAGTAAAACAGCACCTGTTGTAGTATCATAATATATTTTTGCACGCACTTGATTCATTGTTTACCGCCCCCCTTATTCGTAAGCGTACCATGTAATAGTGCCGCTAGTTACTGGCTTACCCTCTGTTTGAAGCACATTAAGGCTAGATAAGTTATACGATGAAGTATTAAACAATTTCATTCCAATACCTTGATAGTAATAATAAAACGTATTTAAATTACTTTGGTAAAATACCCCTACACCTTGATAACTACCATCAACTATAGCTGTTCCAATACCCATTATCGTAGAAGGTGTAAACCCTAGCCCAGATAAATTTATAGTGCTTAAAATGACACCTGTTGATACAGTGGAAGTACCAGTAGCATATTTTTTTCCACCCAAACTTTCTATTGTTACATTACCTATTATTCCACATATTTCCATATTGTTTACTATATTACCAGACTGTAGATTTCCATTTACAGATTGTATCTGAGCAACTGATACTCTTATTTCACCATCACCTGCACCACCTTTTTGATAACCCTTTTCAGGATAAACAGCTAAATCTCCATTCCCCCATTTTCCAACACCTGTGGCATTTCTATAGCCCGTTAAAACGGGAATACTTCCAGTTAATCCAAACATTGATACAGTGCTTAAAAAATTAGAAGCAATAAAGTTAGTATCCCATGCTTTTATTTTAGCAGTAACACCGTCGTAAAATCCGATTGGAGGGATTAATGTAACATCCCCTACTCCGTCAGCTACACCTGTTGCTCCTAAAAGTGTACCTGTTCTATCGACCATAGTTCCTGGAATATTGACATCTACACCATTACTGAATGTTGTAGGTGCTAGAACCTGAGACGCTAGTGCAGTACCCTCTGCACTAGCAGAAACAAAAAAATTGGGACCTGCTAAATTGTAGTAAATAGTATAGGGCTTACCCACTACAAAAGTCGGAGGTAGAGTACCCCCTGGCTTGTACGCCTTTATGCCGTTAATAGTAGTAGCAGCGCCACCGTTGCTAGCACCAGCTATAAAAGTCTTAGGGTAGTTATTTAGCAGCGTTACACCAGTCACTGTAAGAGCTGTAGCCGTACCACCTGCTACTGGGTATATTAAGTCGGTGTTAGCTACAAGGTCAGTTACTTTTTTACCTGAATCTTTTAGGTTACCGCTGGCATCCATTGTTAGTATGTCATCAGCTACTGGCGCTGCAATTTTGTCTGCTTTTGTAACGTCCCCTAGAGCTACCGTGCATTTTATACGATTGTCTGTAAATGTAGTGCCACTTGTCATAGTAGCTACAGCTAAATAAATAGCCGCTGAGTTTGTATTAGTCTTTGTAAGCTGAAATTGTACCTGTATTCTGTGTGCTGTCTCTAGGCCGCCCATTCTAGTATCATTAATATTATTAGCTATAACAGCGCCACCACTTAAGTTACCACTAGCTACCAGTGAGGTATCACCAGTGACCTCTGTATTAATAACAGCTAAGTATACAATATCACCACTGGATACACTGAGGGTCATGTCTCCCAGTATTATATAGGCTATGCCCCCAATTACTACAGTGGTAGCTGGTACTGTTAGCACAGTACCTGAGAGTGTCATAGTGGCTTTAGTATAGAAACCATCTGTTATAAGTGACTTCCCTAGTAGTCCTAATTGGTTATTTTGTATCTTTTGCATTTCATTAAGCTCAGTTTCAAGTATCTTAGCTGGGCTACCGAACTTGACCTGGTTAAAGCCATTACTGACATTAAATTTGTCTACTGCTGAATAGCTTACTGTCATTTAAAAGCACCTCCCTCTAAAATGTTATAACCCAGGCTACTGTGAGTTTCAGTGTTGAGCCTTTGGTCCATACTCCGAATGTTTTATAGTTGAACATATAGCCAGAGCTTAGGGTAGTAGTTGCATTACCACCGAAGAGCCCCATTTCTACTATGCTACCTACTGCCTCTGCTTCATCAAATACGGTGGTAAATTGTATAACATTAGTCTCAGTGGCTGTAGCATTACCGTTCGTGTCTAAATATGTCCAGGCTGTGATAGCTTTTCTAGCTAAGGGCACCCTTAGGGCTGTCTGAGCAAGTGTTTCTGCTTGAGGCACAGCTGTTGTACCAGTGCCCACCCCTGTGCCAACCTCTAGGTAATTTATACCATTACCCCATGAAGTACCTGGTACCATACGTTTAGCCATGAATACAGAGGCTTCACTAACTATAAGGTTTTTGGCGTGCATTTCCCTAACTATACTGTCTTGTGGAATTTCAAAGTATCCCTGCCTAGGGTCTGCCCCCGAGCCTATTGATATAAATTTAGCCTCTCCATTGTGCAGGTAGCCCCCTATAAAGCCTTTTGGACCACCTAAGTCCTCTGGATATGAATCCATAAACTTTGTATCGTTCATTTAGTTGTACCTCCTTCTATACTGTGCCTGTTCTTGTGACAGTGCCGTTTAATGTTAAAGTCATAGTAGCTGTATCCTTCATACGAACTGGTGCTGGTACTAGCTGCATAGTAGCCCCGTCTGGACCTATATTATCTTTATTTAGTGTAAGTGAGGCGTTTATCTGTACCATTCGGAATGCTTCAGGTTCAGCTAATGTCATAGCCACAGAAACACCCGCATCGGCGCTACTTGCAAAGTCACTACCATGTACAGTTTTATACTCTGCTTTATAGTCCTCCGTGCTAGCTACACCTGTATAGTTTAGGTAGTATTTTATGCCGCCACCTTTAGCACTATCAATAATCGTGTGAACATCCACAGCGGAACTCATATAGCTAAGCCCTATTTCAATTTCAAATATCCCTGGGGATACGTCTATTACAGATACTTTACTCTTTGTGATAAGTGATACAAGCTCTGCAAGTGCTATATTATTTGTTTTAATATCTGCTAGGTTCATAAACATATTTTTACGCACAGCCTCATCACTTTGGCCATTAGTTCTCTGTACATTGAAAAAAGTAGCCCAGTAATCTACCCAGGTGCCCCCTGTGACGTTCGCATACATTTGGGGTATACTATTGTCCATATTAATACCCCATGCCTCTACGGCTCGCATAATAGGATATAATAGCTGCCATAAAGTGGAAGTGAAAACTGTTAAAGTTGGTATACCTGAAAGTGGTATGCCTGTAACCTCCATCAGGGTACAAGCTTTCATAGAATCATATGACTGTGCAGTGGCCTCGGAAGCTAAATTTGCTATATACCCCAGCTTATTAATAGCAGTTATTAGTTCACCTATTGTGTAGTCGTCTAAGTAAATAGACTGTGACGTTGGCATATTAGCTTGGTAGCTAGTTGAATGAAAATATAGCTGTGTAGAGGTGACAGTTACCAGGTTGTATTTGCCAGTGCCTTTAGCTATGGTTATAGCTCTAATATCCTGAGCCTCTGTATTCCATTTACTAGTAAGGTTTGCTAGAACTTTATTTAGTACATTCATGTAGTATCACCACCCTACACATAAACAATTGGGCTATTCATTACCACGATGCCATTAGTACTAGGTGTTACATTGTCCATAGTATAGGTAACCCCTGAGTCTATTGACATATAGAGCTTAATGTCACTTACACCGCTGATATTTTTTACACAGGCCTCTACTGCTGACTGAATAGCTGTTTGATTAAGTACAAGACTACTGAAGTATCGAGTTACTTCTGCTTCCACCGTAGCTTGAATAGCAGCCAAAGTAGTCCAACTTTCAGGTGTTAACGCTAGCTTCACTTTAACAGTTTTCATAGGTGCAGAGTATACATTTACCTTTACACCTGCTGGCTTATAACCGTACACTGGGTCACCGTTAGAGTCATAGTAACCTGTTAGCACGGTGCCTACGTTAGTTATTAAAGCTGCAGAGGCAGTGCCTACGCCATTCCATATATAGAGGTCTACTTGGCAAAGTTTATTAACAAGGTCCTCTGTGGCTGTGGCTTGAGTTACCAACTCAATAACTGTGCCACTACTATTAGTTACAGTGGCTTTTTTAGCTCCGTATGCTATAGACTGAAGTACCCCTCTAGACTGAGCTTCCATAAATTCCTGAAACCTAGTTTTTTGCTTATCAGAAGTCTCCTCCTCTGCCCCGTTAATAAAGGCTGAGGCATTAGTTACCCTTTCAACACCTGTAGGTTGCATTATAAATGTTGTTAGTGTGTTGGCATATATATTACCCGCTGTTCCTGCCACAGCACATATTACTGCTACGTCCACTGAAGTAGCTCCTATTTCTATAACTGCTGCTGCTGTGGTATAGAATTTAATGGGAGAACTATACTGTGAAGCTTTAGATGTTAGAGTAGTACCAGCTGCAATATAGTAGGTACCAGTAGCCGCTGTGCTCCTTGAAAATGTAGCTACCCCTGTAGCATACACAGCTGGTGTTTTATCAAAACCAAACACTGCATATACATTAGTTTCTATAAGCTCTTTCATGTATCTATATAGCTTATCAGTTTGCTCTTCCAGTACTATAGCTACTGCTTCATAAATGGTTCTTACTTTAGAGCCTACTGTAAAATCAGTTAGCTTAACGGATACCCCTTTAGTCCAGGTAATCATGTCGGCTACTATGCTTTCCATTGATTTTCTATCAAAAGACATTTTATCTACCTCCCTTCTATGCTGCTACTGCTACTGTTGCCACTGCACTATCGCTAGTACTGTTACTAGTTAAAGTATAGGAAATATCTACACTTACACTAGTCCCCAAGGTGGTAACTGAGTTTATTGTTACATTATCAATACGGTCCTCTGAAGCTAGTGCTCTCAGCACGGCTACTTCTATAAGCTTAGTTTGGTTAGCTATATTTGGGTTTCCTATAAGGTCTTGCACCTCTGAGCCATATGTCGGATGCATAGTAAGTTCATTAAGCATTGTGGTTACTCTGGCAATTACTGCATACTTGACATTAAGTGCACCTGATGCAGAGGATAGGTCACCGCCGCTGTCATCAAAGACCAGGTTGCCATATATATCCAGCACTAAGTCCTCTCCGTTTACATAGTCAGCTGTACTATTTTGTGTAATAGCCTCTTCAGAGGAGCTTACAGGTATATAGATTGTGTCACCTACTATTAGCACGTTAATATCACACCCACCCGTAAAACATGCCTCATTGTATATAGCTACAAAAGCTGTGTCACTGAAGCTATCTAAGTTGCTTCCAGCCTCAGTAATCATGTACTCCATTACATTTCCGAAGGTCCCTGGAGCTGTGCAACGTAGAGGTAGATAGGCAGTGGCTACACCTGCTGGTATAACTGTGTCCTCGGTAACTTCAAAAGTCCTAGTTACACTGCCTTCAAATAGTGTAGGCTTTGTTTTAAACTGGCAGCCTTTTCGTACAGTCGCATTCTCAGCGGTATTAGACCTTATCACAGTTGCATAACCGCTTCCGTAAAACTGATAAGTATCATCTTTGCTGCTCACTATATAGGGGCTAGCCAAGTTATTATAGTCAGATATAGTAGTCCAACTTGTAGCATCACCTAGGTACTGTAGTGCTAATGATTGTAGGGTATCCATATAAGCTAAAACGTGTGCTGTTGCCATCTTATCACCTCCCTAGGTGGTACTTGTAGGTGTTCCTACATACTTATTATTGTATTTATTTTTAAGGTACATTATTGTCTGGAACTCTGTCTGCAGAGCTCTAATTTCAACTAAAAGGTCGTAACATACATTAGTAGCATTACCTAAAATTGCATTTACTGAGCGGCATAAGTCTATATAGTTTTGAAGAGCTACGGTGTCTACATCAATCTTATCGTAGGCACCTGAGTTATAATTAACCAGTGCAATGTTGACACGCTTAGCATAGCTAATAATACTATTTACATCAGTTAGCACCGTGTTTATTTCAGGGTAGTTTCTGTACCTAAGCTCCTCACTGGGCAGATAGTAGGTACTTGACATTACAGCCATCTTGTCACCTCCTTAACTAAGACTTGCAATTACCTCTGAAGCATTGGATATAGCTATTAGTATACGTTTGCTTGAGGCGGCAGTGTCTAGAGACAGTGCATCCACATTAGCATTAGATACCTTCTTAACTGACACGTTAGCCTTCTCTAGCCCTGTGAAGGCGAATTCATAACGATATAGCAGCGACTCAGAGACGCTTCTTTGTAATCGAAACGAAGTAGGCTGAATACGCCAGTACTCCTTATCCTCCCAATTATACCAAAACATTGTATAGTCAGGGTCATTTGTTTCTATAAATTCTCTATAAACTTTATTTCTGAAGTGCATAAACTCTTCATAGCCATCCCTGTACTCACCGTCATCATTGTACCTTTGGCTATAGCCAGTTGTACCTGATATAGACACTGTGGGTAAGCCTGCACCGAAGTCTACAACATAAGAACCTCCTAGTGTCTGTGTAACATTTACACGAGCCTGCTCGGTTTGGCTATAGCTCTGTGGATTTAGTAGCAGCGTGTGCCTCACTATAATTACATCATTTTTTCTAATTTCAAAGGTGTGATGATAGCTTTTCATTTGTTTAAGTGTAGCACTTGATACCCGTGCATTTGACATTATAAGTCACCTCCCCCTAGTTTATATTTGAAGCATGTACTGTGCCCGTGCAAGTTAGCGAGCCTGTGCAGGTTAGTGAACCCTGTATTTTTATTTCGCTTGCTGTAATTTCTACGCTCTGTCTAGTTGCCTTTAAGCTATCATCTAGCATGTGTCCACTTATGTCTGTAGTATTAGTGGGCAGCTGTATAGTTATTTTATCTGGTTCTACCTTTATATAATTAGCTGTGTAGTGGTCATTTCTCACGAAGCCTGCTAGATATGGTGAGTCGGACCTACTCTGTATGAAACCTACAAGCACCAGGTCACCCTCTTTTGGCTTCTTATCTAAGTCGCCTACTACCCAAACAGGGGCTGGCTTACTAAAGTCTAAAAATACTACTTCAATGCGACCATAAGTGTCATAGTTTGCCACGCTTGTTACTCTGCCTATCTGTGTTTGGTCATAGGAAGCGTTTTTGTATACTGTCCTATCACCTAGGCCAGATTGTTCATGCATATTATCACCTCTTTCATTAAGGAATTATTAGGGTCTGACCTGCGTATAGCCACTTACCAGGGGTAGCTGCATTTCTGCTATCTCTCGCTGTAAGTGTATCTTTGTTAGCCTCCCAAAGAGTAGACCACTTAGTACTATCATCATAGCAGGTGTCAGCTATACTCTGAAGCGTGTCACCGTCTTGCACAGTGTAGTACTTTGCAGCAACTTGAGCATCTGTTTGCGTTGCAAGTGGAGGCGATACAGTCACTGTAGAGGCTGTAGTTGTTGAATCCCCTCCACGGGTTACAGTCACCTGAGTCTGCCACTCTCCGTATACTTGAAAATTTTGGCCCACGCCTTCGATATAGAACTCTTTCCCTAGGTCCTTATAGTTTAGCTTTTGACCAATCTTAACGCTGCCCTTACCTCTGATAGTAAGCATTCCTGACAGATAAGCTACATTGTTCTCATACCATGCCTTCAGCTTAGTATTTAGGTCATTTGACATAACCTCTAGCTCTACAGCTGTCGTGTCTGACTGGGAGCGGTCAATCTCGAGGCCCTCTATGCTAATTTCTAGTGGGTTCATACCATACCTGGTCACATTGTCTTGGTTCATTAATGGTGTTATTACATTCTTAGTATTACCCAGAGGCGACATAGTGGACCCTGCCCAGAATACATTATAGTTCTCATTGTCTGAGTAGGATAGCGACTCTTGCAGCACATCTACATACGCTACTGTATGCGTTCTGAGTTTATCCCACGAAGTCTTATCAAAAGGCGTATTCCTGAAGGTTAAGAGTACCTGTGCATTATCTTTTTCACCAAACATTACAGGTGTTCCCCAGTCCCCAGAGGCTATTTTTTCTACATCTTCACTAGTTTCTTCCACAGTCTCATTTACTGTCTGCGCCACAGTACCCTGGTTGATTATTTCCCACTTGTCCCTAGTATCAATAAATAGCTCTGTAAAAGGCTTTATATTGTACTTGCTCATAAAGTTCCATAGGGTGCCTTCATACTGCTGAGCGCTTGCAGTAAATGGTGTGAAGAAGTTTGTCTGTGCAAAAACGTAGCGCACCATGTTTTCAATTGCAGCTGGCTTATAGCCAGGTGTACCACTTGGAGAGTATGAAACATCATCGTATACCATCCAGGTAGTGCTTACTAAGGGCTTCAGTAAATGAATCATCATGGTATCTAGTAGTCTAGCTGGGCTTCCTTTGATTAGAGCGTCGTTAGTAAAGTACTTCATAAGAGTCACCCAGCCTGTAGTTGTGAGTAGAAACTGCTCGCCTTCTGTGCTTGTGCCTAGCTGTGGGTAGAACTTTAACATTGCTTTAATGAACACCTTACCAAAGTCTCTACCAGTTATTACAGTTTGAATATTCGGTGTTGCACTGGTACCACCGCCGTTTCTAGTACGTGTTGGTGTATCAATAAGACCAATCATTACAGTATCTAAGTCCTCTGCAGCTACATGAGTAGTTCCATCTACCCAGGTAACCGTGTCAGACTCAGCCATGTAGCCCATGTAAATAGCGACTAGGTCATTAGGCTTTAATACTGGTGTACCGTCGGGCATCCACCATTCGTCACCAGCTAGGGTTATTGAAAAGGTACCAGCTGGTGAGTCTAACGTCTTATTTGTAGTTATAGAGATAAGTTGGTCTGTAGCATCATAATCAGCTTGAGCCCCTTTAACTATGCCTCTTACTCTGTAACATTTAGCATCAGTGTGAAAAGACACCTGAGCCACCTGTATATAACGCTTTGCATTTGGTATAAGCCTGTGTGTTGCTTGTACTACTGTTGACATTTCACTACCCCCTTACTGTTGGGTTCATAGCAAGCTTCTGTGCTTCATAAGCTTGAATAGCCTGATTTATTAGATTTTTTAGTTGTGCTGCAGTAGAAGTATTTAGGTTAGATACACCATCACCCTTTAGATTTACATCCACAGTGACATGTATACCGCTACCAGTTGATTTAGCTGCATCTGCTGCACTTACAGCGGTGTAAGTACCTGCTCGGTCACCGTCTCCTATATTATTAGCATTTAGTAAGTCTGCTGGGTTTAGTAAGTTACCACTTGCATCCTCATAGCCTATGTGTAAATGTTCACCTGTAGTGCTATAACCTGAGCCTGCTACACCTGGTGTACCACCTGAGTTTCCAAGCCATTCACCTTGGGATACAGTTGTCTGTGTACCATATTGTTTATATCTACTGAGTAGGTCAGGGTTTATACCTGACATATGATAGAAGAGATAAGTTTTCCCGTCAGCCATTGTTACACCAATGTCAGTACCGCCTGCCTGAGAGTTAGCTTTACCGTCTGGGTCATCTGTACCTCCGTCATCCATGTCTAAGAAAGCTAGGGTACCACCTTGTAATGCGTCTACTGCTGTTCCTTGGGCTGCTGCTAAGTCTATGCCTCCGTGTGCATGGTCCCGACCAGCTGTAGCTCCAAAAGCAGAGTTAATATGGTTTGCCCAGCCGTTGAATATAGTACCACCGTTCATAGCATTACTAGCATCACCTGTAGTGTTACTATTATAAGTCATATCGCTAGTTCCACTACTAGTAGCATCGCTAGCAGCATAAATGCCGCTGCTGTCTGCAGTTTCAGCGGTTTGGCCTTCCCCTGATGCGCCCTGTAGTTCCTGCCAAAATTTGGTTACTCCATTAAGCCAGTCTTTATTACTACCATTATCATTATCTGCACCTACTGGGCAGTAACGTGGCTGAATAGTAGCTGGTGTAGTTAGACCATCCCCTACGTAGAGGCTACCCCCTAGATTTTTAGCTTCTGCACTAATGCCCTCTGCTAAGCTGTCAAATGATTGTAGACCACCGCTTCCCCTCATTAGGCCAGCTGGATTATTATAATTAAGAGTACTTCCGTTACCTGTTTCATGCATAGATACAGCGGCTAGGAAGCTAGGGTCTATATTATAGGCAGCACCTGCATCCATGAAGTCCTGGCCGTGGCCTGCAAGTTTACCTCCTAATAATGAGTTAAGAGCGCCTGCTGTTGTTGAGTTTGTATTACCTCTTACGTCTGTATCTGCAGTTATACTTGAGCCACCAGTTCGTGCTGCCGCACCCCCTGAATTGTGACTACCCCCTGAGCTACTTGAGCTACCAGGACTTGTAATGCCTAGAAAACCTTTTATAGCATTCCAAAAATTATCAAAAAATCCAGTTGTTGTTGCACTCATATTTTTATGCTCTTTATAAATGTCATCCATTGTGTCACTAGAATCTTTTCTTATCTGTGCAAGCTTAGTTGCTGTGGTGTTATCCATACTAATTAAGGAAACATCACCTTTTTTCTGCAAGCTAAGTAAGCTAGTTGCACCTTCTGTAGATAGATTGGTTATTTGTAACTTCCCATTTTTAGCTAAGTCTGTGTAACTTAGAAGGCCTTGAGACTTCAGTTCTTCTAGTTTTGCAAGCCCTTCTGTATTTAAACCACTAATATCAAGGGTCCCTTTTTGTGCAAAGTCTTGTAGCTGTGTAGCGGCTTGTTTACTAGCTGCACTGTTGCTACCACTAAGTGAATCATATAAGCCACCCCCAAGTTGGGAGCCTGCCATACCACCACCTACACTGCCTAAGAGCTCCCCTAAAAAGCCACCTATAGCTGCACCTGGAATTGCACCAACACCACCGAAGAGGGCACCTATACCGCCACCTAGCATAGTACCTAGAGAACCGCCTGCCATGCCACCGCCTGCCATCCCTAGCATTGTGCCACCTGCTTTACTAGCAGACCTTCCTAGACCTTCGCCGCTGTATAGGCTGGTACCTAGTTCTATAGCACCGCCTAGCAGGGAACCCCCACCTAGCACTTTACTACCAAAACCTAGTACTTTTTTACCGCCACCTAAGAGTTTGCTCAATAGGCCACTGCTTGACTCTGCATCTACTGCTGCGGAGGATACACCCTTACTTAAAGCTGAACCTTTGTCTATAGTTGCAGCCAAGTCACCAGTTTTTTCATAGTAAGCAGATAATTTTGCTGAAGCACCTTTGTCACCTCTAGCCATCATATCTATAAGGTCACTAGGCATTGCTTTTCCACTGGCTGCATACTCTACAGACTCCATGTCACCTGTTGCCCTATATAGTTGCTCAAGTTTTCCTTGGGCATAGGTATCTCCACCACTTAGCTCTTTTAGCTTCGCAACCTCTGTATCAGTAAGTGCGCCTGCTTTACCATTTCGGCCTACCCCTATTTCCTCTAAGTCTTTACGAGTGTAGCCACTTGCAGCTTTTTCAGCAGCACTGGCCTCTGCAGTGGTTGCCTCTATAGCTTCACCAGCCGCACCACTGCCACCACCTTTCTTAAATAGCTTACTAAGCAGACTACTTGCCCCACCTGCTAAGCTACTTATTGCAACAATAGCGGCTATGCCTAATACGCCCTCTAGTATCTTATCTAAGTACTGCGTATGGTCATTAAGTTCATTAAGAATACCTGTAGCACCTTCTTTAAGGTCTGTAATTATAGGTAAGAACTTCTCACCTAAGTCTCCGAGTGCCTTATCAAAGTTAGCTTCAACGTCTAGAATGTGCTGGCCGTATTCATCTTGTCTTTCTGCAGTATACTTAGCCCCAGAGTCTGTAGCTGCATTAGTGCTCATTACACTATCAATTGCAGTCTTGTCAAAAGCTGAGAAACCGTTGGTTACTTTATCCAGCTCAGTAACCTGACTCTTAGTAGCGTTAAAGCCACCATCTTGAAGCCAGGATTGCATCATTCTTTTAAATATATCATTATTACCGCCTGACATTTGCTTAAGCTCTTGAGCCATAGCTGGTAGGTTATCTCCATTTTGCAGACCGTCTTCAAAACTTGATTGCAAGTCATAAAGCCCCATGCCACCGTATTTGCCAGGGTTATACTTTTGTAGGGCTGACATTCCCATCCATTGCCACTTATCATTATCAGGTTGGAAAATACCGTTTAAGCCACTGATAACATTAGCACCTTGTTGCCCTGTAAGCTTAGTCATGCCGTTCTCGTTACCTATCCTATCTAAAGTAGTCTGATAGGCTAGTATTTGAGAGGAGCTTCCATCTTTAAAGGTTGTATTGATATTGCTAAGCAAGGACGTATGTGCTTGCATAACCTCCATAATACGGGGAAGCATACCTGATTGGCTTACAGAGCCTGCTATCATATCTGCAAATTCTTTAGGCTGTGTAACACCACCTAGCTGTTTAATGCCCCCTATGCTACTACCTACTTGAGCTGAGTCTAAACCATAGCCTCTGGAAAACATTTGTAAGCCATATTGTTGGTTAGCACCGAGAGCGCCACCTCTTGAGCTGTAAGCATCTTGAAGTGCCCAGGACTCTGACTCAGTGTATCCCATATTGCTTCTTCTACCTGTATTTGCTGCTTGCTTGTACATATCGACTGCAGAGCCGTTATAGCTATAGCCTCTGATACGTTGTGCTAGGTCTAACGAGCCTACCTGCCTTTGGTATGCAATTTGGTATGCATCTGTAGCCATTGACATAAGACTTCCAAGACCTGCTAAGCCTAAGGTAAACTTACCTACAGTGCCTGCAATGCTACCAATTTTACTGATTGCACCACCCAGTGCGCTAGTTATAGCCCCAGCTGAAAAGCTATTACCACCGCCGCCGCTTGAAGAGCCTGAGCCACTACCTGAGCTGCCACTACCTGGTACTTTAAACTCAAATTTGTTCGCCTCTGAGTCCCTTTTCTTATATAGCTTTTCTACCTCAAAGACTTGTCTTCTTAGTACATCTAGCTCTTTTTCCCTGGCTTTGATTTTATCATTAATTTCTATCTTATCGACCATATTAGCAGACCGCATTTTATCTGTGAGGTCGTCTATTATATCATTTTGCTTTTTGAACTGACCGTTTACCTCATCCATAGTGCCCTTAAAACGCTGCTTAAACGTGTCAAGCGCACGGAAAGATGAATCGTCAAAAATTCCACCCTTCCGTGCGCCTTTGTCTATTTCACCCATAACGCCTTTAAGGTCACCTTTAAGGTCTTTTAGGCTACGTTCTAGCTGCGTAAATTCACCTTTGGCTGAAACTCTTATGGACTGTTCTGACGTTGCCATAATTCTCACCCCCTATTAATTAGTCTACATCCTGCCAACTATCACTATCACTATTGTAGTTTATTTTAGGCATATCTGATAGTTTATCATCCATATCATCAGTGTCCTTGTCATAGTTCTCATATTCTGCATCTTCGTATACTTTATTACCACTAGCCTCGTCACTAAGCCTTTGGTCCACTGCCATATGTGTAAACTCTAGGTCTATTTGTTCTGGTGTCATACTTAGTATTCTAGGGTCAGTAGGGGGCAGGCAGCCACCGTTACCTGCATAAAACTTCCTTAGCGTCCAAAGTTTACGCTCACTCGGTAACTCCGCTATTTCCTGTAGGTTCTGTCTCACGTGGTTTACGAAAGGAGTTTTCCCATACCTCGTACTTTGCAAATACATGGAATAGCATATCAAGTTCTTCTACTTCTTCAAGCTTCATTAGCCACTCAGGACGCTTAACTAGCAGCACTGTAAGAGTAGCCATAACTTGAGCCATTTCCTTTATACTACTATCTACTAGGTTAATATTTACTACACCATTGAGTCTTAAGTACTCTGATTTTAGAGCTCCCATTCTCATATAGTCCTTCATGCTAGGTCTTTTGAATACTACGGTGCCTTCATACTTATTACCATATAATGACATATAGTCTATACGTATACCTTCTTGCGCTTCACTACCTAATCTAACTTGCTCTGCATTTTCCATAAGTTTTTTTACTATTTCCATATTTTCTGCATTTTGTGCCTTTTCCATTGTTAACCAGCTCCTTCATATTTTTATATATTTACCATAATTAGATTATAAAACAGCCTCCACCAAAAAGGTAGAGGCTATTAAAATTAAAATACCCTGTAGGATACCTACGAAACTGATTCGGCAGTTCCTTGGTCAGCTGCTAAGTAAGACCATGTGGCATTTTCACCTGCTATAGCATTAGCTTTAAAGTTCTCAGAATAGTCATTAAGTGAACAACCTCTGTAAACTACTACTATGTCATTTGTGAATCTGTCTGTAATCTCAATATCAATTACACCCATATTTAAGATACCTACACCTAGTGCAGCTAGCCCTAAATCTTTTAAAGACTTAGTTCTAATCTTAAATTTATCAAGGGACACTGTGCCATCATACTTCAATGGTACATGCTCTTGTGGCATAATAGAGCCTATTTCATACTGGCCTTCTTGACCGAAAGAACGCTTACCGTCTACAGACTGTGCTCTTCCGACTTCTACACCACCTATTTTTAGTTTTATAGTATGCCCTGCATGTGCAGTTTGTTTACTAATACTAGCCATATACGTATACCTCCTTTGATTATAGTGTTAAATGTGTAGTTAATAGGAAGTTGTTGATTGGTAATGTAGGGTAACCTTCCCACTGTAGTATAAATGCTGTGCCGTTTTTTACTACAGATACAGTAGCCGAGTCGTATCCAGATATATACTTAGCTGTTTTGAACCCTTCTATTAAAGTTACTAAATCATTGTACATAGTAGTCTCTATGCCTACTACACCTGCTTGACCTACAAACTTGTCGTCCATGTATTCTCTAATAGTTTGGTTCATATAAACTTTTGTAGTTGATACAGATAATTCACACTCTGTTAAGTCAGCACTTGCAGATGTAGTAACCCCTTGAACTATTCTATAGCCTTTATTACGTACATACTCTGTTGGTGCTATATGTGCCGCTAATAACGTATTAATGTCAGTACCATTGTATATTTTTCCTAGTCCTGGGAATGATACGTATTTATAAGTGATTGGGACTTCAGGTTCTTGACCAGCCCAGGTACCTGCATAAGCTGCTGCTAGGTACTCAGAACCACAGAGTACTGAAGCACCAGTTGAATCATAGTTATAAACCTCTGGTGTAGCTAGTACTACTAACTCAGAGGCAAAGGCTGCTTGTAGTGCTGCTATTGCAGATACTGTAAGTCCTGCCGCATGACCCACAAAGGCCCATCTTTCTCTCTTATTTAGCACACTAGACATTAGGGTACAATGTGCAAAAGCCTTAGCATTAATAGATACAGAGTTTGATGCCACTACAATCCCGTCTATGCTGGCACTTTGTAGACAGTCAATAGCTGATTGCCAGTCTGTGTCTGTGGCTGATTGTGCTACTGGAGAGAACTCTATAAGGTCAGCTCCATGCGCCCACATTATCTTCATAAGTTCTAGTGCTTCGCATTGTCCTAGTGCGGCGGCTGCTAGAATAGGGTCATTGAAGTCAGACACTGAGCCTACAGTACAGGTGTTAGATGCATTTGGTACTCCAACCATAGCTAGAGTTTTAAAACCACCTGCAGTTACAGCTGTCATGCTAGTCGTATCTACAGTTGAATAGGAACCTGGACGCTGAATAGTAGCGCCTCCGAAAGATATATTAATAGCCATACTGTGTTACCTCCTTTTATCTGTATACTCTGCGGGATTGAGTGTCGAAGTCTCTTTCCCACTCTTCTTTACTTCTTGGTGTTTCCCTGTCATTTGCTGGTTCTACTTTAAAACTTGCAAGAAGTCCTGGATTAATTGATTCAGACTTTACAAAATCTTCCAATACAAGCATAGCATCTTTTATAGTTTGCATAGCTGCTGCAGCTTCTTCAGCTGTTGTTCCTGTTGCCACTTCTTCGGGTGTAACCTCCGCTGCTGCTTCAGGTGTAACCTCCGCTGCTGCTTCAGGTGTAACTTCCGCTGCTGCTTCAGGTGTAACCTCCGCTGCTGCTTCAGGTGTAACCTCCGCTGCTGCTTCAGGTGTAACTTCCGCTGCTGCTTCGGGTGTAACTTCCGCTGCTGCTTCAGGTGTAACTTCCGCTGCTGCTTCAGGTGTAACTTCCGCTGCTGCTTCAGGTGTAACTTCCGCTGCTGCTTCAGGTGTAACTGTTGTAGTATCTTCTTCCATATATATCATCCTCCTATTAATTTTTTTTTTATTTAAGTGATGTAGCTGCTGTAATACTATCAATGCTGTCTACAGTGCTTACAAAGTTTACGTCTAGTGGGTTTAAGTAGGTCATTGTAATGGTAGACCAGTACAGAACCATAGGTGCCTGCGCCATAGTGCTATCTTGCTCGTCTCTACCACCTCTTAGCGCTATGTTAAGAAGGCCGCTGCTTACAAGGTCAGACCTTACAGCGAATAAAGTAGCTCGCACAACTTGGTATAACTTGTCTCTCTCGTCTGCGTTAGTGTGCCACACACGTATTTCCATTGATTCATCAAAGAAGGTACCATAGAATGTGTCGAGTTCTTTAGTAGTTGAGTTGTAGCGTGTGCCTTCACCATCTGTTATAGATTGCGAGGTCTCACTATCGTCTGTACGGTTTATCCCAATACACGGAAGCTCTGCGGGACTCTGTGGGTCTGCCTTGAGTACTTTTACAGTAAGATTTCCTGTATACCCAAAGTTTACTAGTTCCACTTTAAGCCTTTTAACTAATTCATCTTTTACGTCTACCGTGTTAAATGTAAAACTCATTTAATTACCCCCTAATCCCATAAAGTATAAGTCCATTTCAAACCCAGTTCTAATGAGTTGTAGTACCTCTTCTCTTGTATTCTCAATGACCGCCTGTCGAATAGGTCTGGCCTTTACACCTGGAAATTGCCACGAATTAGGGTCCGAATTAGACGATATTCTACGAAAAGTTAAATACTGTCCATGCTTTGCACTTCCTACTTTTACCATACCACTAAACATCCCTGTTTTCCACGTATATCTACCATATCCTTGCTCTTTTTTCACAATTTTACTTCTCATACCTTCAGAGGTGTTCTTATACCTGCCACCCCATGTATACTGGCGGCCTGTACTCTGTGCTGTAAGCGCATTGTTACGTCTACTATAGCCCAGCTTCTTAACGTCTTTATATACAGCTTTTGGCATGTTTGGCATAGTGCTTGCGCCTGGTGTACCATGCCTAAAGGGCACAGTTATATAGCGATTACCGTTTTTGCCTATCTTAGCTTTAGGCGAATTTAGCAGCTTTTCCTTCATGTCGTATGCGCTGATACCACCCTCTATAGTGGCTCCGTGTGGCGAGGTAGATGTTATTTCACCTGCTAGGTCACCATCCATACGGAAGCCTTCTTGTATGCTTCTAACATACTCACCTGAGACTACGTGGACTACGAACTCACCCCCTGAGTAAGATACAGTAGCCCCTGAAGCATATTGTATCCAGGTCCTTTGAACTACATCTGTAAGGGCAGCTCTAACTGCCTCCTGTGTATATGGAAGTCTACCTTGTTGGGCGCTTGCTACGGCTTTTAGTACGCTGTCTAATTCAGGTAGGTCAGCGGTTATAGTCAACACACTCATGGTCTATCTACCGCCCCTGATAGGTACCTTAAAGCTACATATCTAGGGAAATCTTGACCGTCTTGGTGTCTTGGCTTCGGTAGTGTTGCAATTACAGTGTAAACTGGCCTATGTGCATACGTTACGCTATATTGAGCTCCGTCTGTAGGTGCACTTCCCCCAGCTATCCACTCAATGGTGTTTCCATTTAGCACATAGTCCGTTGTTACCTTGTACTTTGTCTCTAGACCAGTTAGTCTATCAAAGTAACTAACGCCCTTTATACGGGTTATCTGGTCATTTAAAAGTGTATCTGGGCTACGGTGGCCTATAGATTCTCCTTTAATTAAGATTTCCGAGGTTTTAAACTCATCATCTAGCAGGGTAATCCTATCATTCACACCTATGTCAAACATTGGATTGTCTGTAAAATTGGATGTAAGTGCACCTGTTAAAGTCCTTACAGGTATTCGTTTAGGTACTGTCATAACAGCATCCCCTACATCAAATACACCTGCCATATCTGCATATTCTTTATTTAAAGTAACACTAGTTACTAGTGCTTTAACATCACTTGGTGCCTGATATATGAAGCCTTTACCACTACAAGCATTACATGCATAGGATGGTTGGCCACTGTCTAAATTCCAGCAAGAGCATGTAATAGCTTCTTGCCATGACACTGTTCTGCCTCTGCGGTCTATCATCTCTTCAAAATTTGCTGCATGAAGTATTGGTGTCTGTCCCATAGCT
>Ga0302208_10000036_pt1 | contig 87822 bp, 60 predicted proteins | sample II_Fen_E2_3_FD_194577 | JGI IMG/M metagenome (GOLD analysis project Ga0302208, IMG submission 194577) | Peat permafrost microbial communities from Stordalen Mire near Abisko, Sweden - II_Fen_E2_3 | ecosystem: Environmental > Terrestrial > Soil > Wetlands > Permafrost | place: Sweden: Abisko...
ACGTATGCATATTCCCATTATAGGAAATGGGGATGTAACTTCACCCCAACGTGCTGCCGAATGCTTTGATAAATATGGAGTTGATGCAGTGATGGTAGGACGTGCTTCGATAGGTCGTCCATGGGTTTTTGCAGAAATGAAAAAGTATTTTGAAACGGGTGAGGCTCATTCTATACTTAGTTTCGAGGAGCAAAAGGCTATTTTGAAAGAACATATTATTGCTTCTATAAAATGGCTTGATATTGACGAAAATACTGCGATTGAAAGTGTGAGTAATCAGCACTTAAAAGGAATAATACATTCTCGTCGGCATTTGGCTGCTACTCCTGTTTTTAAAGGGATTCCTAACTTTAAAGAAACCCGTATTGCTATGCTCAGAGCCGATAGTTTGAATGAACTTTTTACTATTATAGATGCAGTTCGTGAACCGGAAGTACGAATTTAATGTTATTATTCTCAATTATATATTACTCAATTAATTTTAAAGATGAAGAAAATTTTATTATCAATTTTTGCATTAATGCTTATGATAACAGCTGGTCATGCTCAAAAAAAGACCCCGTTGAGTCCGGGTATTAAGTTGGAGAATCTGGATACTTCGGTGTCTCCACGTGTTGATTTTTATCAGTATGCTTGCGGAGGCTGGATGAAGAATCATCCGCTTACAGGTGAGTATTCACGTTTCGGAAGTTTTGATATGTTGGCTGAAAATAACCGTAAACAGCTTAAAGGTTTGATTGTTGGACTTGCAGCTAAACCAGCAGCACACGGAACAGTGGCACAGAAAATAGGTGATATCTATAATCTGGCTATGGACAGTGTCAAATTAAATGCTGATGGTTATAAACCTATTCAGGCTGATTTGAAAAGAATAGCTCAGGTTAAGACTGTAGCCGATATTTTGAGATTGACTCCTGAGTTAGCTATTTCGGGTTTGGATCCTTATTTTTCGGTTTATGTTGGTGCGGATCCAATGAATAGCTCACTCAATATTGTTCAGACTTACCAGAGTGGAATCGGACTCGGACAGCGAGATTATTATTTGGAAAATGATGCTCACACAAAAGAGATCAGAGAAAAATATAAAGCTCATGTAGTGAAAATGTTTGAGTTGGTTGGTTTTACCGCTGCTGAAGCTCAAAAGAATATGGAAGCAGTTTTAGCTATTGAAACACGTTTGGCTACTGCAGCTTACGATAAAGTAAAACTTCGCGATCCTCATGCCAATTACAATAAAATGACTATTGCCGATTTGCAAAAACTGGTTCCTGAAATTGATTGGAATACTTATTTGGCAGCTTTGGGATTGAAAAATGTGAACGATATAAGTGTTTCTCAAAAAGAATCGTTGATTGAAGTAGGCAAGATCATTACTTCAGAACCTATTGCTTCTCAAATTGCTTATTTGCAATGGAAATTGATTGATGAATCAGCTTCTTATATGAGCGATAAAATTTATGCGCAAAACTTTGAGTTTTATGGCAAAGTACTTTCGGGTAAAAAGGAACAATCACCACGTTGGAAGCGTGCTGTAGGCACTGTAGATGGCGTGCTTGGTGAAGCAGTAGGTCAAATGTATGTACAAAAATATTTTCCTGCAGCAGCAAAAGAACGTATGCTAAAACTGGTTCATAATCTGCAAGAAACACTAGGAGAACGCATCAATGCATTGACTTGGATGGGTGACTCAACTAAAGTAAAAGCAATTGAAAAATTGAAAGCATTCTATATTAAAATCGGTTATCCTGACAAATGGAGAGATTATTCTTCACTTGATATTACTAAAGATTCTTACTATGCCAACATTAAACGTGCAAGCAAATTTGAACATGAATATCGTTTTGCTAAAGCAGGTAAACCTGTAGATAAGACTGAATGGCAGATGACTCCTCAGACGGTAAATGCTTATTACGATCCTTCTACCAATGAGATCTGTTTCCCTGCCGGAATTCTTCAATATCCATTCTTTGATATGAAGGCTGATGATGCTTTCAATTACGGTGCTATTGGGGTAGTAATTGGTCATGAAATGACTCATGGATTTGATGATCAAGGTCGTCAGTATGATAAAGTTGGTAACCTGAACGACTGGTGGACTGCTGAAGATGGAAAGAAATTTGACGTTAGAGCTAAGGTAATGTCAGACTTTTTCGATTCAATTTACGTAGCTCCTGGTGTACATGGTAACGGTAAATTTACCTTGGGAGAAAATATTGCTGATCATGGAGGTTTGCAAATTTCTTATCAGGCTTTCAAAAAAGTTACTGCTGTTTCTCCTTTAAAAGTGGAGAATGGTTTAACTCCGGATCAACGTTTCTTCCTGGCTTATGCGAATGTTTGGGCTGGAAATGTTCGTCCTGAAGAGATTTTGAAACGCACTAAGTCTGATCCTCATGCGTTGGGTAAATGGCGTGTAAATGGTGCTCTTCCACAGATAGCACCTTGGTACGAAGCGTTTGGTATTAAAGCTGGTGATGCTATGTTCGTACCGGTTAAGGACAGAGTATCTATTTGGTAAATAAAAGAGTAGTTTTTTATTCTTCAGATAAATAATTAAACGAATTTTAGTTCGTTTTTTATAAATAAATAAGGCAGAACCTCATCGTCTGCCTTATTTTTTTTGCGGTTATATTGCTTTTTGCTTGCCATAACCTTTCGATAATTAATCGATTTTCCGTGTGTTTTAATTTCTTCTTCCCGGCTTTGTTTTCGTGCCGCTTTTACCTGCTCCATAAGGGAGCTTTTCTTTTTTTGTTTCATTTTTCTTTTTAAGATGCTACTTGTTGAATAAAAAATCCGATTATATTTTTTCTTCTTTTTCTGTTTAGTCTTCTATTTGTATTTTTCTTTTCCCGTTTTCTGTTTCTTTGATATTTACATTTACAATTTGGTCGGGTAGGAGCGGGGCAATGTTTTCGGACCACTCGATAAAGCAAAGATTTCCGCTGTATAAATATTCCTCTGTGCCCATATCCACTGCTTCCTCTATTTTATTAATTCGATAACAATCGAAATGATAAATGATCCGTCCATCAGCAGCTTCATATTCATTAACAATGGAAAAGGTTGGAGAGTTCACTGGTTCTTTCACTCCCATGCTTTCGCAGATGGCTTTGATGAAAGTTGTTTTGCCGGCACCCATACTTCCGTTAAATGAAAAAATGGTTCTGTTGCCAATTAGTTCAATAAATTTTTTTGCAGTCTGGTTTATATTTTCGAGTGATTGAATTTCGAGCGTAATCATAAAAATAATTTTAAACGTGAAAAATCAGTTTTTGGGTCTTGTTAAGTCTTTAAGCAATGCTGTATGCTAATTTATTTTTTTATTTAGTAGCTTGTTTTGTTGGGGTTGCTTTTTCACTTTTAATAGGATGATTCTCGTTTTTTGTGCAAAGATAAGCGTTTTTCTCTGCCATATTTACGGTCATTTACCCTGACAAAAATAAATATTCGATTCTCAGGGCTTCATTTGGGCTTGAAAATGTTCATAAATTACTGTAGCTCTGTTTTTTCCTACTACTTCGATTAGTTCATCCAAATTGGAGCTTTTAATTCGTTTTACGCTCTTGAAGTGTTTTATCAGCTCATTTTTTGTTTTTTCTCCAATTCCTGGTATTGTGTCCAGTTCGGAGGCAGTTTGATTTTTGCTTCGCTTGTCGCGATGGAAGGCAATGGCGAAACGATGCACTTCATCCTGCATGCCGGCAAAGAATTTGAAAAGTTGATCGGTTGGTTTTAGTCCGACAGTTTTTGGAGGGAACCCGATTAAAATTTCATTCGTTCTATGTTTCGTGTCTTTTGCCAGTCCGGCAATTGGAATCTGAAGTTTCAGTTCGTCTACTATAACTTGTCGGATAACTTCCATCTGTCCAATTCCGCCATCGGCGATGATGAGGTCGGGTAGGGGAGTTCCTTCATTTAACATGCGGGTGTAACGTCTGCGTACTACTTCTTTCATGGAGGCATAATCGTCCGGTCCAACTACAGTTTTGATGTTATATTTGCGGTAATCTTTCTTGGAAGGTTTAGCTTTTATATATACTACGCAGGCTGCCACAGCGTCGCTTCCTTGAATGTTTGAGTTGTCGAAGCACTCCATCGTCATTGGAAGCTTATCGAGCTGTAAACGCTCTTTAATGCTGTCTAGCAGCTGTATGCTTCTTTGATCGGGATTAAGTTTTTCAGCTTGCTTTAGTTTATCCAGCTTAAATTGTTTAACATTCTGTAACGAAAGATCCAGTAATTTCTTTCTATCACCTCGCTGGGGGATATGAACAGTTACTCCTTTTATAGGATATTCTATTTTGAAAGGAACTATAATTTCTTTGGAGTTACTTTTAAATCGTTCGCGCAATTCTACGATAGCCATGGCAAGTAAATCCTCTTTTTGTTCTTCAAGACGTTTTTTGTACTCAATTGTGTAGCCTTGTACCACGCATCCCTTTGAAATGCGCAGTATATTAACATAAGCTGAGCTTTCATTTTCATCGTAAGCAAAAACGTCGGTATTTTCAATAATGGTATTAGCAATAATCGATTTTGATTTGTAATTTTCTATCAAATCATATTTTATCTTTATGTTATGTGCTTCTTCAAATTTATATTCGGCTGCTAATTGTTGCATTTGGTCGTAAAGCAGCTTGCTTATCTCGTTTGCATCTCCCTGAATAATCTGACGAATTTGTTCGATGTTCGATTTATATTCTGCTTCGGATTCTTTTGCTTCGCACGGACCTTTGCATTTGTGAATATGATATTGGAGACAAACTTTAAATTTCCCTGCCTGAATGTTATCTTTTGTAAGCGGCAGTTTGCAGGTGCGAATAGGGAAGAGGTCGTGAATAATTTCGAGCAGGGAGCTGATGGTATAGTTGGAACTATACGGTCCGAAATATTGCCCGCCGTTTTTATATACGTTTCGTGTTTTGAAAATGCGCGGAAAAGTTTCGTTGGTGATGCAAATACTCGGGTAGGTTTTCCCGTCTTTGAGCAAAACATTGTAGCGAGGTTGGTATTGTTTGATCAGATTATTTTCGAGCAAAAGAGCATCCTCTTCGGTTTCGACAACGATGTATTTTAGCGAGACAATATTTTTTACAAGGACATTTGTTTTGCCTTGTTCATGAATTTTGTTGAAGTAGGAGGAGACTCTTTTCTTCAAATTTTTGGCCTTACCTACATAGATTATTTCTTCGTCTGCATTAAAATATTGGTAAGCCCCCGGCTTATCCGGGAGAGCATTTACCTGTTCTTTTAATGTATTGTTCGGTTTCATACCTGTTATTTTTATGGTTTGTTCCACGTGGAACAGGGTGTTTTTATTGGGTGTTTGATGCTGTTTGTTTCACGTGGAACAATCCACGTAAAACAAATGTTTCCTTTTTATCGGCCAAGAAGAACTAATAAGATGTTTACATCGCTGGGAGAAATGCCCGGAATACGGCTTGCTTGTCCGATTGTTTCGGGATCAATCTTTGTGAGCTTTTGTCGTGCCTCGGTGGAAAGGGACTGAATGGAATTATAATCGATGCGTCCGCGAATGTTTATATGCTCCAATCTCTGGAGCTTTTCAGCAATCAAACGCTCCCTTTCAATATAGCCTTCGTACTTGAGGAGAACCTCGGTGGTTTCGACGATTTCTTCTGTGCGGGTGCCAATTTCGTCGATTTGTTCTTTGAGAGCGGGGATGGCTTCGGCCAGATCGAAGATGCTTAGCTGTGGACGGAGCACCAAATCGCTCAGTTTGCATCCGTGCTTCAGCTCGGAGGAATCTCGCGAAGCGAGAAAATTATTGATATTTGCCGGTTTTATCGGGAAGTCTTTGACGAAAGAGGTGAGCTCGTTTTGTTTCTCAATCTTGGTTTGTAGCTGATGGAATCGGTTGTTTGTTGCCAATCCGATCTCAAATCCTTTTGAAGTAAGGCGCACGTCTGCGTCGTCCTGACGAAGAAGCAGACGATATTCGGCCCGCGAAGTGAACATGCGATAGGGCTCGTCGACTCCTTTGGTGACTAAATCGTCGATGAGAACGCCAATGTATGCTTCATTGCGGGCGAGGGTAAATTCGTTTCCACCGACACAATTGATGTGTGCATTGATCCCTGCAATGAGACCTTGTCCGCCGGCTTCCTCGTATCCTGTTGTTCCGTTTATCTGTCCGGCAAAGAAAAGGTTCTTGATTCTTTTCGTTTCCAGCGTGTGTTTAAGCTGGGTGGGGTCGAAGAAATCGTACTCGATGGCGTAGCCCGGACGGAAGAGTTGTGCATTTTCCAATCCGAGGATGGTATGTATGGCAGCAATCTGAACCTGGAGTGGGAGCGAGGACGAAAACCCATTCAAATAGTATTCCTGTGAATCGACTCCTTCGGGTTCCAGAAACAATTGGTGCGAAATTTTGTCGGCAAAAGTGACTATTTTGGTTTCGATGCTGGGGCAATAACGTGGTCCGATGCTTTGAATTTGTCCGTTGTAAAGGGGTGAATCTTTCAATCCTTTGCGTAGTTCATCGTGCGTGGTTTGATTGGTGTTGGTAATCCAGCAACTTTCTTGCTTCAATTCGCGTTTGGATTCTTCGAGAAAAGAAAATTTATGGAAGTCGGTTTCTCCCTTTTGTTCGGTCATTTTGGAGAAATCGATGCTCCGACCGTCGATCCGGCAGGGGGTTCCTGTCTTCATTCTGTCGGTAGAAAAACCGATGGATTTGAGTTGTTCGGTAATTCCGAAGGATGCGGGTTCAGAAATCCGGCCTCCGACGAGTTGGTTTTTGCCGAAATGCATGAGTCCGCCAAGGAAAGTACCTGCAGTGAGGACTACCGATTTTGCACGGAAATGAATGCCAAGGGCGGATTTTAGTCCGGTAACTTCGCCGTTTTCGATCACCAGTTCTTTGACGGTATCTTGCCAAACGAAGAGGTTTGGGGTATTGGTAATGGTTTTTATCCAATGTTGGATGAACTGTTGGCGGTCGCTTTGGGAGCGGGGACTCCACATGGCGGGGCCTTTGGAGCGATTGAGCATGCGAAACTGGATCGCGGAACGGTCGGTGATGATTCCCATCTGGCCTCCGAGTGCATCTATTTCGCGTACAATTTGTCCTTTGGCGATTCCGCCTACGGCGGGATTACAACTCATCTGTCCGATTTTGTTCATGTCCATCGTGATGAGGAGAGTTTTTGAGCCCATGTTGGCGGCTGCACAGGCGGCTTCGTTTCCGGCATGACCGGCGCCGATAACGATTACATCGTATTTAAAATCCATTATTTGTAATTATCTGGTGTAAATTATCTGTTTTTAATTGGCAAAGGAAAGGTTGTTTTTGGTTGAAATTTCCTTGTTGTTTTTATTTTTATTTTGTTTTGTCCTCAAGCCGGACGGGCTTTTACTTTTTTCTACAGCAAAAAAAGTAAACAAAAATGCCGCCGCTCAGGATAAAAAGCTAAAAATCGTCTTCGTTTCGCTAAAATCTTCCAAACTCCTCCCTTCGGTCGTCAGACAGGGAAGATTTTTTTACGCTTCACTTTGTCGATTTTCTTTACGCTTTTTCTCCAAGGCGGAACGATGGTTGCGCCTTTTTGTGCTTATTTGACGAAGTTTCGCGGAAGAAGGATCTATTTATTTTTCTGCGATTTTGCCTTTTGTTTGCAAAAGTGCATGTATAACACGGAGTAAATGTCTAATGTTTTGGGTTGCAAAGTTATAAAATTGTAAGGACTTCTGCGTTATTGAGTCCGAAGAAAGTGGGGAATGGGCTTGTTGGTTTTGGAATATCGGGCTTGAAAAATGAATGTCGGGGCCTCGGGTCCGCAGGTTTTGGTGCCCGAAATGTGATGCCGGATGGTAGGTGTTCAAAATTTTTTGCCTGAAAAATAGTTGTGCGTGGTTAGTCTGAAGTAGTGCATGCTAACTATGAAGTGATGTATGTCTACTTTGAAGTGATGCGTGCTAATTATGAAGTGATGTATGCCTACTTTGAAGTGATGCATGCTAATTATGAAGTGATGTATGTCTACTTTGAAGTGATGCGTGCTAACTATGAAGTGATGTATGCCTACTTTGAAGTGATGCGTGCTAATTATGAAGTGATGTATGCTTACTTTGAAGTGATGCGTGCCTACTTTGAAGTTGTGCATGCTAATTATGAATTTATTCTAAGTTTACATGTTAATTATTAGCGTTAATTTATTGATTGTTGTTCTCTTTTTGAATGTGTTTTAACTTATTTTGTAAAAAATGGTTGTTGGGTGTAAGGTGTAATGGTTTAAAGGTGTAAAGGGTGTGTAACGGTTAACTGGGCTAATGTTTTATATGTGGAATGTGTAATGGTGTAGGGATTGAAGGTGTAAGGTTTTATTGTGTGGGTTGGTGAAGGGATTATTCAAATTTTGTTTCATTGAGTTTGTGTTGGTATGTAATTCGTGGTTCTTCATCTTTCATTCAACAAAATTTGCGTTGATTTGTGTGATTTGTGTTTTTTGCGTTCAAAGTGGGAGTGTATACAGGTCGCTTCTCCAGAGCTTAGGGCTTATTGTTCGTTTATGTTTTCTACAAACAGAATGCTCCTCCGGAGCCTGGTGATTTATGGGAACGTAAATGATGCAAAACCGCCCCCAACCCCCTAAAGGGGGCTATTGAAGTGCGAGGAGTGTGAAAGGAATCAATGTTTGTGTACGATAAAATTTGCTTGTCGTGAATTTTTATTGATTTTGCGTTGATTTGTGGGTTTTGTGTGTTTTGCGTTCAAAGAGGGAGTGTTGGGAATGTATACAGGCCGCTCCTACGGAGCTCAGGGCTTATTGTTTGTGGATCTTTCTACAAACAGAGTGCTCCTACGGAGCTTGGATATTGATTGTTCGAACGCAAATGACGCCAATTTTCGCAAATAAGACTTCTGATCTTATTCAAAATGATTGTTGGTAAAAGATTTTAAAAGATATCTAACTCTATGATTGGAATTATTGAACGTATGTAATTATTTTTCAACCACGAATTACACAAATTTGCACGAATGATTGGTTGACATAGGGTGGTAGCAAAGAGAGTATTTGTGGAAATTCGTGTCATTCGTGGTTCTTCATTTTTCATTCAACAAAATTTGCGTTGATTTGTGTGTTTTGTGTTCTAAAAAGAGCGTTCAAAGGGTGGCAATAAAAAACCACGCTAACGGGGTTGGCGTGGTTTGGTGTGCTTGGGAGCGATGTATTTTAGCTGCGTTTATAGGTGAATTTTAATCCGGATATTGCCCGATACTGTACGCTGGTGGGGCCGAAGACGGATTTGATGTAGTTTTTTACATCAGAGGCAACGTCTACAAGTCCGGTGGTGGGTTTGTCCATGAGCTCGTCGCGTTCGTTGCGAGCATTGTTTTCGAGGATTTCGGAATCGATAACTGCTTTATTCTTAACCGCCAGTTCGATTTGATAGGCGTCTAATGGTTCTACTTTTAATTCGGGCTCGTTGGGTTTATAATCGGGTGTCTTTTTGAGAAGACTGACGAGTTTCTGAAAATTATCAACCTGATCGTCGTATCCGAGTTGGCTGGCGGAGTGGGTTTCTTCAGGTGTCTGACCTTCGGCGGCGAGTTTTTCCTTGGATTTGAGTGGAGTGGCTCTTTCGCCTTTAATTTTACGAACCAGGCTTTTGACGGATTCGTCGGTTTGCTCGCTGGTTGTGCTGGCAATTACTGCATTCTGGATGCGTGTGACCAGCGCACCGAGTGGTGCAAAAGCGACTTTTCGTTCATTGCGCGCGTTTGTAAGTTCGGGGTAGATGTCGTTAAGCGCTTTTTGAGATGCCTGAATTACGGCGAGTTGACTCCTGAGTGCTGTAACTTTTAGCAGCGGATTGGAGGGGTTGTAGCTTGTTCCAAGTCCGGTTGCATGCGACACGAGTTTGTCGAAGTTGGTAATATTAGGAATAGTACCAGTTCCATTAGATTTAATCATGATTTTCATTTTTAAATTAGTATTTTTTTTGGTTGCTCTGTGTCAATACTGCATTCAACTATTAAAGGTCTAGTTGTTTATGTAGTTAATTAACACGAAGCAAAAGTAGAAAATGTTTTTTTTATTTGCAATGGGTATTTCTTGTGTTTTAATGAATTTTAAACATCCAATATTTTGGTTTTTAGTGTTTTGATTAGCCTTTAGTGGCTCCTGAGTGCGTTTAAAGTCGTTTTTGGGTAATTTTGGTAAGATATACGTGATTCTGCTTGTTTATATTATTTAACTTGTGTAACTAATTTAAAATGGTTAAACTGATATATGTTTTGTGTGTAAAAAGGAAAGTTTTTGGAGGGAGAGGGGAAAGTCCGGCTAGGTTGTAGCCGGACTTTTTTGTTGGTGGTAGAAGATGATGAGTGTCTGAAGACTGAAGTTTCTTTGGAAAAATAACATTGTGTGACGTATAGTCTTTGATTTATAGTCGACAAATTAAGACTTTTGTAATGCCCAAATTGAACCCCCACTGGATATGGATATAAAAATAAGAATAGGACAAAGAATAAAGACCATTCGCGAAACTAAGAATATGGCTCAAAAGGACTTGGCGTATGCTGCCGATTTGGACAGAACCTATATTGCCAGTGTGGAATGTGGCAACCGGAATATCTCGATCGTCAATATTGAGAAGATTGCAAGTGCGCTTGGAGTTAGTTTGAAAGAATTATTTGAGGATGATAATTTTAGCTTGATTAGACTTGATTAAAGGAATATATATTTTTTTAGTCATCAAATTACTGAATTTAAAAATGACCGTTGATTAAGGAATAAGATAAGAATGAATAATAAAAGTAACTATAAGGAACAGGATTCTTTAAGCAATAATTTAGAAGAACCCCAATTCAGCTTACTCGGAGATTTATTGACAAAATCTATCGATAAAGAAAGAGTAAATGCAAAATCAAAACCAAGGTTGGTATCATTATTCTCTGGATGTGGTGGGTTAGATTTAGGTTTTGAAAAAGCTGGATTTGACGTAATTTGGGCTAATGAATATGATAAAGATATTTGGAATACTTTTGAGTTAAATCATAAAGAAACAATATTAGATAGAAGGAGCATTACTCAGATTGAAACTGATGAAATTCCTGAATGTGATGGGATTATTGGTGGTCCTCCATGCCAGAGTTGGAGTGAAGGAGGAGCTAAGAGAGGTATAGAAGATAAACGTGGCCAATTATTTTATGACTTTATTAGAATTTTAAAAACTAAGCAACCTCTTTTCTTTTTAGCTGAAAATGTTTCAGGAATGCTATTAGAAAGGCATAAAAAAGCGTTGGAAGAAATCAAGCAACAATTCAGTGATTGTGGTTATAATCTTTCTTTTTCAATGGTTAATGCTTCTGATTATAATGTTCCGCAAGATAGAAAACGAGTTTTTTTTGTTGGTTACAGAAAAGATTTAAACATGACATTTGAATTTCCTAAACCTACAACTAATAAAAAAAAGTGTACACTCGGTAGTGCAATTGCTGATTTAAAAGATTCTGCAATTCCGAATTCAAATGGTATTGGGAAACGCCAAGAACAACCTAAATTTCCTAATCATGAGTATATGACAGGTGATTTTTCTTCAATGTATATGTCTAGAAATAGAGTAAGATCTTGGGATGAAGTCTCTTTCACGATACAGGCAGGTGCGAGGCATGCTCCTTTGCATCCACAGGCACCGAAGATGAGGCTTGTAGGACATGATAAGCACGAATTTGATGAAAATTCAAAAGCTCTTTATCGTAGACTTAGTGTTAGAGAATGTGCACGTATACAGACGTTTCCTGACGATTTTATTTTCGATTATAAAAATATTGCGCATGGATATAAAATGATTGGTAATGCTGTACCTGTTAATCTTGCAAATGCAATAGCTGAGAAAATTTTTCAAGACATTAAAGATTTAAAATGGAATAGTAAATAAGGTTCTCTAATACTCTCAAAAATTACATTATGACTCAAGTTGAAAATGGTAAGGCATTTGAATATAGTATTGCAAAAAATTATTTTGATCATCTTCTTTCTTTGAACCTTAAAGTTGAATTAATTCAAAATGGATCACTTGAAATTGCAAAAGGATTTTATGAGAAAGCAAGTGAAAAGGAACGTGAGCGTTTTGATATTGCAGCAAAAAATACAATTGAAACACTTTTAGTTATTGAGCCAGGTTTAGTTGCTCAGAATGGAGATGCTGATATTTTAAAAATACACCTTGCAACAGATGCTGAAGGTCAGGTAGGAGATGTTAGAGATGTAGTTTTTTTGCGTGAAAATAGTAAGCCCCAGTGGGAAATAGGGATTTCGGCAAAGAATAATCACGAAGCTGTTAAACATTCAAGATTATCTCCAACGATAAATTTTGGTAGGGATTGGTTAGGGCACCCATGTTCAGAGCGATATTTTTCGGAAATAGATACAGTTTTCTCTTGGATTAAAGATTTAAAAAAGGAAAACGAAAAAATGACATGGAATGATTTGGGAGAAACAAAATCTTTAGATGTTTATTTACCCATTTTGCAGGCTTTTCGTAAAGAGTTACTGAAATTATCAAATGCTTATAATGATGTTCCAAGTAATTTGTTAAGCTACTTAATAGGGAGAAAACCTTTTTATAAAATAATCAAAGATGATAAAAACAATCTTGTTATTGTTAAGGCTTTTAATTTGGGAGGAGGACTAAATAAAACAGTTGCAAAGATAAAGCCCAAAGCAAATACTGAAAAGATTAAATTTCCAACAAGAATTATCGAATTAGAGCTTAAAGAAAATTCTAATAATACTTTAATGATGGTGCTTGATGAAGGGTGGCAGATTAGTTTTAGAATTCATAGTGCAAGTTCACTATTAGAATCTTCTTTAAAGTTTGATATTAATCTTATTGGAAATCCACCAATTCTTTTCACTCAGCATTTATTTGTGCTTGATTGATATCAATATAGTTATTTTGTACTTTTCAGAAAACTTCTGACTAATTAAGAGTAGATTAATTTACCTAACAGGATTGTAAATGTTTTGGCTTAAACTTACAAGTTTATTCAGACTTCTCTCCTTCAAATCCTAAACTTTCAGTCCTTCGTTCCTACATTTTGATGTGTTGGGATGAATAGTTGTGCGAAAAAGTGCTGTAAAAACTGTTTTATCTTGCATTTTCCCTGAAATTTTGTGCGAAAAGGGCTATATCCCCAAAATTCAAAAAAATTTTTCTCTCTCTTCGAGAGAGAGAACGAGAGTAAGAAAACCCCGGGGCGGGCGGCTCTTTGCTGTTCGTTTGGTGAGAAACGAGCTTCCCCCAGGCGAAGGATGGTTCGGTGCGAAAATGGGCGTAAAAAACGGCTTATTCGGCTTGCTCAAGAAAGGTCAAACTCCGGTTTGTATTCCGGAAGAAGTGTTTTGGTGGGTTTGCTGAACGCGGCTTTTTTGTTTCCGACTTTTTTGGTATCAGCATCGAGTTGTTGGAATATTGATTTGGGAGTGAACAAAACGGAGCTTTTGAAGTTATATTCACAACTGATATAAATCAATAGGGATAAAATCTGAGATAATGAATACTTGTACTGAAAATTTGGAAAATGACCATGTGTATATTCTGAGACTGACGGATGTAATGGAAAAAATGGTTGTGGGGCTTGTTTCCGATTTGTCGGATATGGAACTGGTGGTGAAACTGATTCAACAATATGCCGACGGGTTTCATCATGCCAAGGAGGAAAATCTGCTTTTTCCGTTGTTGGTGAAAAAGGGTTTTTCGGAACAGGAAGGTCCGGTGGGGGTGATGTTGCAGGAACATGCCGAAGGTCGAAACTTTGTGAAAGCAATGGTGAGCGATATGGACAGGTTTCGTGTGGGTGATGATACTGTATTGCCTGATATATACCGGAGTATGCAGGGTTATATCGACCTGCTCCGGGCTCATATAGGAAAAGAAAACAATGTGCTTTTCCGAATGGCGGACAAAGTGCTGAGTGCTGCTGAACAGGAAGAGCTGCTGAAGAAATTTATAGAAATGGAAGCGACGGAATATGGGCAGGCTAAGATTCAGGGATTTATTACGGATATTGAGGGACTGGAAGTGGTTTACGGGTCTTAAAAACCACTAAGTCACTAAGGGCACAAAGTTACACTAAAATGTATTTTTTCAGCTTAAGTTCCTATAGATGTTCAAAACACTAAGTCACTAAGATCACAAAGTTACACTAAAATGTATTTTCTACCTTAAGTCCCTAAAGGTGTTCAAAACACTGAGTCACTAAGGGCACAGAGTTACACTAAAATGTATTTTCTGCCTTAAGTTCCTAAAGGTTTTCAAAACACTGAGTTACTAAGGGCACAAAGTTACACTAAAATGTATTTTTCAGCTTAAGTCCCTATAGATGTTCAAAACACTAAGTTATTAAGATCACAGAGTTACACTAAAATGTATTTTCTGCCTTAAGTTCCTATAGATGTTCAAAACACTGAGTCACTAAGATAACAAAGTTACACTAAAATGTATTTTCGGTTCCAAGTTTCTATAGATGTTCAAAACACTAAGTCACTAAGATCACATAAGTAATGGAATGAATATAATTTACCATTTTAATTTTTCAAAGACGATACTATTTAACATCCCTGCCATTTATCCCGATTTTATCGGGAGGGGCTTGGGGCGGAAAATAGACTTTAAATACCGCCCCTAATTAGCTACGCTGACCGTTGGTTCCCCTGAAGGGGACTTGAAATTACAACCGTATCGTCTAATGATTTTCTGAAAAATAGGACATTATTTAATTCCTATTACTTACTTACACTAAAATGTATTTTCTGCCCTAAGTCCCTAAATATTTTCAAAACACTGAGTTACTAAGGGCACAGAGTTACACAGAGTTTCAAATTTATGATGTTCTTTGTTGCGAAAAAACAGATTCGGTCAGGTTTTTAGTGATTCTTTGTGGACTCAGTGTCTTAGTGCTAACTCTTATTTATTTGATTTTTAATTTAATAATATTTTATTTGAGATAAGTGCATGCTTGAAATTAGTTTATATTGTTTTGATCCGCCCCTATATCCCCTAAAGGGGACTTTTGCCGAGTGAAAATGTTGATTTTATTCGCACATATCGCACTTTGGCAGCTCCCTTTAGGGAGACGGTTAAGACAGTGTTTTTCATACAAACTAATTCATAGTACGTACTTAAACTCTGATACATTGAATCAATTTTAAACAGCATATATTTATGGATGCATACGAATCGAATCGTCGGGATTTTTTGAAAAAGTTGGGTCTGATAGCGGGTGCTACGGCTATTACGGCTACGGGTTTGGCTGAGGTTACGGAACTGATTGGCGATAAAAAAGATAAATACAAACTGACTCCTGAACAGAGTAAGTTTATGTCGATGTATGAAAAATGGCTGGATGAGTTTCATGGGATGGCAAAGTTTCAGAAAACGGATCCGGATCATCTGGATAACAATAAAAAACTGGTGGCACTGTCGGACGAAGCGGCTAAATGGCAAAAGGAACTTGTTGAACATATGAAGGATGAGAACTTTGCGCGTCATTTTATGATTATGACGGAGAAGGTTACGGCTACGATATAAGATTGTTTTTTCTTCATATTCTTCCTCTGGTTGTCAGGCTGTAAGTGGTCTCCTGTATTACCGGGGAGGTCGGTTTCATGTTTTTTCCAACAGGTTTTCCAATTCTGTTTTTTTCGTCTAATCCGTGTATTCTGCGTGCGAAGAGGCTGTATCAAAAGTCTTTTTAGAACGCAAATTACGCAAAATGCGCAAAATAACGCAATCTTATTGAATTGAAATTCAACAAATAATATTCTAGTTTACAAATCTTATTTGCGAAAATTTGTGTTATTTGCGTGCTTTTGATACAACCACTTTTTATATGCAATAATATTGGTGTCCGGTAAAAAACCGTAGATTCTTCGCTTCGTTCAGCATGACAGATCATTATATATTTTGATGAGATAGTATTGCTGAACGCTGATCGAAGATTCCGGTGGATCTTGTTTCATTCCTGCCTCTTTTTCCTCTCCGGAAGTTTTTCTGTATTCTCCACATTTAAAGTGTATAATTCCACATCCTAAAGCTTTGTTGCAGATTATATTTGCATCGGTATTTGCTGCAGAACTACAATGGCTGCCTAAAATAATGTAGCGTTTGCAAATATACTTTAAACGATATAGTACTAAGTAGAGGTTTTACCGTCTATAGAGTTCTGTGAGGAGCGGTCTTAGGTTCAGAAAGTGTTTGTAGAACTATTTTTTGTTCTCAATTTAGCAGACGCTGCTTTTTTGTTTCGTTCCTCTGCAGGATAATCATTAAACAATAAATTATTTATGAGATTATTTGCTTTATTATCAAGCTTTTTTTTAGTTACGTTCGGGTCGTTGTGTTTTAGTCAACAAACCGAAAAGGAATCGTGGGATGGTATCAACCGGATGGTTGCGAATCTGAAGGACCCTCTGTTTCCGGACAGGGTGTATAAGATCACCGACTTTGGAGCGCGGGGTGATGGAAAAACAAAGAATACGGATGCTATCCGAGCTGCTATAGAGAAATGTCATGCCGATGGAGGCGGGCAGGTGCTGGTAGCAGATGGTGACTTTCTGACGGGACCTGTACATTTGAAAAGTAATGTAAACCTGCATATTGCGTCCGGAGCCGTATTGCGATTCAGCACCGATACGAAAGATTATCTGCCGCTGGTACGTACACGTTGGGAGGGAGATGACTGCTATAATTACAGTCCGCTGATATATGCTGATGGGCAGACCAATTTTGCCGTTACAGGTAAGGAATTCTGAACGGGCAGGGGAGTAATGAGCATTGGTGGCCGTGGAAAGGATTGGAAGCAAAGGGTTGGAAGAAAGGAACTCCGAGCCAGTTGGATGCTAACTGTCGTCCGTTGTTGAAGAAATATAATGACACACAGGTGCCTGTGGAGCAAAGACAGATGGGAGAGGGGTATTATCTGCGTCCGCAGTTTATCAGCTTTAGTCGTTGCAAAAATTTTAAAATAGAAGGCGTAACGATCACTAATTCTCCATTTTGGGTTATACACCCGCTCTTGTCGGAAAACATCATTATCCGGAATGTGACTGTGAACACAGAAGGGCCAAACAACGATGGATGCGACCCCGAATCGTGTAAAAATGTGTTGATAGAGAACTGTACGTTTAATACCGGTGATGATTGCATTGCGCTGAAATCGGGTCGTGATTATGACGGACGCAGGGAAAACGTGCCGATAGAGAATGTGGTGGTGCGTAATTGTTTGATGCGTAAGGGTCATGGTGGAGTGTCGCTGGGTAGTGAAATATCGGGTGGTTGCAAGAATATCTTTGTGGAAAACTGCGAGATGAGCAGTCCGGAGTTGGATAGAGCCATTCGGATAAAAACAAATAACAGTCGTGGTGGTGTTACCGATGGTGTATATGTGCGCCGTGTGAAGGTAGGCGAAGTGAAAGATGCGGTTCTGTCGATAAATTGCAATTATGATATCCGTCATGAAGGCCAGGGAAAGTTTCCTCCTTTGGTGAAAAATATCTATCTGTCGGATATGACCTCCGAGAAGTCGAATTATGCTATCTGGTTAGATGGGATACCGGGGCTGCACTGTATTGACAATATTCAGGTGCGCAACAGTGTTTTTACGGGCGTAAAGAATAAAAACTATACGAAAAACAGTGCTAAAGTGGTATTGAAAAATGTGATGATAAATGGGGTGAAATGAAATAACTGATCGGCCATACGTGCATGATCGAAACACGCAATTCTTCGTAAACCGGGCTTTTCAGGTCGGGTGTAGTGCGAAGAATTGCGTGTTTTGCTTTTGGTGAGGTGCTTTTGTGTGAGACCATGCTGGCTTTTAGCCGTGAATTGTAATTTGTAAAATATTAGTCTAGGTGTAAGAATATGAGTGCGATAAGAACTTATTAGCACCCGGGGTTGTGGGCAGAGACAAAATAAAAATGATTTATTTTTAGGAAAGTAGGTCATTTATTCAGATAAAAGCTGTATTTTTGGACTGAAAAACGTTTTTGGTCCAAAAATATAAAATACATGCAAACAAAAGAAGAGCTAATACGGGGAGAAGTTATTAGCACGGCTCAACAATTATTTCAGAAATATGGTTTTACCAAAACCACTATGGAAGATATTGCCAAAGCTATGGGGCGTGGTAAAAGCACTCTATACTATTATTATAAAAGCAAAGATGAAATTTTCGAAGCTGTGATACTCAAGGAAGCCGATGAGGTGGTGAGCGCAGTGTTGGAGGCTACTAAACATGAAACTTCGGCGGGCAAGAAGTTGCGTATCTATTTTAAAAATTCTTTTGAGATAATACGGAGCAAGATGAATCTGTATGAAGTTATGAGGGATGAGCTGATTAATATTAATGCCGGTTCGCTGTGTCCGAAATCGATCAATCAATCGATCAAAGAGTTTAACGCAAGAGAAAAGCAGGTTGTCAAAGAGATTCTGTTGCTTGGAATTAAAAACAACGAATTTGTTGCAGATTTAAGTGAAAACATAGATCTAACTGTTTATGTTTTAATAACGGGTTTGCGTACTATAGCTATCGATCTGGCTTTTGATGAAAAAGAGCTTTATTCGTTTATTCAGGAGGATAAGCTTGATGCAATGATCAATATGTTGTTCAGAGGAATAGAAAAGTAGGAGTGAGGAATGAGGAATGAGAGGTGAGGAACGAGGAATGAGTGAGTCATAAAGGCTGGAGTGTGCTGCGAATTGGTATCTGGCAGCATGTTGTTAGTCGGGCAATGTATTAAGCAAGTGGGTAGTTGTATAACTATTTGCCTGCTTTTAAAGTGTTTATAAAAAAGCATTCTCAGGAATGTTTTTTATTTCTCTTGTTTTCGACCGAAATACATATTTAGTCGAAAAGAACAAGCCAGTCATTATTCAATTATAGGAAAAGAATTAAACAGCACTATTAATCAACGGAATTCATAAAGCTGGAGTCAGCAGAATGATTATGAAAATAACCAACAAAAATAAAATTATGGTAACACAATCAGATGTAATATCGGCTACTCCGGTGATTGATATTCAATCGGAAAATACAATCGATTTGAGTGTATTGATGGAAGAGATAAGAGAAAACTTAATTTTTTTAACCCTTCTGGACTCTTTCGTATAAAGAGTATTAGTATGAAAACAATAATCAGAAATTCAAAAATAAATTTATAAATAAGGTATGAAAAAGACGATTTTATTCACGCTTGCAGTATTTTCACTTGTGGGTTGTACCCATAAAGATAAGGTAGAAAGTGCTTCAGCCCCTCAGGTGGTATTGGCTGAAGTAACTAAAGTAACAGGTTCGGGCAATTTGCATTATAGCGGTAGCATTGAAGCATTACAAACAATACCACTAACTTTTCAAACAACGGGAACTGTGCTGAAAGTATTGGTAAACGCCGGTGATGCCGTTCGGAAAGGGCAATTACTGGCCACGGTTGATAAGGCAGATGCATTAAGCATGTATCAGGTAGCCAATGCCAAATATAAACAGGCAAAAGATGCTTACAACCGATTGAAAGAGGTACATGATAACGGAAGTTTATCTGAAATAAAATGGGTGGAAATGGAGTCGAACCTTCAGCAGGCACAATCATCGGCTGCGTTGGCTAAAAATAATCTAAGCAAATGTGCTCTTTATGCTCCCGACAACGGAATTATAGGGCGACGAAATATAGAACCGGGTATGTCCTCATTGGGAAACCCTGTGGCTCCACTGGAATTGGTGAAAATCGAAACAGTGTATGTCAAAATCAGTGTGCCTGAGAATGAGATAGGCAAAATAAAAAAGGGGTTGAAAGCATCTTTTAAAGTCTCAGCTCTTCAGGACAAGTTTTTTGATGGTACAGTTACCAATGTAGGTGTTGTGGCCGATCAGATATCGCGTACTTACGAAGTAAAAATTACCGTAAAAAATCCGGGTTTATTATTGAAACCAGGTATGGTGTGTGACGTAAACTTAGGCATCAACGCCAATAAAGAAGTATTGTCAGTAGCTTATCAGGCCGTGAATAAGGACAAGGATAATAATAGCTTTGTATTTGTGGCTGATCCTTCCAAAAAGATTGTTCGGAAAAGAATTATCAAAACCGGCAATTATCAGAATGATAATATTGAAGTGCTTTCGGGTTTATCGGCAGGCGAACAAGTAGTGAAAGAAGGGGGAAATAAATTGTCGGACAACAGTAAAATCTCGCTTTAATTATGAAACAGAAAAAAACAGGTTTTATAGGATGGGCAATGCGCTACCACAACATTACCAACATTCTGGTTGTGCTATTTGTCCTGATCGGGGTCGTAGCATTACTCAAAATGCCGCGGAATGAATTCCCCAACTTTACGATTCGACAGGGTTTAGTTATCGGAGTATATCCGGGAGCAAGCTCGGCTGAAGTGGAAGAACAACTTACCAAGCAAGTTGAAAATTATATATTTGGTTTCAAGGAGGTAAAAAAGGCAAAGACCTATTCGGAATCCAAAGAAGGGATGATGATTATTTATGTAGAGCTTAATGACAATGTAACAAATGCAGATGAGTTCTGGTCGAAGCTGAAACATGGATTAATTGAATTCAAATCTTCGTTACCATCGGGGGTACTTGCCTTGATGGCCAACAGTGATTTTGGAGATACCTCTGCTATGTTGGTCACCTTGTCCTCGGATACCAAAGGTTATAAAGACATGGAAAACGAGTTGAAAAAACTCAAAGCCGAATGTCGGAAAATTCCAGCAGTATCCAAGATAAAGGATTACGGTATTCAAAAGGAAAAGATCTATGTGAATGTGGAGCCCGAAAAGCTAAACGAATACAATATTAAATCTCTTTCGCTGCTGTCTTCTTACCAGTTCAATGGAATGGTATCACCTGCAGGTAAATTAAAAACGACACAGAACGATTTATACGTGCATTTTCCGACCAATTTTGAATCGGAAAAGGATTTGTCTGATCAAATCGTGTTTGCTGATCCTACAGGCGGTGTGGTTCGTTTAAAAGATATAGCCAAAATAGAACGGAAGGATGAAGAACCGGATAGCTATATTCGGCAAGATGGGAAAAAGACCATTCTTTTGTCGCTCGAAATGCAGCAAGGTAATAATATCGTTGATTTCGGGAAAGACGTACAAGTGGCATTAGATGCATTTAAAAAGAATTGCCCCAAAGATATTGAAGTGAATGTTATTTCCAATTTGCCTCAATATGTAAATGACTCGGTTTCCGACTTTATGCGGGAATTTCTTATTGCTATTATTGCCGTGATATTGGTTGTGATGTTATTGTTGCCCAAAAAGGTAGCGGCCATTGCAGGAACAACTGTTCCTATAGCTGTTCTTATAACTCTGGGATTTCTTTACTTCTTCGGCGTGGAGTTAAACACAGTTTCCTTAGCCGGATTGATTGTGGTGCTGGGTATGATTGTGGATAATTCCATTGTGGTAATAGATAACTATGTTGAAAAGAAGGATCAGGGCATGTCTTCGTGGCATGCAGCCATCAAAAGTGCGCGCGAACTGGTAACCCCGATTATAACTGCTACGCTGGCTATTTGTGTGGTGTATATTCCGCTGGGATCTATGCTTCCGGGCACATCGGGCGACTTCGTAAGACCGTTGCCTCTGACTATTTGTATAGCATTGGTGGTTTCGGTTATTGTCGCCTTGTTTGTTGTTCCATTCCTCAATTTCTTTTTCATCAAAAAAGGGTTGAAATCTACAGATGATAGTGCGGATAAAAAGACCTTCTTGGATAAGATGCAAGCTACCTTTGATGCCGGTTTAGAGGCTGCATTCAGGCATACTAAAGTCACTATTGGCATTGCTGTAGGATTTGTTATTCTGGCCGTTGTTCTGTTTAAAAGCATAGATCAGCGTTTATTTCCGGAGTTAGAGCGAAATCAGTTTGCTGTAGAAGTTTATCTTGATCAGGGAAGTTCGTTGGAAGCTACATCCAAAGTAATAACCAGTCTGGAGAACACACTGAAAAAAGACAAGAGAGTAAGTACGGTAACCAGCTTTATAGGCACCAGTTCTCCTCGTTTCCACACTTTGTATGCGCCTCATATCCCAAGTCCTAATTACGGGCAATTGATGGTTAATACGGTAGACAACGAAGCAACCAGAGCCATCTGTGAGGAATACAGCAAAAAGACAGAGGGAGCATATCCTAATGCCCATATAAAATGGAAAATACTGGCTATGTCAAATGCTAAATATCCTATTGAACTGCGTATTTCGGGTGATTCTATTAAAGATTTAAGAAAAGTAGAAGCACAGATAGACTCTATCATTAAACCCGTTAAAGGAATCACCTGGATACACCCTGACTGGGAACAAAAACAGCAGAATGTTCGGGTAGAAATGGATAAAGATAAAGCAAACCGAATGGGATATTCCAAAGGCTTGGTAGCTACTTCTCTTTTGATGAGTTTAGACGGAATTCCACTGACAACTATATGGGAGAATGATTATCCGGTAACAGTAGAGCTTAAGCAAGAAAAGGGTGAGAAAAAAGATATTGATTATTTAGGAAATCAGACTATTACTTCGCCAATGAGCTTTTCATCTGTGCCTTTACGTTCGTTTGCTAAATTTACGCCGGAATGGACGGAGGGATGCATTGTCCATCGAAACGGAACCAGAACACTGACGATACAACTGGATGTTGATTCTAAGGTTATGGCTTCAAATATATTAGCTGGAATTAAGCCACAAATAGATAAACTCAAACTGCCTGATGGAATTTCAATCAACTACGGTGGAGACTATGAAGGTCAGACAGAAACATTTGTTCCAATGGGCTTGGCACTGGCAATCAGTATTGTATTCATTTTCTTTATTCTGCTGTTCCAGTTTAAAAAGGTAAAACTGGCTTCGCTGATTATGTCTACTATGTTATTGGGCTTACCCGGAGCTGCAATAGGTTTATTTGTCATGAGATATCCATTTAGTCTTACGGCTTTTATCGGCATTACCAGTTTGTGTGGTATTGTGGTTCGTAACGGCATTATCCTGATTGATTATCTGGAAGAATTGAGAGTTCTGCATGGAATGGGAGTCAGAGAAGCCGCCTTAGCTGCTTCAAAACGACGTATGCGTCCGATATTTCTTACTTCGGCAGCTGCATCGGTAGGGGTGATACCTATGATTGTAAGTCGCTCGCCTCTCTGGGGACCATTAGGAACGGTTATTTGCTTTGGTTTATTAACTTCTATGGTGTTGACTTTGTTTGTTCTTCCTGTTTTATATGCTGTGATTTATGCAAAACAGGAGAACAATAGTCCAAAAGCAAAAAAGCATCTTCCATATGCAAATATAGCCGAAAAGACTCTTCCGGTTCTGATACTTGGAGCTCTGATCGCAATAGGAAGTTGTATTCCGGCAGAAGGATTTGCGCAAAACCAGACACGTACTCTGTCGATAGATTCATGTAAAACACTGGCATTGCAAAATAACAAGAAAATCAAGGATGCTGACTTCGATGTAAAGTCATCGCTGGAGACAAAAAAGAGTGCTTATACCAATTATTTTCCAAAAGTAAGTGCAATGGGACTGGCTATGCGGTCAGCCGATTATTTAATCAAAGGAACTATTCCTTCGATGAATCTTCCGGTATATGATGGTAACCTGGCTAATCTGGCAACAGCATCTCAGTTTGCCTATATACCGAGTACGCCAATAAAAGCGTTGGATTACATGAATATGGCAAGCATATCAGTCATTCAACCTCTGTTTGCGGGTGGACGTATTGTCAATGGAAATAAACTAGCTAAACTTGGTTATGAAGTGAGTCAGGAAAAAAAGTTGATGAGTAGTACCGAAGTGTTGGTAAAAACGGAAAGTCTTTACTGGAGTACAATTGCATTGCAGGATAAGCTAAGCACTTTGACTAGCTACGAAAAGCTTCTTAATCAACTGCTCTCCGACGTTAGTGTTTCTGTGAAAGCCGGATTAATCCAACGAAGTGACTTGCTTAAGGTTCAGTTGAAACTGAATGAAGTGGAAATGAATAAAATGAAACTGGAGAATGGTATTAGTTTATCAACAAGGGCCTTGTGCCAACATATAGGTATTGCGTACGATAGCACCTTGGTCTTGGTTAAAGCTTTAACCCCAACAGAATTGCCTCAGCAATACGGAGAAAAGAATAACGGAGCGGTAACTAAGAGACATGAATACAAACTATTAAACAAAGCATTGGAAGCAGAAAAATTGCAGAAGAAGATGACTCTGGGTGAATATTTGCCTCAGGTTTCACTAGGAGCAATGGGCTACACCAATGATTTTATGAATAGTACCAGCTCTAATGCATTGGCTTTTGTTACTGTATCTGTTCCTATTTCCGATTGGTGGGGAGGATCGCATAAACTCAAAGAAAGTCAGTTTAAGATAGAACAAGCCACGAATAAGCTGAACGAAACGAGTGAGCTGTTGAACCTTCAAATAGAGCAAGCCAAGAATGAATTGAATGAAACGCGGTTTCAGATAAAAACCAGTCAGTCTTCCATCGATCAGGCAAAAGAAAACCTGAAAGTGATGAATGATAATTATAAGGCCGGTGTTTCATCCATGTCCGATTTATTGGAAGCACAAGCATTGTATCAGGACGCGCAAAATCAGTTTAGCGATGCTGTTTGTACGTTCAAGATAAAGACCGCTAACTATTTATATGCTATAGGTAATTATTCTAAATAGTCTGCTAAACAGCGCTTAGAAAAAACAAATTGCTACGAAAAAAAATAATCAATATTTTTTTTCGTAGCCAGATTTTGAGGATTTTTATTTTGTTGCTGAGCAGATATTCAGTTTTTACAATAATGGGAAATGAACAATAAGCTAATATATAGTGCTCTAATATTTTTGATGTCTTCCAACTTGCTCTTTGGGCAAAGTTGGAAGTTTATCAAAGAGAAAGATAATGTATTGCTGTATACACGTCAGAAATACGGAAGTAAGTTGAAATTATTCAAAGGGGTTACTGAAATCAAAGCTCCGGCAGAAAAGATTTTCGCAAAACTTGAGAATATAAATAATACCGATTGGTGGTCAAAAGATGTAACTCATATAAAAGTCCTTTTTTATGAGAAAAATAAACAGGCTCAATATTATCTGGTTTATCATTTACCATGGCCGTTTAAGGATAGAGATTTGTCTGTGAATGCCACAAGCACGATTAACCATTCTGTTGGCGAATACAAACTAACTGTTGTTCCTTTATCAGGTTCTTATATTCCTTCTGGTAGTGAATTTGTGCGTATCAATGATTATTGGCAGGAATGGAAGATTAGTTCGATTGATAAAAATAAATCACATGTAGAATTGGAGTTTTATATCAATCCCGGGACTAATTTGCCCGATTGGCTCATTAATATGGTTTTGAGTGATTCTCCTATTAAGGTGATTAATGCTATGAAAAATAGCCTGTGAAGCTGAGGATGAACAAAAAATGAAAGATATGTATCTTCATTGATGCTTGTGGGATATTGGCAATGCCGATTCTCAATTCAAATTTAGTCATCCTGTGTCTACATCGTATTTTTGCCGAAGACCCTAATTACAAAACAGAGAAGTCTGATTTTCGGACTTCTCTGTAGAGTGATAGAAATTATCTGCTTTAATCAGATTTACTTTTTAGCTTTGAGTAATTGCTGTAAGAGCAAAGCTTCATCCACGGTATGTGTTTGCACGCTTGTAATATTCGTATGCTCGTTCGAAAGATAAGCAATCACTTGCGAAAGACATATATGTCCGTCTTTAGTAGTTACCACCTGAAGTTTCAGCCCTTCACTCATTGAAGTTTTCAAATCCTTTATGCCTTTCAAATTACGCGTTTCCAACAGGCGGACTAATTTGTCGCGCTCATTTACATGGAAGCAGATGTCCGAACTTCTGAGCTTTTGGTGATTTCCGGCAGAAATGTAATGACTTTTCTGAAAAGCCCAGATGCAGATAGCCGTAAGTATGGCTGTAAACCCGAGTAACATCAGTAAAGGTGGAAAAATACTATTTGTTTCCCAGACTAAAACCGAATGAGCAACGAAAGCGATTATGCCAATTGCCAGTAATCCGATGATACGTAGTGGTGATTTTTTAGCTTTGTAGACGATATTTTTATCCATGTTTTCCAAAACATGTTCAATTGATTCATTTTTTTCCATAAAGATATATTGTTAGTTGTGAGCAAAACGGATTTGCTCACAAACAGTAATTTGTGAATTTGTTATTTTTTATAAGATGAGATATTCCGCTAATGCGGCAAAGAGAAAGAAGCGATGAATCAAATCAGGAGCTTACGAAGATAGTAGAGGTAATATCCATCTAACTGTTTATAGGCCGATTTAAGCAAGAAGCCGGTATAACCAATGTAGTACAGGCTATTCATCAACTGCACAGAATGGCTGATGCGAAAAAGGTTAGACAGCGATGGAAGAAGACGGGATGTTACATACTGAAACGAGTGTGAAAGACGGATTTGTTCGTTTCCGGCAGCTATGGAAAGAAATAAGTCGGTAGCCGAAAAAACGCTTTGATGCTGGTCGGCCAAAGGTTTATTCGTTGTAGCTTGGCTCATATCAAGCTTTACACTCTCATTTCTGGAAACGAATGTAGTTGCTACTCCCATAAAAAGAGCAACAGTCAACAAACAATATGTAAGCAAACGTTTCATGTCACAAAAGTACAATATATAAAAGAGTTACGCAACTTTAGTAAAAATAGCCGAAAACAGGGACTGTTTATATTCGATTCAGCTTACTCAGCTTGTTTAGTTCGTTTAGTTTGATAATATCTTTTCAAAGCAAACACTGTTCTCCACCTCTTCATATTGCCCATAGTTGGGAATAAGGTGGTAAGCGTTTTTAGTATACAACCTGATGGCTTCTGGTTGCCTTTTCCCTGTTTCCAAAACACATTTCGAAGCATTTAGTTCTACCGCCCAGGCTTCCAGATTTTTTAAAATGACCGAAGCTACCCCTTTTCCGCGGCAGCCAGGTGTTACAAACATTCGTTTTACTTCCATCGTACCCGTTGGTGCATCGGCTTTTATGGCTCCACATCCCACGGGTGTTTCATCGTCGTAAGCCACAATAACTTCTTTTATTTTGTCTGTCTTATTAAACTGTGCGTAAAAGTCGTGTTCTTCTCCGTCGCGGTTACGCAGATCGGCATCAAGTGCCATAACCAATTTCCGGAAATCAGGATTATCCGAATTTGTTCTGAGGCAATAAATCATTCCGCTCTGTTTTTTTTATTTTAATTACTCCGATAGGAAATCACAGCTTTCAGCGCATTTCTAAGACAGGTTCCCGCTTTCCATCCCGACTGATAGGCCGACGATTTGGATGCAATATCATTGCCGGGCGATTGAGTGGCTGAAATAATAACGATGCTCACAATAAATAGAATCACCAGAATAATTCTGTTTCGTTTTTTCTTTTCCATATAAGGATTGTGTATTGTTTTGTTTATTAACGGTGCAAACATACAAAATCAGCTTAACTTCTCCAAACCTTTCTGAATATACTTTGCATACGTAACTGAAAAAATGCCTTTTATCCAGATTCAGATATCCCATGCAAATCCAGAGCATCGGGTTTCGATATAGTGTTTTGCGATATCGGGGCTTATACAGGTTTGCCTATAGACGGAAATAATTCTATCTTTGCAATGAAAAATACGTTTCCAGCTCTATTATTGCATATTAATAACTCCAAAATACAAAATCTTATGTTTAAAACAAATCAGTACTTCGATGGAAAAGTAGTTTCTGTCGGATTGGAATCGGTAGAAGGTAAATCCACGGTAGGAGTAATGGCCGCCGGAGAATACGAGTTCGGGACAGCTACCGTAGAAGTTATGACTGTTATCTCGGGGCAACTCTCCATCCAGCAACCTGGCGAAACAGAATGGAAAACCTATAAAAAATTCGAAAGTTTTGTTGTAGCTAAAGATGTAAAATTCAAAGTGAAATGTACCGAGGATACTCCCTATCTTTGTTTGTACAAATAAGACACTGAAATCTCTATACAGATTTATCGAAAAAGCCCGGCTAAGAGTATAACCGGGCTCTTTCGTTTTTTTTATCTATGCATCAAAGCGGTTCAATTATGAATTATGCATTGTGAATTATACATGAATAAAGTATCTTTGCGCCCAAATAAAAAATGCTCTATGTCTTTTAATCATACCGAAACAAACACTCCGCGCAGTTCAGAGCTTATTTATAAAATGTTGGTTCTCGATCTTGATGACACTTTACTTCACGATGATCATAGTATTTCAGCTCGTAACAAAGAATTATTAGCGCGTGCACAAAACATGGGCGTAAAGATTGTGCTGGCTTCGGGACGGCCTACGCCTGCGATGTTGCAATATGCCCAAGAGCTGGAACTGGCAAAACACGATTCTTACCTCATTTCGTTCAACGGAGCTGTGGTTACTTCAATGAAAACCAACGAAGTTCTGTTCGAGAAAAGTCTTACACGCGACGAAATTCATAGCTTATACGATTTCAGTGTGGAAAACAAGGTGCACATTATTACTTACTCGGATAAAGGAGTGATAAGCGAAACGGATTCCGAATACATAGATGTAGAACTCAATCTAACGGGTCTTCCTCACCATAAAGTTCCGGATTTTAAGGCCGAGATTAGCTCTTCGGCTGTAAAATGCATTATGCTCGAAGAACCCTCTTACCTTAAGTTGGTAGAGGAAAAACTGAAGGCTGAGCGAACCGATCTGAGCGTGTCGCGTTCAAAACCTTTTTTTCTGGAAGTAGCCTCTAAGGGCATTGATAAAGCTGCCAGTATCGATTTTTTGGCTAAACGACTCGGAATAAAGCAAAGTGAAGTCATAGCTGTGGGTAATGCCGGAAATGACCTCAGCATGGTGCGTTATGCTGGATTAGGCGTGTGGGTGGACAATGTTGCTCCCGAGCTGCGGCACGAAGCAGACGTAGTGGTGGCATCCAACAACAACGATGGAGTAGCCGAAGTCATCGAACGGTTTATTCTTTAGTAAATAAGTCAATAAAATTTCTGTTCTTTATACGGTAAGTTAAAGAATAGATCGTCTCCTGAGTTGATAAGTGAGAATGCTTTTCGTGTTTTTCTTATCAGCTCAATCTTATCTCCTCTTATCTTTCTCTTTGTTTAGCATCCATCTTGTAGTTCTGTTTTTGCTACAAAGCTCCAAACGCGTTCCTGCTTTTTTCTTATTTTTTTTGTAAAAAAAATCTCTGTCCTAAAAGTTGTCTGTTGTCCGTTGTTAGTTGCTTTAAAATAAGACTTTTGTAAAAAGCCTTGTCTCACTTTTTTCGGGCAGTTTTTTTTGTTGAATTATTAGTTTGATCTAATTTAGCATCACGAAAATGATTCTAATTATAGCTGCTGGCTTATTACTTTTTAATTTTCGGCTATTGAAAAAAACAGGATTTATTTAATGATTATATGGAACACTCAATATACGGCTTTATGAATATGATTTTGGTAGTGGCTTGCGCAGCCATGTCAATGGTATTTTTGGCGGTTCAGTTGCCATCCGATAAAGGTATAAAGATATACCGCAAATCGCTTCGGTTTTTAGCAAGTGCCTATTTAATTATGTCTGCCATCGCGTTGTTGGTTCTAATGCTCGACTTACCGGCTGTAAACCTTATTCCGATGGAAAACCTGATTGTTGCCTCGCTGCAGGCTCCATTGTTTACCTTTACACTTATTGTACTTATAAACCCTCAGTTTATCACACGATCTTATGTTCTTAAACAACTCTATCCAACTGTTGGATTTATCGTGTTGTTTCTGTTGACAGCTGCCCAATGGGGTAATCCGGTAATTTCAAATTTAGAGGAGCTTAAGCTGTTGGTTTATCATCCCACTGTAATGGTTCGGGAAATATTTTTGGTTTACTATGCCTGTCAGTTGGTTTACCTGACCAGGGTATTTATTCGTCAGGTCGATAATTACGAAAACAAAGTAGACAATTTCTTTTCAAACAGTTTTTTAATGCATCTGCCCGGTATACGATATGCCTTTTACTCGGCTCTTGTGGTTGGCGTATCTACGCTAATTTCCTGTTTTGTATTTACTGAAACAGCCACATTGATATTCACAGTTATTTATTGCCTGTTTTATATTGTTTTTGGTTTTCATTACATTCAATATCCACGTATATTTAAAGATATCGAACAGGCCATTTATCCGCCTGTCGATTTCTGTGAACTGACAGAAAATGTACAGTTGACATGGCATCAGTTAAAAGCAGAAATCCTGCATGAGCGGTATTATCTGGTCTATGGTGTTACTGTCGAACAAATGGCACAATATCTGAATATCAGCAGAACGACACTTGCTACTTTTATCAATACCGAAGAAGGAATGAATTTCAATACATGGATTACTGCTCTGCGCACCCAATCGGCCGAAGAGTTGCTTAGTGAGCATCCCGACTATTCGCTCACTCAAATAGCCGAGGCAATTAATTATGGCGACTCAGATTTACCTTCCGACCTTCGTTATAGGTTGGCTTAACTACCCCTGTGCTATATCTAACGCCATAGAACATATAGAAATTACAGAAGTAAAGACTTTGTTTTTATACTAAACGTATCTAGCGATACGTTGTACATTGCAGGAATAATTCCTGTTTTTGTTCTTAGTTAAATCTTTTATTTTCAATCCTGTTGTCTACTATATGGAGAAAGGAATATCAATGATAAATATCAGATACTTATTTGCAGAGCAAGCAAGACAATCTGCATAAACGCCAATACAATTTGTACAAGCCCCCTTGTAACCAGTCAAATCAACCATGTAAGCAGCCGCGCGTATTATGTAACTTGTAAAACTGACTTTGTAAGTTGTAGAGTTCATAATATAATCTGTCAAATCGGCTATGTAAGTTGTCGAGCGTATTATGTAACTTGCAAAATCGGCTTTGTAGGTTGTTGAGTTGACAATGTAACTTGTCGAATCGGCTTTGTAAGTTGTTGAGTTAACAATGTAACTTGTCAAATCGGCTTTGTAACTTGTCGAGTGTATTCTGTAATTTGTAAAGTTAACAATGTAGCTTGTTGAGACGACATTGTAACTCCTCGTAGTACTGTCCCCAAAATTTGTGTAAAGATCCGGATTGCCGACAAGAAGGTTTTGCTGTATAGCTAATCTTCCCAAAAACCGAAAAGGCTTGTTCCATTAACGGAACAAGCCTTTTCGGTCTGAATTCATCAGCTGTATTCTCAGAATTGTTTAAACCCGATAATTTCGCGAACCTCGCGGATCGTTTTAGCGGCGTTTTCCTGCGCTTTTTCTTTTCCCATGCGGGCTACCTTCGAAATGTAGGCGTCGTCGGCTGAAATGGCTTTAATTTTCTCTCTGAGGGGCTCTGTAAAGCTGATCATGTCCTGCGCCAATTGCTTTTTCATATCACCGTAGCGAATCTGGCAAATATTGTATTGTTCTTCGAAGAAATTAAGTGTCTCAGGAGCCGAAACAACCTTCATCAACTGGAATATATTCTGGATGGCATCCGGTTTGGGTTGATTAGGTTCTGTGGGGCCTCCGTCGGTAACAGCTTTCATCACTTTTTTACGAATAATTTCAGGTTCGTCGGCCAGAAATATAGCATTTCCTTCTCCTTCCGATTTTCCCATTTTTCCGCTACCGTTTAGTCCCGGAATTTTTACCAGCTCTTGTCCGAAGTTGAAAGCTTGCGCTTCGGGGAAAAAATCGACATTGTACAGGCGGTTAAAGCGATTACCAAAAGTACGGGTCATTTCCAGGTGTTGTTCCTGATCTTTACCTACGGGCACCTTGGTAGCTTTGTGAATCAGAATATCTGCCGCCATCAGTGTTGGATAAGTCAGTAATCCCGAGTTTACATTTTGAGGTTGCTGGCGGATTTTATCTTTAAATGAAGTACAGCGTTCAAGTTCTCCGATATAGGCATTCATATTCAGGAAAAGGTATAATTCAACGACCTCGGGTACGTCGCTCTGAACATAAAGGGTCGATTTTTCAGGATCAAGTCCTGCAGCCAGGTACTCAACCAAAATATTACGCACATTTCCATGCAAATCGCCCGGTGTAGGATGTGTGGTGAGCGAATGATAATCGGCAATAAAGAAATAACAGTTATGCTCATTCTGCATACTGATAAAATTGCGTAAAGCGCCAAAATAATTTCCTAAGTGTAGGTTTCCGGTAGGACGGATGCCACTAACTACTGTTTCCATTTATTTATTATTACTGATTTACAGCTAACAGACAGAGACAAGGCACGCCTTGTCTCTGTCTGTTTACAAGTAATATCGAGATGATGTGATTAATATTTTATTAAAAGAGAGATCAGACCATGGGTTTTAGTCACAAAAACTATTCAATAGGTATTGTTCTCTTAATACGTTGATCCAACGAAGTAAGCGTTTCGGTAGTAGCCACTCCTTTAATTTCCTGAATTCTTCCGTTCAGTAATTCCATTAAATGTTCGTCGTTGCGGGCGTAAAGTTTGATCAGAATAGTGTATGACCCAAGTGTATATTGCGACTCAACAATTTCCGGTATTTTTTCCAGTTCTGCAACAACCTCTTTGTACATCGAACCACGTTCGAGCGTTATGCCGATATATGCACACATTTGAAAGCCGAGCATTTTGGGGTTCACGGTGTATCCCGAGCCTGTAATAACATCAATGTCTATCAATCGTTGAACGCGCTGATGAATAGCCGCACGCGAAACTCCACATTCTTCGGCAACATCTTTAAAGGGCATTCGTGCATTTTTTGTAATAATCTGCAAAATCTTTCGGTCTAATTGGTCAATCTTTTCCATTGTTGTTGGCATTTAGTATTTTAATGTACTTCTTTTTATATTACCTATTAATTGTAAACTGGCAATGTTGAATATTTATGAGTTTTATCAACAAAAATAAATTTGTCATATAGGCAGCAAAATTACATATAATAAATGGAAATTGAAATATTATTCTCACATATAACCCAAAAAGGATATAAAAGAATGATATTTATTTCAAAAATCTTTCTTTTTGATACAAAAACAGCCGAAATAAATCTATTTCGGCTGTTTTTAAGTGTGTAATAAAAATAATTATCGACGTTGTTGTTGCATCTGTTGTTGCATTTGTTGCATTTGCTCTGCACTCATCTGAGGAGCTGCAGGAACAGACTTTTCGATAGAAAGTAACTCTACTTCGAAAATCAACATAGAGAATGGTTTAATAGCACCACGGTCGGCAGCACCATAAGCCAATTCCTGAGGAACGTAGATTTTGTATTTTGAACCTACAGGCATTAATTTCAATGCTTCAGTCCAACCTTTGATTACCTGATTTACCGGGAATACAACTGGTTGTTTACGATCAACAGAACTATCAAATACAGTTCCGTTTATCAAAGTTCCATGATAGTTTACTTTTACTTTGCTTGTATCTGTTGGGATAGGGCCGTTACCTTTTTTGATAACTTCGTATTGTAAACCGCTGGCTGTAGTGATCACACCTGGTTTCTTTGCATTAGCAGCTAGGAATTTTTCTCCGGCCAATTTGTTAGGACCATATTGTTTTTCCATTTTTTTAGCTTGAAGGCCAGTCATTGTTTTTCTCAAATATTCCTGAGCTTCAACAGGAGTCATCTGGATTTTTGAACCTCTCAAACCGTTGATCAAACCTTGTTTGATCAGGTCAATATCAACTTTCAATGTTGAATCGCCCATCAAACCGCCTTTCTTTTGTTCTTTCAAAGAGGTACCGATTTTTGTTCCCAGTTCTGATAATTCGCTGGTTCCTTTTTCAACTTTACCTTTCATACCTTCATTCAAACCAGCCAACAAAGCATCAATTGATTTCTTAGCTGAATCGCCTTTGATATAATAGCTCTTAATTCCGTCACCGTTAGCCAAACCAAATGCATAGTTCAAACTATCCAGTTGAGTTTTTAAAGCCGGAAGTTTAGGTTTGTTGCTGTTGCAAGAAGAAAATGCAAATGCGGCTACTAAAACCACCGCCATGAATATATTCAGTTTTTTCATTTTTCTGTGTATTTTTAATTTGTTGAATAATTATTTTGCTGGTTGAGGAGCCTGTTGAGGAGCTTGTTGAGGAGCAGGTTGTCCTTGTGGCATTTGTCCCTGAGTAGGTCCTTGCTGTTGCATTTTAGCTTGTTGCATTTTCATCATCGTTTTTTGGATGTATTCCTGAGCTTGCTTAGCTGTCATTCCTTTATCAAAACCATTTAAAGCATTTACCAATCCTTGTTTTACAAGTTTAGTATCAAATGCCAACGTTGAATCTCCCATCAGACCTTTTGCTTTTTGTTGTTTAAAAGAAGCACCGATTTCAAGACCCAATTTGTACATTTCACCTTTGTTAGCTCCCGATTTGTAAGCCTTATCCAATGCTTTCATTAAAGCAATGATTGGTTTGCTCGATGAATCGGATTTCATGTAATAGCTTTTAATCCCATCACCATTTGCCAAACCAAGCGCATAGTTCAAACTGTCATTCTGAGTTTTCAATGTCGCTTTTTTAGCATCGTATTTGCTGCACGAAGCAAGCATAAAAATGGCAACCAGAGCTACCAACGATAAAATACTTTGTTTTTTCATTTGTTTGTAAATTTATAATTTTTTATTTTTTGTATCAGCGAAAATTATTTTTTTGAGCTCTTTGCCGATTTGGCTCCTTTAGCTCCTTTTACAGCTTTAGGCTGTTCAGTTGCTTTGGCTTCTACTTTTGGAGCTTCCTTAAATGGTTTGATGTCCAATAATTCAACTTCGAAAATCAAGGTAGCAAAACCTGGTATTACGCCATTTCCGGCTCCTTTTTCGCCATATCCCAGTGTGTATGGTACGAAGAATTTGTATTTTGAACCAACCGACATCAATTGTACTCCTTCAGTCCAGCCAGGAATAACCTGATTCAGTGGAAATGAAATAGCTTCGCCACGATCGATAGAGCTGTCAAATTTTGTACCATCAATTAAAAATCCCTGATAATGTACTTTTACAGTATCGGTAGCATGAGGTTTAGGTCCTTCTTTTAATGTCAGAACTTTGTATTGTAAACCGCTTGCTGTTGTCTGAACGCCTTCCTGAGTTTTGTTGGCAGCTAAAAACTTAGCACCGTCAGCTTTTTTTACTTCAGCATCTTTTATCTGAGCTTTAGCAATGTAATTTTTAAAATACTCTGTTGCAGCTTCATGTTTAATTAATGTTGAATCACCTTTCATGGCAGCCGTAAATCCTTTGATCAATAGATCAACATTTGATTTTCCACCAGGAATTGCTTTGATGTTTTTGGCAAAATCGGTTCCAACACTAAGTCCCAATGAGTAACTCATAGAGTCAACATCGTTTACAAGAACTTTCACCGGTGCTTGTGCAGCACTTTTGTCTGTTTTTTTGTTTTTTGCAGTTGCTGAAGTCAAAACAAGACCTACTGCAGCGATAAATAAAATAGTTTTTTTCATTTTGTAATTATATTTCTTGAGTATTATATTATACAATTTCCAATAATTCAACTTCAAAAATTAATGAAGAATGTGGAGCTATAGCTTGTCCGGCACCTTGTGCTCCGTAAGCAAGATCAGATGGAATAAATAATTTCCATTTTGAACCTACAGGCATTAGTTGCAATGCTTCAACCCAACCGCTGATTACTTGTGTTACTCCAAATGTAGCTGGTTCGCCACGATTTACAGAGCTATCAAAAACAGTTCCGTCAATTAAAGATCCATGATAATGTACTTTTACCGAATCGGTGGCTGCAGGAGTAGCTCCTTCACCTTTTGCAATAACTTCATATTGCAATCCGCTGGGTAATGTAATTACTTCTGCACGCTTGGCATTGGCTTCCAGAAAAGCTTTTCCCTCGGCTTGAGCCTTTTCACTCATTTTGGCCTGGAGGTTTTGAAAAAAATCATTAATAACTGTTTGAGCATCCTGATAACTGATTTCAGGTTCTTTTTGCTCCATTACATCTTGAATACCTTTGGCCAATTGAGCATAGTCTAAAGCGCTGACTCCGCTTCCTAACAAATTGTTACCTAAACTCAAACCCAATGCGTAACTTACTTTCTTCATGCTATATTTGTTGATAATTAATATTCTTTTTATCAGAAAAAACGCTGCAAAGATAGCTGATTTGTTGGATAATAGCGCGTTAATTTTTCAAAATTATCGAGATGAAACAACAATCGGTATTTTAATCTGCTTTCGAATACCATGTTCCGGATTAAATAACTCAAAATAAACGATGTAAATTCCAACGTTTGCAAGCTTGCCTTTATCGGTTCTTCCGTCCCAAATAAGAAACCCATTGCTTGCAAGCAAAATATTCGATGCTAATCGACAAATTTTTACACCAGCTTTATTGAAAACAATTACATTTGCTACATAACCATCTATGTCAGTTTTGTAATGTATAAGGCAAAGGTCATTCACGCCGTCATTATCCGGAGAAAAAGCTTCGGGTTCAGTCCAAACTATTTTTTCTGTTGTTCCCGGAGTTGTCAGGTCCCTAAATTGCGAGTTTGCGTATCCCGGTGTTCCGTATTTTACTTCTGAAGCCGCTGAATGCCACGAATTCGCATTTTGAGTCGGCAAATTCGGATTTATTCTTTCAAGTGATACTCCTTTCGGGTTTTTGATAAGCGTATGATGCCATTTTACATTGTAAGTCAATTCATCATAAATGGTATCTTTCGCTGAGTTGGTCAGTACCAATGTTGCACTTTCGTTGTTTAGGGAGCTCCATTTTGTGCTGATAATTTTACTCTCTTCCGGGCCCTGATAATAATTTCGAACCGAATCGGCATCGGTGCATAAAGCCAGATAAGCATGTGGTAACATCCATGTCTTGGCAGGAATCTTATTGCCATTATTTAGTGAGCCATCTTTTTTTCTGGTTGTAAATATCAAGTCTGACACGTTCAATAATTTTTCTGAGTTGTTATAAATTTCCAAATACTCAGTTGAATTCTCCGGGTTATCAAATAAAATTTCATTGAATATCAAATCACCTGCTGATATTGGTTCAATAATTCCAAAAGTGCTATCGTTTTGTTGTATTGTATTTCCGGCTAAATCCACCAATCCGGATGTTTGTAAAGTATAAATAACTCCCCGTTCAAAATAAGAAGGAAATACTAATTCAATAGATTTTTTATCATCTGAAACCGTTTGCGAAGCAGTGCTTCCAATTTCTGGGTCGACTTTAAAAGTTGCTCTACTAAAATCCATTGCTTCCGAAAAACTCAGCTTCAACTTATTCGGTTGCTCAATGCTTAAACCTGTCCACACAGGAGCTTCCTGATCTTCGTAAAAAGAATTCTCAAATCCCGGAGTCCCGTAATTTGTGCTGGATGAAAGGCAGGAATGCCACGAAGCCTGACTTTGCGTTGGCAGATCAGGAGAAATTCTTTCCAGTGATATGCCTTTAGCATCTTTTACCCAACTGTTGTGCCAACCGGCACTGTAAGTCAACTCATCGTAAACCGTATCTTTTGCTGCGTTGGTCAACACCAGTGTAGCCCCTGTATTATTCAATGCTGACCACGTGCTTGTGGTTAAGATAGTACTTTCGGATGGTGTGTGGTGATAATTTCGTACTGAATCGGCTTTTGCACAAACAGCAAGATAACTATGCGCTGACATCAGGGTATTGGATGGTATCTTAACTCCCGTATTCAGTGTTCCATCTGTTTTCCTTGTGGTAAGAACCATATTTGATACATCTAGCAGTTTCCCGGATTTATTGTAAATCTCAATATACTCCAACGAGTTTGCCGGATTCTCAAACATGACCTCATTTAAAATCAAATCACCAACGCCCTTTGCTTCAACAATGCCGATGATACTATCGGTTTTCACCAACGCATTACCGGCTAAATCTTTTAATCCGGATGTGGTTAGTTTATACGATTTCCCTTTTTCAAAATCAGATACAAAATTCAGCACTACAGACTTTTTATCATCCGAAACTGTTTGCGAAGCTGGGCTTCCAATTTCTGGGTCGACTTTAAAAGTTGCTCTACTAAAATCCATTGCTTCCGAAAAACTCAGCTTCAACTTATTCGGTTGCTCAATGCTTAAACCTGTCCACACAGGAGCTTCCTGATCTTCGTAAAAAGAATTCTCAAATCCCGGAGTCCCGTAATTTGTGCTGGATGAAAGGCAGGAATGCCACGAAGCCTGACTTTGGGTTGGCAGATCAGGAGAAATTCTTTCCAGCGATATGCCTTTAGCATCTTTTACCCAGCTGCTGTGCCAATTGGTATTGTAAGTCAACTCATCGTAAATAGTATCTTTTGCTGCATTGGTGAACACCAGTGTAGCACCCGTATTATTCAATGCCGACCAAGTGCTTGTAGTCAGGATTGTGCTTCCGGATGGAGTGCGGTGATAATTTCGTATCGAATCAGCTTTTGCACAAACAGCAAGATAACTCTTAGCCGGCATCAGGGTATTGGATGGTATTTTTACTCCTGTATTCAGTGTTCCATCTGTTTTCCTTGTGGTAAGGATCATATTCGAAACATCCAGCAGTTTCCCGGACTTATTATAAATCTCAATATATTCCAACGAATTCGCCGGATTCTCAAACATGATTTCATTTAAAATCAAATCGCCAATAGCTTTTGCTTCAATAATGCCGATGATACTATCGGTTTTTACCAACGCATTACCGGCTAAATCTTTTAATCCGCTTGTTGTTAGTTTATACGATTTTCCCTTTTCAAAATCAGATACAAAAATCAGAACAACAGACATTTTATCATTAGAAATACTTTGCGAAGTGGGATTGCCAAGGTTTTGATTAACGTTAAACGTAGCAGAATCAAAATCCATTGCTTCTGAAAAACTTAGTTTCAGCTTATTGGGTTGTTCAATACTTAAACTAGCCCAAGTCGGTGCTTCCTTATCTTCGTAAAAAGAATTTTCAAAACCCGGAGTCCCGTAATTTGTACTGGATGAAAGGCAGGAATGCCACGAAGCCTGACTTTGAGTTGGCAGATCAGGAGAAATTCTTTCCAGTGATATGCCTTTAGCATCTTTTACCCAACTGTTGTGCCAGCTGGCACTGTAAGTCAACTCATCGTAAACCGTATCTTTTGATGCATTGGTCAGCACCAATGTAGCACCCGTATTATTCAATGCCGACCAAGTGCTTGTGGTCAAAATAGTACTTCCGGTCGGACTGTGGTGATAATTCCGTATCGAATCAGCTTTTGCACAAACAGCAAGATAACTATGCGCTGACATCAGGGTATTGGATGGCATCTTAACTCCCGTATTCAGTGTTCCATCTGTTTTCCTTGTGGTAAGAACCATATTTGATACATCTAGAAGTTTACCGGATTTATTGTAAATCTCAATATATTCCAACGAATTCGCCGGATTCTCAAACATGACTTCATTTAAAATCAAATCACCAACGGCCTTTGCTTCAATAATGCCTATGATACTATCGGTTTTCACCAACACATTGCCCGCTAAATCTTTCAATCCGCTTGTGGTTAGTTTATACGATTTTCCTTTTTCAAAATCAGATACAAAATTCAGAACTACAGACATTTTATCATTCGAAATATTTTGCGAAGTGGGATTGCCAAGGTTTTGATTAATGTTAAACGCAGCTGAACTAAAATCCATTGCTTCCGAAAAACTCAATTTCAACTTATTCGGTTGCTCAATGCTTAAACCTGTCCACACAGGAGCTTCCTGATCTTCATAAAAAGAATTCTCAAAACCAGGTGTTCCATAGTTTGTACTGGATGAAAGGCAGGAATGCCATGAAGCCTGGCTTTGCGTTGGCAGATCGGGACTGGTTCTTTCCAGCGATATTCCTTTAGCATCTTTTACCCAGCTGCTGTGCCAATTGGTATTGTAAGTTAGTTCATCATAAATGGTATCTTTAGCAGCATTCGCAAGCACAAGAGTAGCTCCCGTATTATTCAAAGCCGACCAACTACTCGTAGTCAAAATAACACTCCCTTCCGGACTCTGATGATAATACCTTACTAAATCAGCTTTTGCACAAACAGCTAAATAACCATGCGCTGACATCAGGATATTGGATGGTATCTTTACTCCCGTATTCAGTGTTCCATCTGTTTTCCTTGTGATGAGAATCAGATTCGATACATCGAGCAATTTACCCGATTTATTATAAATCTCGATATACTCCAGCGAATTCGCCGGATTCTCAAACATGACCTCATTTAAAATCAAATCGCCAATAGCTTTTGCTTCAATAATGCCGATGATACTATCGGTTTTCACCAACGCATTGCCCGCTAAATCTTTTAATCCGGATGTGGTTAGTTTATACGATTTTCCCTTTTCAAAGTCAGTTCCAAAGCTCAGAATTACAGACTTTTTATCATCCGAAACTGTTTGCGAAGCAGGGCTGCCCATTTCCCGATTCATACTAAACGCAGCAGAACTAAAATCCATCGCTTCCGAAAAACTAAGTTTCAGCTTATTCGGTTGTTCAATACTTAAGCTTGCCCAAGTCGGCGCTTCCTGATCTTCATAAAAAGAATTCTCAAAACCAGGTGTTCCATAATTTGTACTGGATGAAAGGCAGGAATGCCATGAAGCCTGGCTTTGAGTTGGCAGATCGGGAGAAATTCTTTCCAGCGATATTCCTTTAGCATCTTTTACCCAGCTGCTGTGCCAATTGGTATTGTAAGTCAACTCATCGTAAATAGTATCTTTTGCTGCATTGGTGAACACCAGTGTAGCACCCGTATTATTCAATGCCGACCAAGTGCTTGTAGTCAGGATTGTGCTTCCGGATAGAGTGCGGTGATAATTTCGTACCGAATCAGCTTTTGCACAAACGACAAGATAACTATGCGCTGACATCAGGGTATTGGATGGTATCTTTACTCCCGTATTCAGTGTTCCGTCTGTCTTTCTTGTGGTGAAAATCATATTTGATACATCTAGCAGTTTGCCGGACTTATTATAAATCTCAATATATTCCAACGAATTCGCCGGATTCTCAAACATGATTTCATTTAAAATCAAATCGCCAACGCCCTTCGCTTCAATAATCCCGATAATACTATCGGTTTTCATCAAGGCATTGCCCGCTAAATCTTTCAATTCGCTTGTTGTTAGTTTATACGATTTACCATTTTCAAAGTCAGATCCAAAACTCAGAACAACAGACATTTTATCGTTCGAAATACTTTGCGAAGTGGGATTGCCAAGGTTTTGATTAACGCTAAACGCAGCAGAACTAAAATCCATCGCTTCCGAAAAACTAAGCTTCAGCTTATTGGGTTGTTCAATGTTTAAACCCGACCAGACTGGCGCCTCTTTATCCTGTGCTTTTGTACCAATAACCACTATATCATCAAAGTAATAGTCCAACTTGGCGCTCGCCGGATTTACAAACATCAATCCAAAATAGGAGCTACTGGTTATTACTTTGTTTTGTGTTGTTCCTTCCAGTACATAGTCCGTTTCTGGTATCAACATAGAGAGGACTTTACTGTACAATGCAAAATTTCCATCTGCGTCACGTGTTACCTTAATCCACAAAACTATTTTTCCACTCGTCCGGCCATCTGTGCCATCAATTATTTTTGTTTTCTTTGTGCCTTCCTGTACGAACAACGACACTTCATGGTCTTTTCCGCCCACCTGAACATAATATCCATTACAACCTGAGCTGACATCTTCTCTGTCGGAAATAAGATAAATACAAGCATAGTTAGAACCAGACGTAGAATAGTCAATTTTTACCCAACATTCCCAACTGGCATTCTCAATAGCTTCCGAGGGTGTAAAAAGGTAGGAGGTGGAAGCGCCGGCTGCGTTAGATTGTAGCTGAAGTGAGCTATTCACTTTGAAATTGGATGTGGTGCCGCTCCAAATCGGGTTATTTATAAAGTTTCCATCCAAAAAACTTTCATTCACCTGACCAAAACAAAAAATCGGCACAAAAAACACGAAAAAGAGGCTTAAATTCTTCATGGTGCGTGATAATTCTATTAAAATGAATTACTTTTGCGAAATTATTTTTTCTGAAAGAGAAATGCCAAAGGCATGAATTTATTTGATACTACTATTGAAAATTCTCTCGTTGAGTGCCGAAAAATATGAAATGAGGCTCTTGTCGAATTAAGCTTAAGTTTTTTAGCTATCGGCTGTATTTAATCATTTCATACTTATGTGTTTAATAAGATAATAGTGCAAATATATAAATTATTTCAGAAGAAAAGTACGGATCTTCCAAAAAATAACGATTTACAGAGATTCATGATATTACAATTTCAATATAAATAAAAAACAATGAGAGTAGCAATTGTAGGCGCTAGTGGCGCCGTTGGGCAAGAATTCTTGCGTGTGTTGGCTGAACGCAATTTCCCATTGACAGTGCTGGGCCTTTTTGGTTCGTCGCGCAGTGCGGGTAGTGTTTATGAGTTCAAGGGTGAAAAAATCACCGTCAAAGAACTTAAACACGGCGACGATTTTAAACACTTTGATTTAGTATTTACGTCTGCCGGAGCAGGTATATCGAAAGAATATGCCGAAGATATTACCAAATTCGGAGCTGTAATGATTGATAATTCATCCGCTTTCCGTATGGATACCGATATTCCGTTGGTAGTACCGGAAGTAAATGCCGCTGATGCCAAAGCTCGTCCACGTGGTATTATTGCTAATCCAAACTGTACCACTATTCAAATGGTAGTAGCCTTGCAAGCGTTGGAAAACCTTTCGCACATCAAACGCGTACACGTATCCACTTATCAGGCAGCTTCGGGTGCCGGAGCAGCAGCTATGGATGAGCTGGAGTTACAATATAAGCAAATCATTTCCGGAGAACCGGTAACAGTCAATAAATTTGCTTATCAGTTGGCTTATAACGTCATTCCGCAAGTGGATGTATTTACCGATAACGGATACACCAAGGAAGAAATGAAAATGTACAACGAAACACGCAAAATTATGCACTCCGATGTGGAGGTAAGTGCTATGTGTGTGCGTGTACCGGCTTTGCGTGCTCACTCCGAAAGTGTATGGTTAGAAACCGAAAAACCCATCAGTGTCGAAGAAGCACGTGCTGCATTCGAAAAAGCTCCTGGAGTGGTTATGATCGACAATCCTGCTGAAAAGAAATATCCGATGCCTTTATTCTTGTCGGGTAAAGATCCCGTTCACGTGGGACGTTTGCGCAAAGATATTTCGAATCCCAATGGACTAACATTCTGGTGTGTGAGTGATCAAATTAAAAAGGGTGCTGCACTTAACGCTGTTCAGATTGCCGAATATCTTATTGCCGAAGGGGATATAAAATAAAGGATAATTACCTTTCTCAAAAAAAAGTAGCTGATTGATAATACCAATCAGCTACTTTTTTTTGTAAATGAGCTGGGGACTCATTCGAATTTATTCAATTATAATTTAGGTCCGACGCCAACCAAAGCCTTACCGACATTGCTTGCAGTAAATTTTGCAAAGTTTTTCGTAAAACGGACAGCAAGATCTTTAGCTTTTGTATCCCACTCTGAAGTTGCGGAATAGGTGTCGCGAGGATCAAGGATGCTGGAATCAACGCCGTGCAATACTGTTGGAACTACGAAATCGAAATACGGTATTGTTTTCGTATTCGCTTTGTCAATCGAACCGTCCAGTATAGCATCGATAATTCCACGTGTGTCTTTAATTGATATCCGTTTTCCGGTTCCGTTCCATCCGGTATTAACCAGGTAAGCTGTAGCTCCCGAGGCTTTCATCTTTTTCAATAATTCTTCAGCATACTTTGTTGGATGTAAAGATAAAAAAGCAGCACCGAAACATGCAGAGAAGGTAGGGGTAGGTTCCGTAATACCACGTTCTGTTCCTGCTAATTTGGCGGTAAACCCAGATAAAAAGTAATACTGTGTTTGTTCCGGAGTGAGTATAGATACAGGGGGCAATACACCAAATGCATCAGCCGATAAGAAAATGACCCTTTTGGCAGGACCTCCTTTTGATATGGGTTTAACGATGTTTTTAATATAACTGATAGGATAAGAAACACGGGTATTTTCGGTTATCGATTTGTCCGAAAAGTCAATAGTGCCGTCTTTTGCAACAGTTACGTTTTCGAGCAAGGCATCGCGTTTGATAGCATGGTATATATCCGGTTCAGATTCTTTGCTCAGGTCAATTACTTTAGCATAGCAACCACCTTCAAAATTGAAAACACCTTCGTCGTCCCATCCATGTTCGTCATCGCCAATAAGCAGTCGTTTCGGATCGGTTGATAAAGTAGTTTTTCCGGTTCCGGATAAACCGAAGAATATTGCGGTTTCTTTTCCTTCTTTATTTGTGTTGGCCGAACAGTGCATGGATGCCATTCCTTTTAAAGGCAATAAATAGTTCATGTAGGAGAATATCCCTTTTTTCATTTCTCCTCCGTACCAGGTATTTAGGATCACCTGAATTTTTTCGGTAAGGTTGAAAACAACTGCTGTTTCAGAATTTAATCCTAATTCTTTATAGTTTTCAACTTTGGCTTTTGAAGCGGTCAACACTACAAAATCAGGTTCACCGTAATTGGCTAATTCGGTTGCTGTAGGCCGTATAAACATATTGGTTACAAAATGAGCTTGCCAGGCAACTTCTACAATGAACCGCACTTTGATGCGACTATTTTCGTTGGCTCCACAAAACGAGTCAACAACGAAGAGCTTTCTATTGTGAAGTTCTTTTAAAGCCAGGTCTTTTACTGCTTCCCAGTTTTTCTGCGACAGAGGTTTATTGTCGTTTTTGTATTCTTCGGAAGTCCACCAGATGGTTTCTTTGGTAGTTTCATCTTCAACGAAGAATTTATCTTTTGGTGAACGTCCGGTGTAAACGCCGGTCATTACATTTACTGCACCCAACTCTGTAACCTGACCTTTTTCAAAGCCCTGCAGAGCTGATTTCGTTTCTTCTGCGAACAAAAGAGCGTAAGACGGATTGTGTACTATTTCAGTAACTCCTGAAATGCCATACTTGGTTAAATCTAATTTTGCCATTTCTTTTTCTATTAAGTGAATTTTATTGTGTCTGAACATATGTTGAGCACTAATATCTACTTTATAAAAACCTGCCTTAATCTAACAAAGGTACAGCTTTTTCATTGAGAACTAGAAGAGATGAAGATAATTATCTCTATTGCCCCTTTATTTATGTCTTTTTATATGATCGATGTAAAGCTTTATTGTTCTGCATGCATTATGGATGAATATTTACTGTTGCTTTTATCCATTAAATAAGGTTATTCTCCCAAGGAGTAAATCGTTTGATTGAGATGAGTAATGACAGTACAACATCAGCTGGCTACGTTTTTCTGTAGCAAAGAAAGTTGTCCCGCTAAATTGCTTACAGACCGAATAATCCACTAACTTGACTTATTCGGCAAGAAATGTTATGTATTTTTGTAATGTGGAAAAAGCGGTTGTTTCCACTAAAGCAGAGCTTAAGAAAGACATTAAATATCAATCAATTATTTATTATAAATGAACATGAGAAAAAAAATCCAGCTACTGGTTGTTCTTAGCCTGATGTGGACGGGAATAAGTTCGCAAACAAAGTTAGTTCCGGTTTCCGAAGGATGGGCAGGTAATTCAATTAATGCCGTTGTTTTTCGTAAAAACTCTCTGGTAACCTATAAAAATACCCAGTTTATCGGGTTTTACAATCCGGATGGAAAACTGGTTTTGGGAAAGCGGAAACTGGGTTCGAATAAATGGGAATTGCAGAAGACCGCTTTTGGGGGGAATGTGCATGATGCTCATAATTCAATCAGCATTATGGTGGATGGCGACGGTTACCTGCATGTGGCCTGGGATCATCATGGCAATGCGTTGAATTATGCCCGCTCGGTGTCACCACTCTCGTTGCGGTTGACCGATAAAATTCCGATGACAGGCATAGAAGAAACCAATGTGACTTATCCGGAGTTTTATAAAATGCCTGATGGCGATTTACTCTTTTTGTATCGGGATGGCCGGTCGGGGAAGGGGAATATGGTGATAAACCGGTATGCCTTAAAAACGAAAAAATGGTCGCAGTTATCTTCAAATCTGATAGACGGTGAAGGTAAGCAGAATGCCTATTGTCAGACTTGTGTTGATGAACGCGGAACGATACATATTTCGTGGGTGTGGCGCTCTTCTCCCGATGTAGCCAGCAATCATGATATGTGTTATGCCCGCTCAACGGATGGTGGACTGAGCTGGGAGAAGTCAACCGGAGAAAAGTATGTGTTGCCTATCAACGGTTCTACGGCTGAATATGTTTGTCGGATTCCTCAAAACAGTGAGTTGATTAATCAAACCTCCATGACTACCGATGAAGCGGGGCATCCGTTTATTGCTTCGTACTGGCGTGATGCGAATTCCGATATTCCCCAATATCATCTAATATATAATGTAGATAAGGTCTGGAAAGAACTTAGTATGGGATTCCGGAAAACTTCGTTTTCGCTTAGCGGCATGGGAACAAAACGGATTCCGATTTCGCGTCCGCAAATTATAATAAAAGGAACAGGAGCGGATGTTTCCGCCCGGTTGTTATTCCGCGATAGTGAACGGGGAGAAAAAGTCTCCATGGCTGTGTGCAACCATATTGCTGAAAACAACTGGAAAATAACCGATCTGACTACTTCGGGAGTAGGAGCGTGGGAACCTTCGTTTGACACCGAGTTGTGGAAAGAGAAGAAGCAGTTGCATATTTTTGTTCAGCAGGTAGAGCAGGTAGATGCCGAAGGTGTGGCTAAGTCAAATGGACAGATGGTGTTTGTTTTGGAAACAAAGTGATACCGATTTTTTTTATCTGTTTCTCTGTCCGGTTTACATTATAGCCCGTACATAAAAACATTCTGTACCAGATTCTAATCATTTGGATATATTTTACATCGGTTTAATGTGTATTTTTGTGGGTTGAAATATACGCCTGAATGATTCCGTATTTTATAACGACAAGAAATAGTTCTAATTTAAACAATTTGATAAACTTATGAGAAAGCACATTTCGTTTTTCATTCTTATGATCTGTACAAGTTCTTTATGGGCGGTGCAAAAAATAGATAATCGTGTCCAGTCTTTTAATCAGGATTGGAGGTTCACCCTGGCCGACAGTACGCTGAATGCTTCTACTCCGGTTTTTGATGACGGTAGGTGGCGGAAACTCAGTGTACCTCACGACTGGAGTATTGAAGCCGACTTTTCAGACAAAAATCCCGCTAGTCCCGGTGGTGGTGCTTTACCCGGCGGGCTGGGCTGGTATCGCAAAACCTTTACGGTAGATAAAAAGAGTAAAGACAAGCGGATTTTTATCGATTTTGACGGAGTATATCGCAACAGCGAGGTGTGGATCAACGGAACGTCGCTGGGCAAGCGTCCGAACGGTTATATTTCGTTCCGCTATGATCTGACTCCTTACATAAAATTCGGTGAGAACAATGTGATTGCCGTAAAAGTGGATAACTCCAAACAACCGAATTCCCGTTGGTATTCGGGCTCCGGTATTTTCCGGAATGTTTGGTTGACTATCACTAATCCCGTTCATGTGGATTTGTGGGGAACCTATGTTACCACCCCTAAAATTAATGCCGACAGTGCTGAAGTAGCTATACAAACCACAGTACGGAACGACGAGAAACGTGTGAAGAGCGTAAAGATAGAACAACTGCTGTATGATGCGCAGGGAAATCTCGTAAACAAGGTAGATGGCCCCATGTATGTAGGTGCGGGAACAACTCATCAGTATTTACAACAAATTTCGGTCAAAAAACCGATATTGTGGAGCATCGAGAATCCGTATTTATATAAATTGGTTACCCGTACCTATGTTTACGGCCGTTTGACCGACGAGTATACTACCAATGTGGGTATCCGGTCGTTTGTGTTTGATGTAAAAAAAGGATTTATTCTGAATGGAAAGTCTGTAAAGATAAACGGTGTGTGCAATCACCACGATTTAGGTGCACTGGGTGCTGCGGTGAATACGCGTGCCATCGAACGTCAGTTGCAAATCCTGAAAGAAATGGGTTGTAACGGTATTCGTACTTCGCATAATCCGCCGGCTCCCGAGCTGCTTGACCTGTGCGATAAAATGGGCTTTATTGTGATGGACGAATCTTTTGATATGTGGTTGAAAAAGAAAACAACCTACGACTATTCCTCCGATTTTCCGGAATGGCATAAGCGCGATTTGACCGATATGATTGTGCGCGACCGCAATCACCCTTCCATTTTTATCTGGAGCATCGGAAACGAGGTGGGAGAGCAATGGGGCGAAGCTAAAACTGAAGATATGGATCTACAGCAAGCCAATATTCAGTTGAATAAAAAGAAAGAGGTGAGTGCCGCCGAAATAAGACAGGGCAGCATGGGCAAAAATGCCTTGCTCACCAAACACCTGGTGGATATAACGCACAGTGTTGACCCAACCCGCCCCGTCTCGGCTGCTTGTAATGGTACCGACGATACGAATCCGCTGTTTATGTCGGAAGCGCTGGATCTGATCGGGTTTAATTACCACGAAAATGAGTATGCTGATATCACCAAACGCCACCCGACCAAAGGCTTTTTTAGTTCCGAATCGGTTTCGTCGCTTCAGTCGCGCGGTTTTTACCTGATGCCTTCGGATAGTGTGAATATCTGGCCCGAACGTTGGGATAAACCTTTCAGCAATCCGCTGCAAAAATGTTCGGCTTACGACAATAGCCGTGCGCCGTGGGGATCGACCCACGAAACGACCTGGAAAATTGTAAAAAAATACAATCATATAGCCGGACAATATATCTGGACCGGGTTTGATTACCTGGGTGAGCCCACTCCTTACTGGTGGCCGTCGCGTAGTTCGTTTTTTGGTATTATCGATTTGGCAGGTTTCCCCAAAGACGTATATTATATGTACCAAAGTGAGTGGACCAACAAAGATGTGCTGCATATCTACCCGCACTGGAACTGGAAAGCCGGACAAACCGTCGACATTTGGGCATATTATAACAATGCCGACGAAGTGGAGCTGTTTCTGAACGGACAATCGTTGGGAAAACGCAGCAAAACGGGCGACGATCTGCACGTGATGTGGCGTGTGCCTTATGCTCCCGGAACGCTGAAAGCCGTTTCGCGTAAAAACGGAAAAGAAGTGCTGACCCGCGAAATAAAAACTGCCGGCGAACCGGCAACTATTCGCCTCACTGCCGATCGGTCTACTATAACCGCCGACGGAAAAGATCTTTCGTTTGTAACGGTTGAACTGCTCGACAAGGATGGTAATGCTTCACCGCTGGCCGACCAACTGGTTAAGTTCAGTGTAGAAGGCGAAGGAGCTATTGTGGGAACCGATAACGGTGATCAGAATGATCATGTGTCACTCAAGAAGCCCGAACGTCATTTGTTTTACGGAAAATGTCTGGCCATTGTCCAAACCAACGGCAAAGTCGGCAATATTACGCTGAAAGCCGTGGTAGACGGATTACCTGCTCAACAAATTGTGATAAAGGCTAAATAAATTGTTGCAATTGTTGTTGCAACATATCTTGTTGCTCTAACTATGGAATGAGATATTGTGGTATAAACATGTACACATTCTTACAGTAACATAAAGCAAATTATAGTTGCTGTAGCAACAACTACTTAATTCTGAAATTCGCTACCCTAACAAACAGGCTGTCTCTTTTTGAGACTGCCTGTTTGTTGTTTATAAACCAACCTTATATATATTTTTGTGTTTTAGGTCTAAAAAACCAAAAATATACTATATTTGTAAATTATTATTTTGAAATCATTGTAATGAGCAGAAATGTAATATTTTAAATTACTCTGTGTGGTCTGTTTGTTTACACTTAAATTTAATTGTGTCGTACTTATTCCATAATCAACTACTCAGCAAAAGTCAAACTAAGGAACAATAGGGCTTGATTACAGATCCGGCTTTATTGCTCATTTAAACAATCAGCTTATGAAGACATTTTACGTATGGATCATCTTTCTGTTTCTGGCAACCACCCTCACTGCCCAGAAAATCACCAATTACACAACCGCTTCCACCAATGGAGGTTTATGTGACAATGAGGTGAATGCAATTTATATTTACAATAGTGGTTCGAATTATTGGGCATGGTTTGCAACTAAAAAGGGATACTCAATGAGTATAGTTAATTGTGATTGGTGGGTTTGTACTAGATATGGTCGAGTTCTTAAATCAATATTAAGTGATAATAATCAATACTTGATAGATAATTGCATCAATGCAATGGCTGATGATGGCATTTATCTGTGGCTTGGAACTAATGGAGGGGTTACAAAAGATGCACTTGGAGGCGGTCACAATAGAGATTTTACAATGGTTGATGGCTTGATTGATAATCATGTAAATGCTGTAGCAGTGGCTGCCAGACGTATTAAATGGTTTGGTACAAACAATGGTGTGTCTATGTTTAATGATGCGGTTGTACCAGCCACCTGGACTTCGTATACTACTGCAGATGGTTTAATTGACAACCACATTAATGCTATTGCTGTGGATGGAGCCGATACTAAATGGTTTGGAACAAATGTGGGCGTGTCTGCTTTAGCAGGGACGATCTGGACTTCTTACACTACAGCTAATGGATTGGTAGACAATAAAATTAATGCCATTGCGGTGGATGCAGCCGGGAATAAATGGTTTGCTACAGATAACGGGGTAAGTTGTTACAACGGAAGTAGCTGGACGACTTATACTACAGCCGATGGGTTGGCAAGCAATACAGTACATTCCATTAGCATTGATGCAGCCGGAAACAAGTGGTTTGGCACCACGGGGGGAGCCTCTAAGTTTAATAGTACCAACAACACGTGGCTGACTTATACCACTGCCAATGGTCTTGTAAATAATGACGTACATGCCATCGCATTTCATCAGGATGGAAGCCTCTGGTTTGGAACTTATGGAGGGGTATCAAAATTTAATGGATATAGTTGGATAAACACTACTGCCAATGGACTACCTGCTTATCTTATTCGTCAAATACAAATCGACAAAGATAATAATAAGTGGATTAGCAATTACGCAGGTGTAACCAAGTTTGATGGAGTAACCTGGACTACTTACACCGGTGCAAACAGTAACTTGACCGATGTCGGTTTGGATAATTTTGTTTACGATGCTCAAGGTACTAAATGGTTTCCTGCAAAATCAGGGGGGATAGCCAGCTTTGATGGTACTACCTGGACTATTTATTCAAATACAAGTGCTTTAGGGAAAAATACCGGTGCCATTGCTATCGATGCTCAGGGTAATAAGTGGTTGGGGCAAATTGGTGGTATCTCTATGTTTGATGGTACTACCTGGACTTCATATCCCATAGGCGGTTTGGAAACTAGTTTTGGAGTTTATAAGATTGCTATTGACGCTGAAAATATTAAGTGGGTGTGTACAGGCAGGGGAATTTATAAATTTGATGGGACTACATGCTCTACTTTTTATTCTGGATCATACATTTATGACGTTGCGATTGATCAACAAGATACCAAATGGTTCGTAGTAGGTACTAATATTTACAGCTACGACAATGTCAGTTGGAAATTTTATCAAGGGGCCCAATATATTCCCAATAATAGTATTTATTCAGTTTCCATTGATCTTTTGGGAAATAAGTGGTTTGGAGGTTCTGGAGGACTAACCAAGTTTGATGGTACTACCTGGAAGGCTTATACTAGTGCTGCTAATGGGCTTCCAAATAATTGTGCTTATTATATTTCTGTAGATCTTGATGGAGTGAAATGGCTCGGTTATGGTGGTTCCTATGGTGGAATCGCCAAATTCGATGACCGCTATGTAACCCTCTCGGGTACAAGTGTAGCTCTCACAGCAGATGCAAGCAGTACCGGAAGCTTCGGAGTAAGTTCCAACACTCGTTGGGCGGTAAGTGGAAATCCGGCCTGGCTTAGCCTGAGTACTGCTTCGGGTTCGGCTAACGCAACAATAAACCTTACTGCCGCTGCTAACCCAAGCACCAGCGATCGGATGGCAACCATTACTGTCACGAGCAGTGACCAGTCAACTCAGACGGTAACCGTCACACAAGCCGGACGAGTAATTATTCCGGTTCCCAACATCAGTATTCAGGGTAATGCAGTCACTATTGCCAACAACGATGACTCACCTTCTTTTTCGGATTACACCAACTTTGGATCGGCAGAAGTAACTATAGGAACTGCTACACGCGCCTTTACGATTCAGAATTCAGGTGATGGAACATTGACTTTTCCTGCTTCAGTCATCTCCATCGCAGGTGCCAATGCATCTGACTTTCAGATAAGCACTTATCCTTCGGGAGATATTGCTTCAGGAGCCTCTGGAAGCCTTGTTGTAACTTTTACTCCCACCGCAGAAGGAACACGAACAGCTACCATCGCTATTGCCAGCAACGATGCTACGCAAAATCCCTATAGGTTCTCTGTTCAGGGTACAGGAGTTATTCCGCGCGATATCGTGGTTTCGGGTGTTACTGTTCCTGCAGCAGCCAATGGTATTTATAGCTTTCAGGGTATCTCCAACGAGTTTGCGTATTGGAAAAATACCGTGACAGGCTATTATGTGTATAATAAGAGTTTCTTAGGAAACCGATCGTGGAATATCGATGCAGACACCGATGATACACATGTGGCTTTCTTTTCGAATGATCATGCTGAAGATCCTTCACCTGTGAGTGTGGCTTTTTGGCCTATAGACCGCGGAAGCGGAAACAGTGGCACTCCTGTAATAACCTATCGTGAGCCAAGAATCTATCTTGTTGCAAATTCGGTAGAAATTCAGAATAATGACATTACACCAACTACGAATGACAATACCGACTTTGGAGCGTTGGATCTAAATGCCACGCCCTTGCATAAAAGCTTTACAATAAAGAATAACGGTACATTGCCATTGATTCTTACGGGTATCGCTCCTTATGTACAGATTACAGGAGTGAATGCCGGCGATTTCAGTGTTACGGTTAACCCTGCAGTCTCCATTGCTGCTGACGGAGCAACAAACTTTGAAATTTCTTTTCTTCCGGGTGGAGGCGGACTGCGATCAGCCACGGTCTCTATAGGTAGTAATGCGGGCAATGCCACTTTGTATAGCTTCAAGATCCAGGGTACAGGTTTAGCTCCTACAGTAATAAGTACTCAGGCAGTTGATGGGATAAGTACTGTTTCGGCAACCGGTCACGGAACGGTTGTGAGTGTCGGGTATCCACTTGCTGCTCAGCATGGATTGGTATGGAGTACAACTCCTCACCCTACAATTGATTTGAGTACTAAAAGTGAAGAGGGTGCTGTAAGTTCGGTTCTCAGTTTTACGAATTCAATTACCGGTTTAACTCCCGGAACAAAGCATTATATCAGGGCTTATGCAACCAATTCTTCGGGTACAGTTTATGGCGATGAACTATCATTTAGTACAACAGTAGGCTTACCTGCTGTCCCTGCTGCGGTAACTGCCGCTCCGGGTAATGCTCAGGCAGCGGTTAGCTTTACGGTTCCCACATCCGATGGAGGTAGCGCCATAACAGGATATACCGTTAAATCAAGTCCTGGAAACCTGACAGCTGCAGGGAATACAAGCCCGATAACAATGACAGGTCTTACAAACGGGACAAGTTATAGCTTTACAGTAACAGCAACGAACAGTGCCGGCACAAGTGTAACATCTGCTCCGTCCAATGCAGTTACGCCTTTTGGAGCTCCTTTGGCAACAACCATTGCGGCCAATGCTATCACCACTTCGGGAGGGACACTCAACGGAACGATAAATCCAAATGGAGCAAGTACTGCGGTCCGCTTTGAGTATGGATTGACTCCAAACTATGGAGCAACGGTTCTTGCAGATCAAAGTCCGTTTGCGGGATCAGAGGGTGTGTCGGTAAGTAAAATGATTACGGGCTTAAGTCCCAATACAAGCTATCACTATAGGGTAGTGGGAGTGAATGCAGCCGGAACGGTTGCCGGTTCGGATCAGATTTTTACCACTGCATTGCATACAGCTCAGGAGAATGTTGTGGAGAATGGTTTTAGCATTTATCCGAATCCAGCAACCGATGGTTTTACGATAAATGCAGGCGATCAACCCGCTGTGGTTTCTGTTTACGACCAAAGTGGTAGCTTATTGCTGAATCAGCAAGTTGTAGGAAAGACATATATTTCCATCAGTTCATTAAGGCCGGGCGTGTATGTGGTTAAAGCGAATGGGCATAGTGTAAAACTAGTCAAAAAATAAGAATCCTTAATTTCATAATCATCTATTCAACAAAAGTCAAATCAGGGAACAATAGCGCTTGATTACAAATCCGGGTTCTATTGCTCACTTTAAACAATCAGCTTATGAAGACATTTCTTTTCGTATCGCTTCTTTTTTGTTCGTTTCTCATTCTGTCATGTAAAAATGATCAGAGTGTCAGCTTACCCGAGAAACGAAGTGTGACCTTTTCATTCGGGCAAAAAGACTTAAATATGCAATTGTCCAATAGTCTTAAAGTAGTAACATCTGAAAAGAAGGATGCCCGTTATGTGGTGGTTACTATTCAGTATGCAAACGACACTGTCGTGTATGATTCTAAAAAGCTCGAACTATTTAATTTTAATGGGAGCTATATTAGCGAATCTTTGACACTCAATGTGGCATCTTATAAGCTGACAAAGTTTTTGGTATTGGATGCCAATAATGCTGTTATTTTCTCCACGCCTCTTGAAGGTTCAACCCTGGCTACGTTGGTTACCGATCCACTTCCTATCAATTTTACGATAGCCAAAGATTCAGACAATAAAGTTGTACCCGAAGTATTATCTACAACCAATTTGCCTGCGACAGATTTTGGAACTGCAACTTTTGATCTTAATATAATAAGCTCTTTTCGCCTTTCAACATTTGTTTATGATCTGAAATCCGCTAACTGGATGCCTACTACTGCTATTGCTACTATTATCGGAAATCAAGGGAATGTTGTGTTATGCCGCGATTCTCTTTCTGCTCAGGCTAACACGGTTTTTATTAAAGATGGCTACAGCAGTTATGAAGTTACTATTACTAAGCCGGGCTATATACCCCAATCGGTTACGCTAACAAGTGCTGATTTGAAAAGGTATATGAACACTCCGTTGGCTATACAGTTGAAAGCCCTCGATACGGTGACCGATATTGATGGTAATGTTTATAAAACAGTAGTAATAGGCAATCAAACCTGGATGGCAGAGAACTTGACTGTATCAAAATATCGGGATGGAACCCCCATTCCGAATATAACTACCAGTTCGACCTGGTCCACCACCACCAGTGGTGCCTGGTGTTATTATCAAAACAATCCGGCACTTGGCGCTGTATATGGTAAACTATATAACGGATATGTTTTTACCGGCAGTCGGAATGTGGCTCCTGTGGGTTGGCACGTTGCTACCAATGCAGAATGGCAAGCTCTTTTTGATTATTGCGGAGGAGTCGGCGGTGGAAATGCCGATTATTTGAAAGAAGCAGGAACTGCTCATTGGAGCAAAACTTCTCTCAACAGTAATATAACCGGATTTACGGCTCTTCCGGGGGGAAATATAAATTCTGTTAATTTTATTTATATCGGAATAGGTACCTACTTTGGGTGTACTACACCTGGAAAATTTTTTGTTATCACTGATATACTTGGCACTGGTGCCGGAGTTCCACTGTCTTACGGAGGGTATATTCGTTGTGTAAAAGATTAATGGCATACATAGTTTGGTTCAATAATTATAGAAAATACATAAAATGAAAATCAAAATAACAATACTCAATCTGGTAGTTCTTGTTTTTCTGTTCTGTATCCCTGCGTGTAAGAATAACGAAAACATCAATTTGGCTGTAAAGCAAAAAGTCTGTTTTTCTTTTGAACAAAAAGAGTTGAAAGTTCTATCTTCCACTCGTCAGAAGGTAATAGCATCGAAAGCAGATGCCCGCTTTGTGGTAGTCACCATCGTGAATACGGCTGGAGTGAAAGTGTATGATACAAAAAAACTGGAATTATTCAATTTCAATGGCAGTTTTACCAGTGAATCACTGCCACTGGATGTGGCGGATTATAAGTTGACAAGCTTTTTGGTGTTGGATGCTAATAACTCGGTTATTTATTCAACTCCGCTTGAAGGTGCTCCTCTTGCAACTCAGGTTGCAGACCCGTTACCCATTAGTTTTACCGTGACTAAAGATCAGGAAACTAAAATTATTCCGGATGTTTTGGCTGCTACCGGGGCAGCGGTAAGTGACTTCGGATATGCATCGTTTGATTTTGATGTCATGATACCATTCCGTATTTCGGCGCAAACTTACGATTCTGTTGCTACTGGTTGGACTCCTACAAGCGCTGACATAGCCATAGTAGGAATAGATACAAAAGTCGGAACATTGGGTGATATACCTTTGGACAGTGTTTCTATTACCAATAAAACCAATATCATTAGCATTAAAGACGGTTACCCCTACTATGGAATATCAGTCAGAAAAACATCCTATATCCCGCAATTCATTATACTAACCAATGCGCAGCTGAAAGCTTATTTAAATACTCCCATTCAGTTTTCGTTGATATCAGGTGGTACAGTGACCGACATCGAAGGTAATGTTTATAAAGTAGTCACTATTGGAACGCAGACCTGGATGGCCGAAAATCTTAGAGTAACTAAATATCGGGATGGTACTACCATCCCTCATTCTAAAAATAATGCTGCAGGAGGATGGTGTGATGGCGGAGATGATCCGGCTAACGGTCTAAAATACGGTAAACTATATAATTGGTATGTTGTTATTAATAATCGAAATATTGCCCCTGTAGGGTGGCATGTGCCCAGTGATGCTGAATGGACTAAACTTACTGCTTATTTTCCGGAAGGTAATTGTGCTAAATCTTTGGCTTCTACTACCGATTGGATCTCTGTTACAGGGATAGGTTCTGTAGGTTGTAATCCAGCATTAAATAATAGTTCTGGATTCTGTGCCCTCCCTGCCGGTACTTCTTCTAGTTCAGGTACGCCTATTCGTTTTGGAGACTGGACTTGTTGGTTGACATCAGATGGTTGGACCTGGTCCATGTATAAGGAAAAACGTTCAAATACAGTCAATGGAATGGCTCATATTAACTCTAATTTTAATCCCGGATATTCCATCCGTTGTATAAAAGATTATTGAGAGTTATTGACCGAAACCTGGTAACATCACGCTGAAAGCTTCGGTAGGCGGATTGCCTGCTCAACAAATTGTGATCACAAGCAAGTAAATGCGCAAATTCGGGGCGCGACTTACAGTTGCACTCCGAATAAAGCGGGGAGAACGAATTTCCTAACCGTATGCCGCTATAAGTGAGCTGTCGGATATGCACAGCAATAATCCGGGAGGACGGATTTCCAAATCCGTCTACATAAACTATTCGGGGCGTAACCTAAGTGGCACTCCGGATAAAGTAGGGAGGACGAATTTCCTGACTGAAAGCCGCTATAAGTGAGCTGTCGGATATGCACAGCAAGAAGCCGGGAGAACGGATTTCCAAATCCGTTACATAAACTATTCGGGGCACGACCCGGAGTTGTACTCCGAATAAAGCACGCTGTCGGATAAGTACACAGAATACGCAGAACATACGGATTGTAGTTGATGATTATGCTCCGAATACAACTAACTCCCCTTGCACTTACTTAGTGCAAGGGGAATTGTTGTATAAAAAAATTAAACACCTGAGTTCTGGATAAGCTCGGACTCATTCCCTACCTATATAATTGAATATTACGATGTGCTACACTTAATGACGATAAAACAACGCTCAATGCTACAAATATTCCGGGACTCTGTCGCTCAACAGCTGCAGATGAGATATTCTTTTATCAGTCTGAGAAACTTGTCCTAAAAATAATGCGATGCTCTTTTGTAAGATCCACAACCATAGTGTCTTGAAAAATGCCTTGTCTCAATTTATTTTGGCTGAAATTTTTGATAATTCGGACAATTCGCTTAATTTAGCGCAATAAAATAACCTGATTTGTTATCTTTCGGATCTGATAAATTTTGGTTGGTGGTAAAAATCTACTCCAGAGCTTTATGTATCGAAGCACGCAAATAACGCAAACATCGCAAATATACGCAAATGAGATTTGTACAGTTTAGTATTAGTTTCTGATTTTCAATTTTATAAGGCTTTGCTAATTCGCATATTTTGTGTTATGTGCGTTCTAAAAGAAACTTTTGCACTTTGCAACATCCCGATCTTCGGGATTGTGGTATTTTCGTTTGATTAGGTAATATATTGGATAATCGTATTTTTATTAAAAAAAATCGCCTATACTTAAAGTCTAACTAATTGCTGGTCGCTATGAATCCGGAAGTCGGTATGCCCATAGAACTATTGCATACAATAGTTACTGCTATTTGGGGTCTGATATGCCTGTTGATGGGCATCACCCTGATGGCTTTTCATATGCCCGAGAGTGAAACGATAAAAACCTATCGGGTGTCGGTGCGCATCCTATCCGTCAATTACCTGATTCTGTCTTTTTTTGTGTTTTGTCTGGTGTTTCTGGATCTCCGAATCTGCCCCGACGATGTTTTCCCATTCCCCATATTGTTTATCTGTGCTTCGCAAGGGCTGGTATTGGCTTATGCCCAGGTTTCGTTATACAGCCCCAGAAACTTTGTCCGCAAAAACTTTCTTTATTATAATATCATTCCCTTATTGATCCTGATCGCTCTCTATGGGATAGGCATTTTGTTTTTTGGCGATCCGGTTTGTAACTCCATACCGCATTTTTTCTCGCTCGTTTACCATCCCACTGTACTTATCCGGTTTTTACTCCTCCTGTTTAATGTATATCAAATTCTGTTTTACAGTATCGTGTTGCATAAGTTCTCGGCGCGTTATACCGGCTGCCTGGAACGTTATTATTCCGACACCGTACACCTGAAGCCCCAATGGGTAAAGAAGAACTTCTTTTTTGCCGTTCTCATCGGCATTTCGTCTTTGGTGCCCCGCCTGTTTAAAGATTATGTGCCCGACATTATTTTTATGATGGTTTTTTCGCTATACTATTTCGTGTTTGCCATTATGTATATGCAATACAAAAACATATTCACAAAACACGAACCGGAATTTATCAAAGACCTGACGCTGGTCAACCCCGTGGAAAGTAAGGACAAAGTGGAGACGAAGAACTGTGGATTTAACTGGGAAAACTCCAAAAGTCAGATCATTGACCAGCAACTATATCTCCAGCAGGGGATAACGGTGAATGATATGTCCCTGATTTTTCACACCAACCGCACCACCTTTTCTACCCAACTCAACAAAAATGAAGGACTGACCTTTAATAAGTTTATCAACACCCTGCGAATTGAACGAGCCAAACAATTGCTACTTGAAAATCCCGAACTGACTCTTGCCGAAGTGGCATTGCAATGCGGTTACACCGAACAGTCGAACTTTACGCGCCAGTTCAGTCAGCTATGCAATGAAAGTCCGGGCGCATGGCTGAAAGCCCAAAAGAAAACTCGGAAAAAGTAAGCCCTACCTACACCCGCAAGTCTCAAAATCTCCACACATACCTCACTAAGTAATTGAAACTATATAATGTCGTATTTCTTAATTCTTCCACTTTCGTGTAAATTTGTGAAATTCCTGGTTTAATGATTATTTAAAACCACGAACCAAAGGTCAGCAAAGCTAATTGCACGAATTCCCACAACTTAATTCGAGAAATAATTTGTGGAAATATGAATTGTCACGAATGAATATACGACATTTAATTGTTCGTCCTACTTATTTCCTATAAAATCCCCGTTTTTATCAATTTGACAATGCTTTTATGTTCAATTTGATAAAAACCGCGTGCAACTATTTGAATAATTTTGCTTCGTCTTTTTCAATCGGATCTACCCATTCATGCAAGCGAGCTATGAAAAGAAAAATGGTAGCTACGATTTTTAAAATTCAGGGTCATTTTTCTGAAATCTTAGCTACGATTGCAGAAATCTTAGCTAACATGGACGAAATCTTAGTTACGATTGTAGAAATCTTAGCTAACATGGACGAAATCTTAGCTACGATTGTAGAAATCTTAGCTAACATGGACGAAATCTTAGCTACGATTGCAGAAATCTTAGCTAATATGACGAAATCTTAGTTACGATTGTAGAAATCTTAGCTAACATGGACGAAATCTTAGCTACGATTGCAGAAATCTTAGCTAACATGACGAAATCTTAGTTACGATTGTAGAAATCTTAGCTAACATAGACAAAATCTTAGCTACGATTGTAGAAATCTTAGCTAACATAGACAAAATCTTAGCTACGATTGCAGAAATCTTAGCTAACATAGATGAAATCTTAGCTACGATTTCAGAAATATGACCCAAAAACAACCATTATTCATATTAAAAACAAAATTTTATGGCAAAGGTGAAATTAGAATTAAGTAAGAAAAACATTGCGGAAAAAGCAGCATTGGGAAACAAGGTAGGTAGTAGTATGACTGGGAATGTTTATTTTAAAACCCCCAGCCCAACTTTGGAGGCATTGAAGACGGCAACTACCAATATGGTGGCAGCTTCCGATGATTTGGAAGCTGCTCGTAAAATTGTGCAAATGAAAGTGAGTGTTCTCTATCAGCAAGAAAGCATTTTCGATGGGGTGATGACTCAAATGGGAGCCTATGTCAATAATACAAGTAGTGGTGACGAAGCCATCATACTAAGTGCAGGCATGGATATACAGAAAGAAAAAAGTGCTGTCACAATTCCGGATAAAATAACTTCGGTAAATGCAACGGCAGGTGACAATGCAGGTGAAATAGATCTATCTTGGGATAAATCCTATAATGCCAAAAGTTATGTGGTAGAAATCGCAGTTAATGGAACGGTGCTGGAATGGAAACAATCACAGATAACTACCCGGTCGAAAGCGGAACTCACCGGACTAATCACCGGAACAGCTTACCAAATGCGGGTAGCAGCTATTGGTTCGGCAGGGCAGGGGCCATGGAGTGATCCGGTATTGAAAGTAGCTCCCTGAAAATAATTAGCTGTATCAAAAGTAGGCAACTATTTCTATCACAATAGTGCACATAGAAATAATGAAAAAAAAGACTTAGGTCACATAGCAAAAGTATCTGACGATACTTTTGCTCAGCCCTAAATTATCCCGTATTCGGGATAATGTTATGTGTTCTTAGTCTTATATTTTCTATTTAAAACTAGTGTGAAATGTTGTGACTGAAATATATACATTGAAAATAATTAGCTGTATCAAAAGCAGGCAACTATTTCTATCACAATAGTGCACATAGAAGTAATGAAAAAAAAGACTTAGATCACATAGTAAAAGTATCTGACGATACTTTTGCTTAGTATGGATCGGGATAATAAGTAAAAAGAGCAATACATAATAATCTGTCTTTCCTTTCTGCGTTTTTTGAAAGCAAAATTCAGATAAACAGTCTTGTAACTTGTAACTTTTTACTTGTAACTAATTACTATGTGTTCTTAGTCTTATATCTTCCAGTTGAAACTAGTGTGAACTATTGTGACTGAAACATATCAATAATAATTATCATTTACTTATATCTTAAGGAAAGTAAAATCAGAATTTCTATGAAATCACAACTATTCTTATTGGCCTTATTGCTTTGCGCAACCACCCTTTGGAGCATGGAAAAAGAGTTCCCTGCCAAGCAAACTAATCAGGTGAGCAAGTTTGACTCTGCGCACGTAAGGAGTGATACGCACTTGAAAGCGGTTGACGAAAAACCGGTTGATCAAATAACACTGAGTGCTACGATCGAAAAAAATCTTCCGTGGGCGGTGGCATTATTCATAGCATTCACTTCTGTTTTACTCAACTTCAAAATTGCGAAAGAATTACGAGAGCCGAACGATAAAAAGATGAAACTTCAAATCGAAAATATTGAAGGAAACCTGCAAAATCAATTAAACAAATCGTTGGAACTTCAAGTACAGCACTTAAGAACGATTATAGCATCGAACAACAAACAAGAATGGTTGGAGGAGGTGAACGTTTGTCTTGCAAATTATTTGACGAATATTGCTTTTCTTCAACCCAAAGTGAAGGGACTACTCAAGCCCGGAGATTTTGTCAAATATATTGAGAAAGTAGTATTATATAAATCGAAAATTGAAATTCTTTTACCCGGTGAAACTGAGAGTCAGCAAGCAATCCTGAAAACGATGAATGACTTTAGTGAAATATTGACCATGGGTCAGCAGGAGTATAGAGACGATTTGTTTGAAGAAAAAAGAAATAAGTTACTGAAGGCAACCAGAACTTTTTATAAGAATAATAACCGGAGAACGGTTTGATGTTTGTATACCCCTCATGGCTGGTGGTTGTAATAACTCAGGTTGTAGCCGATAAAAAGAGGGTATCCGTTAACCGGATACCCTCTTCGCCTTAAAAAACTAAACCTACCTAACCAGAGAAAAAATGTTTTTCCGAAATTTAATAGGGATAAACTCCCGCAGAAGCTCCGGCAATATAAGCCTTCAGTACCTGACTGTCGGAGGTAGATCCGTCAGCACGATTGAAAATGCCCATCCCTTTGTCGCCCGTTGCACCGTTGTCCCATACAAACGGAACCAGTCCGTAGTTCTTTGCTTGTTGTGTCACATATTGATAATAATACGCCCGCGCCTCCAGGTGGTGTTGCAGGGCACTTCCGGTAAGTGAAGACCGCCGTATAGCACCAAACTCACCCAAAATAACCGGATAGCCTTTATCCACAAAATTCGTTTTCATGCTTTGAAATTGTGACTGAACATAGTCTTCCTGTCCCCAGCTGGAAACAGACCCGTATTGAGCAAAGTTTTTACCCCAGAGGTATAGCCCGCTGGTTGATGTGTCGAGGGCAAAGTCATACGGATCGTAATAGTGTACTTCCACCATTAGTTTATTGGCTACAGCATCTGTAGGCACCTTTAAATAGCTTCCGGCATAACCTATATTTGTATTGTACGATTGAACAATCAGATTTCGGTAAGCATTTTTGCCCCCGGTAGATCGTACCGCATTTACAAATGTTTGATTGTACGATTGCTGAACAGCGATGTTTTCGGTAGACGGAGTATTGTAGTCGACATGTACTTCGTTGGTTCCGGCAAAAAGCAAATGCTCATCGTAGCTTCTGAAATAGACGGCTATTTGTTCCCAAAGCGCTTTTTGTTTAGCATTCACCGCTACTTGTTTGGCGTAGGTCGGATTATTCTCCAGCCAACCACCATCCCAGTGGATATTAATGATGACATACATATTATCTTTTATACAATAATCCAGCACCTCTTTTACACGGGCAAGCCACGAGGCTTTTATCTTGCAGGTTGTGGCATCTTCGGTGTAACTATCCCAGGCGCAAGGAATGCGAATAGCATTAATCCCCGAAGCTTTTACTGCATCAATCAGTTGCTGAGTAGTCTTCGGATTACTCCAGGCAGTTTCGTCGCTTGGCACTTCGAGTGAATTACCCAGATTCCAACCGGCAACTATTTTTGCCGCAAGCACTTTTGCAGTACTGCTTACTCCGGTCGCATCAGGAGCTATGGAGTCTTTGTAACTTGGGTAAAGACTCGTTTTCGGAGCTTGAGTTACCTTGACATAAACGGCTGTTTTGTTGTCCAGAACAAAGGTTAGCTTAGCTGTACGTACGCTAGCTAAGTTGTTAGCGGCTGCGGTTACGACTATCTTTTCATTTGATTTTGTTGATTCATTAAATGATACCGTACACCAGGCCTGATCAGATAACACGTTCCATCCGGAACCATTCATGGTAACAGCTAAGGTATCACTCCCTCCTGATTCTGCAAACTTTACTGAATCCGGATTAATTTTAAAGACAACATTAGTACTAACAGGATCTGGAACTACTGGCTCCTTATCTTTGCATGATGCAGAAAGCATTATAATGCTAATTATAAAGATAGATAAGGAAATGTGTTTTTTCATGTGATTAGTGTTTTCTAAGGAAAAATAAAGAGGTTGATTGTCTCAAAAGAAATTCAAAACAATCAACCTCATTACTTGAGAAGTGTAATTCCTGTTAATTCTTGAAATCGCTTACTGCTTTACTAATTGCACAGCCATATCTTCATTCTTATCTCCATTTTTCTGACCGATCCATATACCATTACTAGTATAAGCAGTAGTTCCAATGGAAGTCACATTAAGTACGTTTACGGAACTTCCGGTTAATGATATATATACCAGATTCCATTCTTTACCGGTAAGTGGTGTACCAAAAGTAATAGTCCCATTTGCCACTTTATAGGTGTTTGCAATTCCATTTAAACTACAAGTCCCGTCTGCATTAAATACATAAATATTTTGATCTGCATTTGCAAATGTTGTTGCTGCATCACTTGCACCCCAACCAGAAAGATCTTTTACCATTCCAGTACGTGAAGTCCAATTGTTAGCCTGTGAGCCGCCTGTCCCTGACCCCGATACTTCCCAGCTAATCCAATTTTGGCTAACCGTGCTGTATCTCCAGGTACCCACAAGGTCTTTTTGAGTGAACGTATCTTTTATTGGCTCTGCATAAGTGACTACCGGAGGTTTATAAGAACTTGCATAATCGTCAGATACGAAGTTCCATACATATAAGTAATCTCCTTCGCTATTTGTCCGTCTAACTCCTACCATTAATTGATTTGCGGTCAAAGACAAAATTACTAAGTTATTGTTCCAATTTGTTGCATTTGCTATAAAACCGCTTGAGCGAAGAATAGTGGCATTAGTAGTGGTTAATGTATGATTACTGGTATTTAGCATAAAGGTTCCAGACTCATCAACACCTTCCACCACTTTATGAGTAGTCATAAATGCACCACCTTTTAAACTGAAAGTCATGCGACTGGCTTGATCATTAGCAGAAATAATCCATGTATTGTCTTTCCACGTTGGAGCCCATCCAATTGTAGCTGTTTTCGCTTGCCATTCTGTCCAGGTTGTAAGTGGTGCACAGTAAGTTAATGGTCCTGCATTAAGTCCATAAGTTCCATAGTCTAATCTCCATGTTTTTTGGTTTCCTACACCTCCTGTGAGATTGGTCCATAATGGATCGTTTACATAAGCAAAGTTCGATTTAGGAATGTTTAATGTAACAGTATCAGCTTGCACTAAACCACCTGCACTTTCCACGCCATAAACGAATTTGTATGTTCCTGCAAATGCTATCTTAACAGTATCCTGGACCCGGGTTGAACGCCCTAGTGGAGTAATCCATTGGGGCGTTACACCAGGAGTTGAACTTTTCAAAATAATCATATTTGGTTCTTTCGAATCAGGTGTAATCGAGAACTTTAAAGAGCTTTTATCTAAAAGCCCTCCTAGTTCATAATCTTTGGGTGTACAAGCTGTGAAAAGTAATGCAAGCCCGAAGAAAACATATAATATTTTAAATTTATTTTTCATATCTGTATATTTTTATTGATTAATTTTTACCAACCTGCATTTTGAGTTAATACACCTGAAGCCAATGTAATCTGGTCGTTAGGTATTTGTTGGAAACCGCGAGTTGCTGTGATATTCGCTTGTAATTGTGCTGCTGTTGGTGCCGTATGGCCGTCATTTAAGAATGAAAGACTTGTATTGTTAGCAATTGTTGAAGCGGCTGTAGAAATGCCCTGACGTAATAAATCCCAGTAACGAATGCCTTCACCTACGAATTCCAATTGGCGTTGCGCCATAATGTTTGTTTTGCTTGGGGTCACGCCAGTTTGCATCCCTGCACGTTTACATACTCTATCAAAATCATTTTGTGCATTTTTGCTTCCTAATTCAGCAGCCATTAGCAATACATCAGCAAAGCGAATGGAAAAATAATCTTGATACTGGCCAATCATGAAATCGGTAACAATTGACTTTCCTTTTTTGTCGCAGAGTGGACTGTATTTTTTCAAGAAATAACCTGTGTACTCCCGATTATCGGCAGATGCTGTATAGTTTATGCCCTCTTCAGCTATTGCTGTTATTGATGCAAATCGCCGAGAATCACCGGAGGTGAACGTGTTGTATAGTTTTGGATCGACTGTACAACCTCCCCAGCCAGCTTGATATGGATAATGAGATTCTCCACGTATTCCTGTCATAACCATCCATTCGTTTCCGGTAATGTTTCCATTGTAATCTTCTCCAGAAGAATATTTAATTGAAAAGACAACTTCTTTATTATTTTCACCTGCATAGGTAAGTCCTTTTGCTGTCGAAGCTGCTGGCCATAAAGTGTTAAAATCGCTGACCAAATCGTGTCCACTATTTGCAATAGCATCTTCCAAACCACCTTTGTCATCTCCTTTTAAACCATGTAATACAGTAGCTCCGGTTTCACCGCCTATTGACGTACTGTTATCTCCTTTTCCATAATATCCGTCATAAAATAAGTATGCACGCGCTAATAATGATTCTGCAGCCCATCTTGTAACTCTTCCATTAGGTACACTTGTATAAACAGCAGAAGGGAGGCTGTCAGAAGCATATCTCAAGTCACTCATAATCTGAGAATATATTGTGGCTGGATCTGCTTGTGGTACATTTTCAATAGTGGGTGTGGTTATTAAAGGTACTTTCTCCCATAAGCGAGCCATATCAAAATAGCAGAATGCTCTAATAAATCTAGCTTCAGCCTTGTATTGCTTTTTCAATGCAATGCTATCGCCCCAACTAACCTGATCTATTTTACTCAATAATACATTACAACGATATATCGCTTGATAATAAGCTTTCCAGTTAGCACTATACAGTGAAACATCTGCAGGGGAAATAGCTTTGTTGAACTCATTTAGCAATTGATATCCATATCCATCTGATGCTCCAGTGCCACCCAAGCAATTGTCTGATAGAACTTCTGAAGCAAGAGGAAATGAAACGCCACTGTTCCAGATCAAATCTAATCCATTGTAACACCCGACCAAAGCTGTATAAGCTTCGGTTGAATTTTTATAATATGTGTCACTTGTTTTCTTTGCATCAGTTAGTTCAGTTGTAAGAAAATCACTACACGAATTGAACGATATCATCGCAATAAGTGCAAGAGTTATAATTTTATATGTTTTCATATTCATGTTTTCTTGATAATTAGAATTTAACGTTGACTCCTACTAAGAATGTTTGGGGGCGTGGATATGTACCTACATCAACTCCTTGACCAAATGAATAAACTCCACTGGCATCTGATCCAGCATTACCAACTTCAGGATCCATACCATTGTATTTCGTAAATGTAAATAGATTTTCAGCTGCGAAATATAAACGGAGTTGGCTTAGATTTTTCCATTTGATCTGTTTTGCAAAATCGTATCCTATAGTTACATTTGAAATTCTCAAATAACTACCATTGTGAACATAAAGATCTGAAAATTGAGACCAGTTAGCATTATCTTGTGTTACGCGAGGGATCGTATTTGAAGTTCCCTCACCATGCCAACGTCCTAAAATTTCAGTTGTCCAGTTTCCAAAAGAGGTTGCTATATTTCTATAAGATTGAACAATCTTGTTACCAGCAACACCGTTAGCATTTACAGCAAAATCGAAAGCTTTGTATTTGCATGAAAGGCTAAATCCAAAAGTATGATGAGGATTTGGATCGCCAATATTAGTTTTATCAGCTGCAGTAATAACGCCGTCTCCATTAACATCCACGTATTTTAAGTCACCTGGTGCTGCATTAGGTTGTAATACTTTTCCATTACTTTTGTATGTTTGTACTTCTGCTTCGTTTTGGAAAATTCCTGCTGTTTTATAGCCCCAGAAATAGCCAATAGGCTCTCCTGCAGAAGCACGGAAGAACTCAGTAGAATTGTCATACAAGATTCCAGCACCACCATGAATTATTCCATCGGCTGTAGGAATGTTGTTTACCTCGTTATGATTGTAAGCATATGACCCAGTTAAAGAATAACTAAAATCTTTACCAATGTTGTTATTGTAAGATAATTGAAGTTCTACCCCTTTATTGGTGACATCCCCTCCATTGATATATGGATTCACAGCAACTCCGGCTGTAGCTAGTAAAGGAGCTGCGATTAGCCAATCTTTGGTTGTTTTGTTATATAAATCTAAGTTTAAATTTAAATGGCTGTTTAGAAATCTAGCGTCAAAACCAAGGTCGGTTTGATACGAAGTTTCCCATTTCGTTTTTGTTACTCCAATTGTTGAAGGATAAGCTCCGGGAGTTACTGTGCTATTATCGTTTCCAAAGTTATATTGTGCATTCGCCAAGGCAATTAGTGACAGATAATTGAAATTCTTTATATTGTCATTTCCATTAGTACCCCAACTAGCACGCACTTTCAGAAAGTCCATCCAACTCTTTGTTGATTCCAGAAATGGCTCATTACTTGCTACCCAACCTCCAGATAATGAAGGAAAATAACCCCATTGTTGCCCACTGGCAAAATTAGTAGATCCGTCTGCTCGGAAAACAGCAGAAACTAAATATGTTTCTTTGTAGTTGTAGTTGATTCGACCGAAGAAAGAAGCTTGCGAATACATTGCATCTTGATTACCTGTCGCAGATATTGAATGAGTAAGATCTTGCTTTGCAGCAGCAACTCTTTGAAAATAGGCCAGATCTGATTCGGTTGCACCTTGTGGTGCGATTACAGGATTTAATGTATATCCTGTAATTTCAGATGTACTTAAATATGCCCGATCAAAAGTGCCAAATAAAGTTGTTCCTGTATTGGTAGCACTCATGTTAGACCCTTGATATCTACGAATTGAGCTACCAGCTAAAACGTCAAATTTGTGGTCGCTATTGATGTTAAACACATAATTGATTGTGTTATCCCAACTCATTGTATAATTTTGCTTGGAACTCTGTGTAATGGCTTCGTTTTTTGTCAACGTGTAAAGAGATAAAGCATAAATCGGGGTATAGCTATGATATGCTTCTGAATAATAGTTTAACCCAAATGTAGATTTGATCTTTAAATTTTTAATTGGTTGAAGTTCAGCATATACATCACCAACTAATGTTTGTGATTTAGTATTGTTTTGGTCTGTATATTGCATCAATGCATATGGATTAACTTCACCGCCACCACTCCATGCTTTGCCGTTGGAATCAGTATATGGTATAAAGTTCTGCGCACTATTTAAATAGTTACCATTAGCATCATGCATGGCTAATAATGGGCTTGTACCTAATGCTCCGCGGACAGAGTTACTATATTGTCCAGCATCTTTAATACCTCTTTTGTTTATAAAAGAGAAAGTCATGTGTTCTCCAATTCTCAAAGCATCGCCATACATTTTATGCTCAGTATTAGCCCGGAAATTGTAACGATCGTAGTTCGATAAATTTGTTCCTCCAATAATACCGCCTTGCTGAGTATATGATAACCCTAATGAATAGTTTGAAGTTGCATTCCCTCCATTAGCAGCTAAATTGTAATTTTGTGTTGGAACATCTTTAGAAAGCATTTCGTTTAACCAATTTGTTCCAGTTCCAAGTGCATTAATCTGAGTCTGACTAAAGAGAGCTGACTTACCTGAATTTATTGCTGCTTCATTTTGCATACTTGCATATTGTTGAGAATTCAGCATCTTGGTTTTATGTGCTGCATTTTGAATCCCATAATAAGCATCAAATGAAATTTGTCCTCCTTTTTTGTTCGCAGAATCACCTCCTTTTGTTGTAATTAAAACAACACCATTTGCCCCATTTACCCCGTAAATAGCACAAGATGCTGCATCTTTCAGCACATCTATAGCAGCAATGTCAGAGTTGTTTAAGTAGGTAATGTCGCTTGTTATAACTCCGTCTACAACATATAAAGGGCTAGAATTTCCAATAGTACCAACACCCCGGATGTTAACCTTGAAACCTCCACCTGGTTGACCTGATGTTGACGTGATATTTACACCCGCAGTTTGTCCCTGCATTGCTTGCATAGCATTAGTCGTACTCAGCTTCTGTAAATCTTCGCCTTTAACTGATACAGTGGCCCCCGTTACTAATTTTTTCTTTTGTACACCGTAGCCAACTACAATTAGCTCCTCTAATGTATTTGTATTCTCTTTCAGTTTTACAGCAAGGTTTGCTCCCGTTGCTTTAATTTCCTGACTAGCGTAACCGACATAAGAGAACTTAATTGTTTGTCCGGCTTTTGCCTGAACTTCAAAAGATCCATTAATGTCGGTTACCGATCCCTGATTTGTTCCGACTACCATAACGCTTACACCGATGAGTGGCTCACCGTTTGTTGATGACGAGACAGTTCCGGATACTTTCCCATTAGCATTCTGTGCCGTAGCTATTCCAAACGAACATAGCATCACAGCGAGGATTGCATACTTATTCAAAAGGTTTTTTGTAACCCTCCGAATACACTGAATCACGTGATTTTCATTCATAATTCACTCTAATTTAAAAGTTAATAATTGGTTGTTGTTTATTTAATTGTTGTTAGTTGAAATTTACGGAGATTTGACTCCCTGTATAGTGTATAGTTTTTTCGTTTTTCATTGGCGAGTCAATACCGATAGCGTTATTTTCGGTTACTAAAATAATTCTGATATTACGTTCTTTAGCCATTCCCTTAAAGCTCCCTTTTCTTTCAGCGACAGTTAGCGTTTTATTTTTATCATCGTATGTGAATTTAATGGTTGCGCTGGCATCTTTTTCGTAATTGTAGTTTGTGTTTTCATCTTCGTACAAAGAAAAAGTCCCGTTTTTACCGGCATAAACATACAATGTGAGATCTGTTTGGGCTTGGGTTGTATTTTGAATGACTTTACCCATTGGTAAAATACTTCCTGCAGCAACATATATAGGCATTCTATCATAAGTAGCATCTACAGTTTGTTTTTGTCCGCCGGTTGTGTATTTTCCGTTATACAGGTTGTACCATCCGGCTTCTTTTGGAAAATAAACGTCACGAGTGCGGGCTTTATATTGATAAACGGGGCATATCATTAATTCCTTTCCAAACATATACTGGTCGCTGACGTTTAATACATTTTTGTCGGAGGAATAGTCCATCATCAAGGCACGCATAATAGTGAAATCGTTGAAATGACTCATTCCTGCCATAGTATAAATGTACGGCATCAAACGATAACGCAATTGTGTATAATATAACATGGTTTTGTAAGCCGGATGATTATCGGGGGCAATATTCCATAGTTCACGATACGGAAATTGTCCATGAGTCCGGAATAAAGGTACAAACGCACCAAACTGATGCCAGCGGACGTTTAATTCACGCCACTCATTTAAATCTTCCGACCCTTCTTTGGCTTGTTCGTAACGCTTTTCGACACAGAAGCCACCATTATCCATCGTCCAGTAAGGGACACCACTGATGGAAAAATTAATACCGGCTGAAATTTGCGCTTTCATATCTTCCCAGCGCGTAGCAATATCACCGCTCCAGGTCGCAGTGGAGTAACGTTGTAATCCGGCAAAACCAGAGCGCGTAAGCAAAAACACACGTTTATTATTATCTGTACTGCGTTGTCCGTCATAGATGGCTTCGGCATTCATTAAAGCATAGGCATTGAAATATTCCGTTGAAGGACCAAGTGCAGTTGGGCCACAAAGAGCTTTCCGATATGGCATGTCAGTACAGTCCCGAACGTTTGGTTCACTGGCATCCATCCACCAGGCGTCTATACCTAAAGTGTAAAGATGTTCCTTCATCTGCTTCCAAAATAATTTACGGGCATCTGCAGCATAGGCATCGTAGAATGAACCTACATAACCGGGACCTACCCAGTCGCGAATGCTGTCCTTGATAGCTTGCATATACATCCAGCCTTTACTTTGGAATTCTTTGAAATGCTCAGTAGTTTGGTAGAATTTAGGCCAAACAGAAATCATGATTCGTGCGTCGAGAGCATGGATGGAATCGACCATTCCTTTGGGATTTGGAAACCGGCTCTTGTCAAACTCATGGCTTCCCCAAGCTGTTTCGGGCCAGTAATTCCAGTCGAGAACAATATTGTCAATTGGAATTTCGCGACGACGAAACTCTTTAAGTGCATTCACAATTTCAGTTTCGGTTTTATACCGTTCACGACTTTGCCAGAAACCCATGGCCCACTTAGGCATTATTTGTGCTTTACCGGTAACAGTACGATAACCACTAATAACCTGATCGGGATTATTACCACGAATGAAGTAATAATCTAATTTTTGTCCCATTTCAGACCATAACGAAAGTTTAGATTGTTCTTTCTCCGGAACCGGACTTAAAGCCTTTAAACCGATATATGAAACACCGCCATCAGGAAGCCATTCTATACGAAGCTTGTGCTTTGTTTCTGCATTTAATCTGGCTGAGAATTTATAACTGTTAGGATTCCATGCTGTACGCCAACGTTCGGTTACTACTAAACTATCATCGATATATACCTTGGTATAACCGGCATAATATAATATAAACCGAAACAGACCACTTTCTTTAGGTTGGATTTCACCTTGCCATGTGACGGCTGCATTACTAAGAGGAAAGTTTTTGGGAAAGTTCTTTATCGTTTGAATATTCTCGTAGTCAACGGTTGATTCGGTTCTTTCGAGAGAAACATTCTTGGATGTTTTGTCTGACATGTAAGTAGCCGTAAGGCCTCCTTCTTTTCCGTTTTTATCGAATAATCTGAACTGATCCAAATTGCTATAAGGACGTGGGTCACCAAAACGGCTGAATGAGTAATTATCCCAAAGAATCCCGTAGTTTTTGTTGGAAACAATAAATGGAATGGAGACTTTGGTGTTGTATTGAAACAACTCTTCATTTTTTCCTTTATAGTTGAACTCGTCTGATTGGTGTTGACCTAAACCGTAAAATGCTTCATCAGCCGGAGACTCAAACACCTGACGGAAAGTATAACCAGATTTACCTTCAACTTCGATTGGTTTGAACGTTTTACCTCCACCATGTTGTTCTTGCAGAATTACATTTCCTCTAAGATCGGTGAATTTTATTTCTCCGGTTTTTAGTGATACGAATGCTTTTGTTGTCGCAGTTTGTAAGATTACAGTTTCGTTTTTTTCTGAAACCTGCCACCCTGTTTGTTGAGTTCTTGCATAAGCTGTAATTAAGCTTTGTGTTTCGGGAAGTTTTTTTGAAGGAGCAGCTGTAACATGAATAATGTCGTTGTTTACAACTTGCAAGCGGATTACTTTTACAGCTTCGGGTGAAGACTGTTTTAATGAAATAAGAATGCCATCCGGCATTTTTTGAAAATTAGCGCAGTTACATCCTACCACCGATGCAATGCTACAAAACAACACAATTAATTTATACCTGATCATGATTTCTATAATAGTTTTTTACAGTATTCAAAATAAAGACGAATCCTATCATTTAAGATTATGCAAATATACACTACCGAATTTATATAAATAGGGTGCAATGTTGCTATCAGTGGTTGTATTTGATAACCGATGGGGTGTAAATGTTTACAGGATGGGCGCGTATTGATAACATCACCGTTTATCTTTCTTTAAGACCTAATAATTTCATACATTTGCGCTGTAAAATCAATTGCTAATTACTTTTATGAAAAAAACTCTATTATTTTTAGTGCTAATCGTTGCATTGGGTGTAAAAGCCGAGACTTATAATTTTGCACGGTTAGACAATACTCATGGTTTGTCTAATAACCAGATTGAATGCATTTTCAAGGACAGTCGTGGTTTTATGTGGATCGGAACAAATTATGGGTTGAACCGATATGATGGATATCACTCTCGTATTTATAAATCTATCAAGAATGATACTGCCAGCTTAATTACAAATTCTATTAATGGTATTCAGGAAGATTTTACGGGTAATTTGTGGATAAGAAGTAATTCAACATATGTTATCTATAATATCAAAACCGAGAGATTTATTCGTAATTTATCAACAGTACTTTCGCCTTTAGGTATTCATTTTACTCCGTCACTTGTTGAGATTGATTCTCATAAAAATTTATATCTGTATAAGCCTAATGATGGCATATATAAATATGACATCAGTCTCAAAAAACTTATTCACTATAAACAATCAAAAAATCCGAATACTGTTGGTTTAGGAACTATTAACAGCTTAAAAGCAAGAGGTGGATCTTTTTGGATACTTTTTCAATCCGGACTGTTAGAGCACTTTAATGAAAAAACTAATAGAGTTGATTTCCGAAATAATTATGTAGCTCAAAATGCAATTGGGTCGACAATAACTAAAAACTTGTATTTGGATTCTAATGGTTGTCCATGGATCTACCCCGGAATAGGTGATAAAGGGGTCTTATATTATAATTTATCTAAGGCAGAGTGGAATTTCTTTGGAAATGATAAAAAAGAATCTCAAGGAAGTGTTGGACATTTTATAAGTTCAAATTTTGTTCGTTCAATTGCACAAGACACAAAATCTCGAATCTGGATTGCTACAGATCATGGTGGAATTAATATTTATAATAAAGCAAGTAATGAGATTACAGTACTTCGGAATGATCCGTTAAATCCAAATTCACTGAGTCAAAACTCTGCTATTAGCCTGTATTGTGATAACACTGGGATAATGTGGGTGGGGACTTATAAGAATGGAGTTTCTTATTATCATCCGGGAATGTTTAAATTTGAGAAATCGCCATTATTCTTCTATCATAATCCGGATTTGGAGACTAAAGACTGTAATGCACTCTACCAAGATGTGAAAGGAAATCTATGGATAGGTACTAATGGGAGCGGTGTATTGAAATGGGAAGCGGAACGACAGGAATTTCGTCTTTATCGGAGCCAAAAAGGAAATCCTACGAGTATATCATCTGATATTATCACTTCTGTTTTACAGGATAAAAGTGGTGCAATGTGGTTTGGAACTTTTCTTGGAGGATTGAACCAGATGCAGGGTGAAAGGTTTATTCGCTATTTTCCGGATGTAAATAATCCGAATTCACTATCGAATAAAAGTGTTTATGGTCTTGTCGAAGATCAAAAACAGAATTTGTGGATCGGGACGCTGGGCGGAGGGGTGGATGAATTAGATCTTACTCGAAAAATCTTTCATCGCCATGATGTTGGGAATGTACCAGGTATGTCTTCTAACTTTGTTTTGTCGATGTACTCAAAAAGTTCAGATCTGGTATACGTCAGTACCTCTTCTGGAATTGATCTTTTAAATACAGTGAAAAATACAATTGTTCCTGTTTTTAGAGGACGTGCTCAACAGAGTAAACTTTCGGATCTAATTATTTATAATACGCTTATAGATCGTAGAAATCAGCTTTGGATTGCAACAGATAATGGGATTAATATTTATAATCCTCAAAAAAAATTGATGAGTTATATTAATCGATCCTCTGGGCTTCCAAGTGATCAGGTTGTTTCTTTGGTTGAGGATAACAGCGGAAATATATGGGCTGGAACGCGAAATGGATTAGCCTGTATTTATTGTTCTACAGATCTTAAGACAAAAAGATATCTGTACAATGTTGTTTCTTTTGACGAAAACGATGGTTTGTTAGGCTCTATTTTTAATCAGAACGCAATATTTAAAAACAAACAAGGTAAGATATTTATTGGTTGTACTAAGGGATATACAGTATTCGATCCTCAAAATATTCGTTTTAATACGATCATTCCTCAGCCTCATTTTACCGAACTACTGATCGGTAACGAAGAGATACTACCCGGAGATAAATATAAAAACAGAATTATATTAGATAGTTCTATTGCCGATAAGAATCGGATAGTCCTGCATTATGCTGAAAAAAACTTTACTGTGAATTTTTCAGCATTGAGTTATATTCATCCGGAGAAAAACCGCTATCGCTATAAATTAAAGGGTTTTGATGAAGATTGGAGAGAAACGAGAACAGGAGTTGGGTCTGCTTCTTATTCCAATTTAAATCCGGGAACCTATCAGCTAATTGTATATGCCAGCAATAATGATAATGTCTGGAGTGCAAAGCCTTTAATTTTGGAAATTGTTATCCAGCCTCCTTTTTGGCTTACGTGGTGGGCTTTCACAATCTATTTCATTTTGGCTCTTGTAGTGTTGTGGTGTATTATTAATTTTAATTTAAGAAAACAGAAAAGAGAGTTCGAAAGTCAGCATCGTGTGCAGGAGGCAAAACAACTGCATGAAATGGATGAAATGAAATTCCGGTTCTTTACGAATATAAGCCATGAATTTCGTACGCCATTGACTCTTATTATCAATCCTGTGGAGAAAATGCTAAAGGAAGATAAATCAGAACAGGACAAGGTTCTGCTTTCCATTATTCAGCGTAATGCGTATGGGCTGTTAGAGTTGGTGAACCAGTTGCTGGATTTCAGAAAGCTGGATGTTCATAAAGATACGTTGAATATATCTGTAGGCGACGTAGTGGCTTATATTAAAGATATCTGTTATTCATTTACCGAGTTGGCGAATCAGAAATCCATCAACTTTTCTTTTTCAACTTCTATAAGTGAGCTTAGAATGGAGTTTGACCCAGAGAAAATGAAGAAGATTGTATCTAATCTTTTATCGAATGCTTTTAAGTTTACTTTAAGCTCAGGAAAGATTGATGTAAATATGAGTTTAATTCAGCAACTTAATGAAGACAAGAAGTTGCTGAAAATCACGATAACTGATACTGGTATTGGTATTCCGGCTAAAGATTTAGATCGGATTTTTGAACGTTTCTACCGTGTGGAGAACTCTGAAAATGGTAATCAAACCGGGACGGGTGTTGGCTTGCATATAGTGAGTGAATACGTTAAATTGCATGAGGGTGTAATAGGTGTTGAAAGCGAAATGGGGAAAGGCTCAACTTTTACGGTAATGATTCCGGCTAATCAGCATATTCAGGAAGAGATTATATCTCAAAAGGCGGATAGCGATGAGGCGGTAGAAGAAATTACATTTGAAGGAGAGGTGGTTTCAGAAGATACACGAACTAAATTGCCACTTATGTTGATCGTTGATGATAATCATGATTTTAGAAATTTTCTGACTACACTATTTACCCAGAATTATCGAATTATTAGTGCAGAGGATGGAGAGAAAGCTTATCAACTAATTTTGAATAAAATGCCTGATTTGATCATTTGTGATGTGATGATGCCCAAGATGGATGGATTTGAGTTATGTAAACTGGTGAAAAATGATATTCGTATTTCCCATATTCCAATAATATTACTAACTGCTAAAGCTGGGGATGAGAATAAATATAAGGGATTAGAAGCAGGAGCTGAAGATTATATAGCAAAACCGTTTAATATGGATATGCTTACACTCAAAGTAAATCGTATTCTTGAGCGACAAAAGAAAACCCGTGATCAGTTTAAACATAAAGTGGATATTACTACCAGTGATGTACAGATAACAACTATGGATGAGAAATTTGTAAAAAAGGCAGTCGCCTTGGTTGAAGCAAATATTTCTGCCAGTGAGTTTTTGGTTGAGGACCTCTGTAGAGAAATGGGAATGAGTCGGGTCTATTTTTACAAGAAAATTCTTTCTCTTACGGACAAAACACCTTCTGAATTTATTCGCTTTATACGCTTGAAGCGTGCGGCTGATTTATTGGAGAAGAGCCAACTATTTGTCAACGAAGTTGCTTTTCAGGTTGGGTTTAATGATCCAAAATATTTTCGTAAATACTTTAAAGATGAATTTGGAGTTAGCCCGAATGAATATAAGAAGAAGTTTCTAAACTAAATGTTGGGTTTGTAAGAAAAATGATCAGAATTTATATGTCTCTGTAATATATAATAGTGCTTAAATTGGCTTTTGTTTTTGGTTGATTGTAAATATTGCTACAAATATTGTTGCTATTTCAAAATTAGATTATAACTTTGCGTCTTAAAATTGATGTTTGACAATAAGTTATTCGATTTGAATTTATAGTAATTGATATTAATCTTTTCAACGAGCTTCCCACATGAAGAAAATTTGTAGTTTGATCTTTGTTTTATTTCTGTTTACTTTAGTATCTTCTGCTCAATATAAAAGAGGCAGTGTTTATATAGATGGGAGTGTAAATTTCAGTAACGATGTCTCAAACAATAATGTGATGCAGGTAAGTGTTCCGGGAGAAGTGAAATCGAAGAATCTTGTTGTATCACCTAATATTGGCTATTTCGTTGCTGACAATTTCGTCCTTGGAATTGGTTTGGATTATAGGTCTGTATTTGGTTCAAGTTCAGGCTTAAATTATGTTGATAACGAGAAAGATTCAGTAACCTATATGTCTGATGTGAGATCTACAAAATGGAATGAATTAGCTCCTGTTATTTTTGCAAAGTACATTTTTCCCATTACTGACAAACTAAGCTTTGCTCTGAAAGCGAAATTTTCCCATGGATTGGTAAAAAAAGAAATTTTAATAAATTCGACAACAGTGGTTGAAGATTTGCAGGGGGCGTTGCTTGTTCAACGACCTAGTGTTTTTGCAACAGAGAAGCCTTCCGGACAAACAAATCGGTTTAATCTGTCACCGGAGTTTCAGTATTTGATAACAAATAGAATTGGTCTTCAAGTAAATTTCACGGGCTTTAGCTATAATTCTGTTCCTGTTATCACTCCTGATTACGTGCCGATAGGTCATGGTGATGGGTATAATATTAAGGTTTATTCCGGGACCCAAAAAACAACAACTTTCAGTATTAATCCATCCTCCTGGAGTTTTGGCTTGTTTGTGTTGCTGGGCGGACAAAGTCCAAAGTAATAGAAAGCATTACTTCTAAGAAAACAGACTGATTATTTACGAATCGGTCTGTTTTTTTTAGACTGTTTTTCCTGTTTATAGAACTTAATTTGGGAGATCAGATCCCATTTTGCAGTTGAAACTAAGAAACTGTAAAAGGCTGCTTTTTACCTCTCATGAGCTTTAGCTGTTTTGTCTTTGTTTCTAGAAGTCTGTTTTGTTTTACATTTTGCCCCTTAAAAAGAAACAATTTCAACAGTCAGATTCTAAATTGACCCTGTATTGCATACATATTACGCATGTAATTATTTTTTATATTGGTATTTTTGCATTCGAACAACTTTAATGACGAATGAAAAAAACACAACTACTCATCATTGGTTTGGCACTGAATGTGGTTCTTTTTGCTCAAACTACCTTTCCGTTTCAAAATACAAATTTATCGGACAATAAACGTCTCGATAATTTGCTTTCGTTGATGACCCTCGACGAAAAAGTCAATGCTCTTTCCACCAATCTGGGTGTTCCGCGTTTGGGCATTCGTAATACCGGACATTCCGAAGGTTTACACGGTATGGCACTTGGTGGTCCCGGCAACTGGGGCGACTTCTCTGCAGTTGGTCATATTCCTAAAACTTATCCAACAACAATTTTCCCTCAAGCTTACGGACTTGGTGAGACTTGGGACACCGAATTGATTCAAAAAGTAGCCGGTATTGAAGCTACCGAAATCAGGTTTTATGCCCAAAATGCTAACCTACAAAAAGGTGGACTGGTGATGCGTGCTCCGAATGCCGATCTGGCTCGTGATCCGCGTTGGGGACGTACGGAAGAAAGCTATGGTGAAGATGCATTTCTTGGTTCGCGACTTACAGTGGCTTTTGTGAAAGGGTTACAAGGAAATAACCCAAAATATTGGAAGTCTGCTTCGCTCATGAAACATTTTCTGGCTAATAGTAACGAGGATGGCCGCGATTCGACTTCGTCGAATTTTGATGAACGACTTTTCCGCGAATATTATTCTTTCCCTTTTTACAAAGGTATTACCGAAGGAGGTTCGCAGGCATTTATGGCTTCGTATAATGCCTGGAATGGCATACCTATGACGGTAAATCCGGTATTGAAAAAGATTACCCGTGACGAATGGGGAAACAATGGTATAATTTGCACGGATGGTGGAGCGCTTACTTTGCTGGTAAATGCGCACAAAGCATTCTCAACAATGACTGAAGGTGCTGCGGCTGTGGTAAAAGCTTCTGTGGGTCAATTCCTCGACACCTTTAAACCTTACATTTACGAGGCGTTAAAGAAAGGCTTGTTGACTGAGAAAGATATAGACAATGTTATACGGGGTAATTTCTACGTGGCGTTGAAACTGGGATTGCTGGATGCTGACCAAACAAAAGTTCCGTATGCCAACATTGGTGTGACCGATACTGTTTCTCCCTGGAATAAACCTGAGGTCAAAGCTTTTGTGCGTGAGGTAACGGCTAAATCGGTGGTTTTGCTCAAGAACAGCTCGAATTTGTTGCCACTAAATAAATCGAAAATCAAATCCATTGCTGTTATCGGCCCCCGAGCAGATGAAGTTCTGTTCGACTGGTACAGCGGAACACCATCCTATGCGGTAACTATCTTGCAAGGAATTAAAAATGCTGTAGGAAAAGATGTAAACGTATTTTATGCAGCATCCAACCAAATGGACAAAGCAATCCTGGCAGCCCAAAAAGCCGATGTGGCGATTGTTTGTGTAGGCAATCATCCTTACGGAACCGACGCGCGCTGGATGGTTTCTCCGGTACCGAGTGATGGACGGGAAGGAGTGGACCGAAAATCAATAACATTGGAACAAGAAGACTTAGTGAAAGTGGTGGCGCAGGTCAATCCAAAAACGGTGATGATATTGGTGAGTAATTTCCCGTTTGCCATCAACTGGTCGCAGGACAATATTCCGGCTATTTTGCATGTTACCAATAATAGCCAGGAATTAGGCAATGGTTTGGCGGATGTGATTTTTGGTGATGTCAATCCGGCCGGGCGAACCAATCAAACCTGGGTGAAAAGTATTACCGACCTACCACCGATGATGGATTATGATATTCGTCATGGCAGAACATACCAATACTTCAAAGGCAAACCGCTTTATCCTTTTGGATATGGTTTGAGTTATACTTCATTTGCATATTCTGGGTTGAAAATATCAAAACCGGCTCTTTCTGATTCTATCATTGTATCGGTAAGTATAAAAAACACCGGCAAGCGAGATGGTGACGAAGTGGTTCAATTGTATGTTTCTTATCCTGTCTCAAAAGTGGAACGCCCGATAAAACAGCTAAAAGGGTTCAAACGGGTGTTTATTCCCGCTGGTGATTCGAAAACAGTAGAAATTTCGTTGAAAGCGGAAGATTTGGCGTATTGGAATGTAGAAAAGCATGCTTTTACCGTTGAAAAGGGCAACGTGAAGCTGATGGTTGGTAGTTCGTCAGCAGATATAAAACTGACAAAAATATTATCCCTAGCCCCTTCGGATGAATAAAAACAAATTAATATAATATTAATATAATATTTCCATAACCAAACTCTCTATTCCCTTTTAGGAACTAGTGGTTCTTTATTTTATACAAAATGAAAAAACAAATTATTCCCGCTTTGCTTTTGCTGGCTTGCAGTTGTTTGCAGCCTCTTATGGCACAACAGAAACGACTCCTCGGTGATCCCGTGGATATGAGTCTCGATTTCAAAGATTTTCATAACACATTTTTCTTTGCTGATAAGCTGTCAAGTTTCGATCCGGCTACCGCCAAAGGAAAGATTAGTTGGAAACGTTCGTCACTTTATACCCGTCAGGCGTTTGATGTGAACACTATCTTACCACAAGATTTGACTATGCTTGATTTTCCGGGTGCAGCTTATCAGCAAAATCCAGAATTGAGCTTTACAGTTGATTTTATTACTCCCAGGACTCTGCGTATTCGGATGCTGACAACTCTGGTAGAGCCAAAGCCTTTTGATTCGCCTATGTTGGTAAAAGAACCAGGTAAAGACAGCTCGTGGAAATACGCTAAAACAAAAACAGGTCATAGTTATACCAGCGCGTTTGGAAAATTGCTGATTGAAGTTAATCCATTCCGCATTGTATTGATGGATGCTAAAGGCAATCGTCTGACAGATACCTGGCGTTGGAATGACAATGACTCGTCACAGGTAAAAATCCTGCCTTTCAACTTTATCAAAAAGGGTGCAGACAATAGTCGTGAGATTAATCCGGTATTTTCACTTTCGCCCAACGAGAAGATTTTTGGTTGCGGTGAATCGTTTACCAAGTTGGACAAACGTGGGCAAAAAGTAAACCTATACGTTACCGATCCGCAGGGACCGGAAACCGACCAGATGTACAAGCCCATTCCTTTCTTTATGAGTAACCGCGGTTACGGTATGTTTATGCACACTTCCGCCCCCGTTACCTGCGATTTTGGAAATACCTACGTAGGAGCCAATAAGCTTTTCATGGGCGATGAAGCGTTGGATTTGTTCGTTTTCATCGGTGAACCAAAAGATATCCTGAACGAGTATACTGAGATCACCGGAAAAGCGCAGATGCCTCCGCTTTGGTCGTTTGGAACCTGGATGAGCCGTATTACTTACTTTGAACAAAAAGAAGGATACGAAGTGGCAGCCAAGTTGCGAGAAAATAAGATTCCTGCCGATGTGATTCATTTCGATACCGGATGGTTCGAAACCGACTGGCAATGTGATTATAAATTTGCTCCATCGCGTTTCTCCGATCCGCAAAAAATGATCAATGATTTGAAAAAGGATGGTTTCCATATTTCGTTGTGGCAGCTTACCTATTTCACTCCAAAGAATAAGTTTTTCCCCGAAATCATCGACAGAAATCTGAATGTAAAAAACTCGAAAGGTGAAATGCCGTACGAAGATGCCGTGCTCGACTTTTCGAATCCAAATACCGTAAAATGGTATCAGGATAAGCTGGCCGGATTGCTCAAGATGGGAGTAGGGGCTATCAAAGTGGACTTTGGCGAAGCCGCTCCACTGGATGGCATGTACGCATCGGGCCGCGGCGGTTGGTACGAGCACAATTTGTATCCTTTGCGCTATAACAAAGCGGTTGCCGAAGTGACTAAAGCTACCAACAACGAGAATATTATCTGGGCACGTAGCGCGTGGGCCGGTAGTCAACGTTACCCATTGCATTGGGGAGGCGATGCTGCCAATAAAGACATTGCTATGGAGTCGGAATTACGCGGAGGTTTATCGTTTGGATTGAGTGGATTCTCATTCTGGAGCCACGATATTGGTGGTTTCGTACAATCTTCACCTGAAACCTTGTACCGTAGATGGTTACCTTTCGGCTTCCTTACGTCGCACAGTCGCGCACACGGAGCTCCTCCCAAAGAACCCTGGTTGTATAATCCAGGATTTGTGAAAGCTTTCCGCGAAGCGGCTGAAATGAAATATAAACTGATGCCTTACGTGTATGCTCAGGCGAAAGAATGTACCGAAAAAGGATTGCCAATGGTGCGCGCTCTCTTTGTAGAATTTCCGAACGATCCCGGAGCCTGGACGGTAGATGATGCTTATTTGTTTGGCTCAGACATCTATGTAGCGCCATTGATGGAAAACACGAAAGGACGCCAGGTATATTTACCAGGTGGAAAATGGATCGATTATCAAACAGGAAAAACGTATAACCGCGGTTGGAATGATATTAAAGCCGGAGAAATCCCTTGTATCATTTTAGTGCGTAATGGAGCCGTGATTCCTCATGCTAAGCTTGCACAAAGCACCGATAAAATCGACTGGTCGAACATTGATCTAAATGTATATGGTGACGAACCGACAGCTAAAGGATTGGTATGCCTGCCAACAGATAATAAATTGATGCAAGTGGAAGTTTCCAAAAAGGGAACGGCTTACGAGCTGGAAAAAGGTGCGATTAAAGGAGTTAAATATCAGGTGAAATAACTGTTTATCTATTACCTAGACTCCAAGTAGATAATAATTTCGAATAAAACTAACACATTGTTATGTCGAGATGGAGAGGTGTGAACAGAAATATTGTAATTAAAGATATTGAAATTAAATAATAAGTTCCATATTTAATCTATAATTAATAGAAATGGGATAATCTAAATAATTTAATGATCGTATGAAAAAAGGTAAGACCACAATTTTGTTTCTAATTCTAATCTCTGTTTTTTTTGGTCCTGTATTAAAAGGTCAGGGGTTGTATGTTGGAACTAATTATCATCCACATGATGATAAGAATATTGAAAAAATCAAAAGTGATATCCAACTAATGAAAGCTGCCGGGTTCACTTCTGTCCGTATGGGTCATTTGGCTTGGGACAGTTATGAACCGACGGAAGGGCAATTCGATTTTGAATGGTTCGACAAGGTGATGGATTTGATGAATGAGGCTGGGATTAAAGTGATTCTCGACATTGCCGTACGTCCCGCCCCAATTTGGTTGCATAAGAAATTTCCAACGATAGATGTTGTTGATCCCAATGGACATCAGCTTTATGCAAACCACCGCTATATGGATGATATTGGAGATCCAAATTATCAGAAATATGCGCTACGTTACACCGATGTCATTACAAAACGGTATGCAAAACATCCTGCATTATTGGCTTTTGGTATAGATAATGAATCGGGTGACGGTCCGATCTCCTATTCCGAAACTGCAAGGGAAAGATTTATACTCTGGTTAAAGAATAAGTATAGCACTGCTGAGAACTTAAATAAAGCATGGGCAGGTCAGCGTTGGTCACGGAGAATTAACGACTTTGTAGAAGTTGGTTTGCCAATTTCAGGTTCGGTAGTTGGTGCTCCTGAAAGAGTCCTCGATTTCAGACGCTTTGTTTCAGATGAAGTCAATCAGTTTCTTTTTAAAGTAATTGATAAGGTAAATATCAATGCACCAAATGTACTAACAAATACCAATGCATGGTATTACAGCCCCTTGAAATATTTTGACTATGCAGAGATGGCCTATTCGGGCAAAATGACTCGCGAAGGTTGCGGCTTCTATCCGGGAAACTCATTAACTACAAATTGGGGAGTTATGAACTCTGCATTTGGAATTTCCCGTATTCAATTTGAAAGCACGAATCCATTTTGGTGTAGCGAATTTACGACCATGACAGCGGTGCCGAATTCGATCTGTAAATCGGCTTATGCTACGCTGATGTATGGTAATCAAATGGTTTGCGGATGGACATGGCAAAGTATGCACGCCGGAGAAGAACAGTATCTGGAAGGAATGCTTGATTGGGATGGCATACCGAACCGCAAGTACGAGGAATACAAGAAAATTGCCACTGAGTTTAAAAAAATTGGGAAATTCTTCCCTTATAAACTTCAAGCGGAAGTTGGATTAGCATCTTCTTTCCCAAGCCAGATAGCAAGTAGCTCTTTCCCTGAACAGCAAGATAACCAATTACAGGCATGTTGGGGATTGTTTTATTATCGCAATATGGATGCTAACGTTGTAGAAATAAGCAAAAGTACGTTAAAATACAAACTGCTGATTGTACCCGGTGTAACTGTGATGGATGAAGCAACTGCTACCAAAATCCGTGATTTTGTGAAAAATGGTGGAACAGCTATTATGACAAGCAATTCGGCTGTGGTTGACGAAACAGGCAAAGTATTTGCTTCCACCCGACCGGGCCGTTTAAGCGATGTGTTCGGAATACGGGTTGCAAGTTTTGAAGAAACAGAAAATCTAAATGAAATATCCCGTAAATCGTACAAAGGCAAGAAACTCGAGTTTACATATAAAGGAAAAGCTGTTGATACAGAATCGACAAGGTTTGATGTGATTGAATCCAAAGGAGCTGAAGTTATCGGAAGTATAACCAGTCTGGATAAGGACTATCCAATTATGACTTCAAACAAATATGGTAAAGGCAGAGCCATTTATGTTGGTCTGCCAGCTGATGGAAATATACTTAATCCTTTGCTTGATGAACTTATAGATCAATTAAATATAAAAAAAGGTCCGAATGTACCCACGGGTGTAATGGCCAGGCAGATTGATAAAAACCATTTTCTCTATCTGAATGTTAGTGCTGAACCGAAAGAAATTCAAATGAAAGGAAAAACAAGAAGTATCCTTTTTAACAAAAGTTACGATGGCAATTTTACAATTGCTCCTTACGAACCTGAATTTATTGAAATAAAGTAACATAGTAAACGCTCATGATAACTGAAATAGAAAAATCAAGTTGTCATGGGCGTTTTTTCAAATAAATTCAGTTGAGAGTTTACTCAATACTCATGGTTATCTTAAAGCTGGTATAAATTACTCTCCTATGAAAAAATATAAAAGACAGCTATATATGCTCGGAGTATTTTGGATTACTTTTTTCCAAAGTATTAGTGGACAGTCATCCTATATTTTTCATCATTTAGAGACCAGTAATGGCCTTTCGAATAACTCTGTAAAAACAATTTTGAGAGATAGTTACGGGTTTCTTTGGATCGGAACCGAGTCTGGATTAAACAGATACGATGGATATGGATTCAAAGTCTATACGATGCGTTCTGGTGTACTTAACACCTTAATTTCAAATGATATAATAGGATTACAAGAAGATGGTTTAGGTAATATTTGGGTCAACTTTGGATATACTTATATGGTATACAAAAGAGATAAAGACTGTTTTCTGGCAGATACAAAACATTTATTACTTGGTCTGGGTATACGACCTGAGCAAAATTACAAAGTGTTTGTTGATAAAAAACATAATCTGTGGGTATTAAACAAAAGAAAAGTGTTTTTTTATAATGTCAGGAAGAAGACTACAACCGCATTCACTCTAAAAATACCACTTTCTGATGCTACTAAAGTTGATGTGACCGATAATGGAGAGTTCTTATATGCTATTGAAAAATCCGGGGCTTGCTGGCAATTGAATAAAAATTCGGGGACTCAAACTTTGATACAATTACCTGATTTTGTCAGACAGTATTTTGTTGATAATACTAACAAAATCTATGTAGACAGTAATAATGGATTGTGGCTTTATTCAGGTAAGACCGATCAGATTTTCTACAGAAAGAATCCAAATCAAGAATGGAAGAAGATAGAATTAACTTCGGAAATAAAAACTCAAAGTAATGTAATAACAAGTATTGTTGAAAACCAAACAGGACAAATCTGGATAGGGACAGACCACAAAGGACTGTTTATCTATGATAAAGCCAAAGATGCAATAACAAATATTGTATATCATCAATGGATACACACTTGCTTATCATCCAATAGTGTACAATGTTTATATCAGGATAATAACGGAACTATTTGGATTGGACACAACAAAAAGGGTCTGTCATTTTATCATGAAAGCTTTCGGAACTATATCAACTTTCAACATCCGGAATGTACTGATATAAGTACTATTATGGAAGATCAACTTAAAAATATTTGGTTGGGAACAGATGGGAACGGATTATATGTGAAGGGAAATAATTCAGAAGGTAGCGTGAGAAAACTTCCTGTGCCAAACACCGCCATAATTTCTATGCTGGAAGATAAAAAGGGACGTGTTTGGATTGGTACATATCAAAAAGGTTTGTTTTGTTATCAAAAAGGCAAAATAGCTCAATACACTACAACAAACAGTAAGTTAACCAATAACAATATTTGGGGTTTAAAAGAAGATAGGTATGGAAATATATGGATAGGAACCTTAGGCGGTAAAATTCAATTATTGCCATCCGAATCAACTGATTTTGAATCATTAATATCACCATTCAATGATATTGTTTATGCACTAGATATGTTTTATGATGGAGGTGACAAAATGTACATTGGCACAGGCTATGGACTTATAGTCATAGACATAACAAACCACAAAAGGATTACATATTATGGAAATAAGCGTGAAAGTCAACACTTCAAGGAAAATCAAATTTCAAATGTATATAAAGATGAACGGGGCATCTTATGGATTGGGCATAATGATGGGTTAACTATATGGGATCAAAAAAAGGATACTCTTTACTATTTTGGCAAAGAAAAAGGGCTATGCGATAATGCAATTAGAGGTATAACAGAGGATAACCTCAATAATATTTGGGTGACAACAAGTAATGG
>Ga0302208_10000058_pt1 | contig 67639 bp, 60 predicted proteins | sample II_Fen_E2_3_FD_194577 | JGI IMG/M metagenome (GOLD analysis project Ga0302208, IMG submission 194577) | Peat permafrost microbial communities from Stordalen Mire near Abisko, Sweden - II_Fen_E2_3 | ecosystem: Environmental > Terrestrial > Soil > Wetlands > Permafrost | place: Sweden: Abisko...
AAGTACTAAACCTTAGTAGAAAACCATTCACACACAAAACCCAACCTTATTTACCTTATTTAATAAATAGCTGAACTTTCAATTCGTAAATAATATATTCAACTTTATTCGTTTTTACACAGTCTCTAAAGCCGGAGGCAATTAAATTGGGCGTCCTAAACGCCTATCCTTTTAAACAGACTCAGTTCTTTCAGGTTATTGAGGTTAAACCAATTTGGATTCATTCAATACAGGGCTTTCTGAAATTTCGAAAAGAAACATACTATCCGATCTTCTTTCAACCAGTTCAGAAGGAAACAGTTTATAGAAATCTCTTCTTTTTATTCAAACTCCACCACCGTAATTCCACTTCCCCCAAAATTGATGTGTTCGTCATGAAATGTACGAACACCATTCACAGTACCCAGATATTGCCTGATCATTTGTCGTAACGCACCGGTACCTGTGCCATGCAAAATATTTACAGAAGCAACTCCAACCATAATGGCATCGTCAATAAAGTACATCACTGCCTGTATGGCTTCGTCCCCACGCATGCCACGGACATCTATTTCAGAAGAAAAGGTAAGCTTCCGTTGCCTAACCTCATCGGTAGTCGTATTCCCCAATGTTTCAAATTTACGGGCCTCTTTCTTAATCTGATTGTTGCTAATCGGTTCCAGTTTTGACAGTTTCACCGTCGACTTCATATTTCCAAATGTAACAAGAGCCTGTTTGTCCTGCAGCTCGACAATTATTCCGGTTGCAACCTGACCTTTTAACCGAACAGTACCTCCTATTTTGAAAGTAGGTATTTCGACTTTTCGTGTTACGTGTTCCGCGTTCCGCGTTTTGCGTTGCAGGTTATGCGTTACCGGTTCGGGGTTCTGAGTTACGGGTTCATCATTGTCTAATTCTGATTTCGGGATAAACCGGAGACCTTCTTGTATACTTTTCAGGTTCCTGTCCGAATGCTTTGATTTTGCGATCGGTTCATCTTTTATCCTTTCTTTAAAATCTTCCAGTTCTTTGCGTGCCGTACGGGTCTTTTCCTTTTCAGCATCGGCTTCCTTGATCTGACGTATGGTATTTTCAATTTTTGCATTGGCATCCGACAACAGGTTCTTGGCTTCGTCCTTTGCTTTCGTAGTAATCTCTTTGCGTTGACGATCAATCGAAGCCAGTTCTACTTCGTATTTTTCCAATACTTCTTCCAACCGTTTTTCTTTCTGGCGAATGAGTTGGCGTTTATTTTCCCAATATCGTTTATCCCGTACAATATCCTGGAGATGTTTATCATAATCGAGATGCTCTGCTCCTACTTTCTCGGCAGCTTCGGCAATTAAATCTTCCGGCAATCCTATTTTACGGGCTATCTCAATAGCAAAAGAACTTCCCGGATTACCAATGTCCAGTTGAAAAAGCGGTTGCAAATGCTGACGGTCGTAAAGCATGGCACCGTTTACGATTCCTTCTGCATCTTCTGCAAAATGCTTCAGGTTGGTATAGTGCGTGGTAATCACACCAAAAGCCAGATTCCGGTTAAAGCGTTCCAATGAAGCTTCGGCAATTGCCCCGCCGATCAACGGTTCGGTACCCGTACCAAATTCATCAATCAGCAAAAGGGTTTTAGGAGTGATGTTTTTGATAAAAAACTTCATGTTCAACAGGTGCGAACTATAGGTTGAAAGATCATTTTCAATGGATTGCTCATCACCAATGTCAATAAATAATCTTTCGAAAATACCTGCCCGGCTGCTATCGTGAAGGGGGACAAGCAGCCCACACTGAATCATATATTGCAACAAAACTACTGTTTTCAGGCACACCGATTTACCACCGGCATTCGGGCCTGAAATAAGTAATATCCGTTGCTTTTCGTTCAGGATGATATTCAACGGTACAATATCTTTACCCTGCTTTTTGAGTGAAAGGTATAAAATCGGGTGGACTGCTTTTGCCCATTCCAGCTGGCACATATCATCGACACGTGGTTTAATGGCCTTGATTTCAATCGCAAAGAGTGCTTTTGCCCGTAAGAAGTCAATCTGACCCAGAAAGTATTGCGATGCAAAAATCTCTTCTGAATGCGGACGAACGAAATTGGTGAATTCTACCAGGATCTTCATGATTTCACGACGCTCCTCCCCTTCCAGCTCCCGCAACCGGTTGTTGGCTTCCACCACCTGGGTCGGTTCTATGAAGACTGTTTTACCGGTAGCCGATTCATCGTGGACAATTCCTTTTACTTTTCGTTTAAATGCCGGGGATACAGGAAGAACGAGGCGGCCTTCACGCATGGTGGGTGCAACGTCTTTTTCGACATAGCCATCCGTTTGAGCCTGCCGCAATATGGCATTCAACGTACGGGATATACTGCTTTGTACCTGGAAAGTATCTTTGCGTACCCGCGCCAGTTCCTGAGAAGCATTGTCTTTAATTTTGCCGAATTTATTCAGAATGGCATCAATACGTTGTATAATAAGCGGAAATGTCTCCACTCCCACCACCAGTTCATGTAAATTGGGATACACTTCCGCCTCATGTTTTGACAGAAATGCAACGAGACGGCGCACAGCTTCCAAGGCCCGGCGCAAATCAAACACTTCAAGTTCATCCAGAAACAGCCCTTCTATCCTGACACGCGATAAAGCCGGACGTACATCATAGAAATCACCGATGGGCAGTTCATCACTGTCGGAAGTCAGCACACGCAGCATTTCGTCGGTCTGACTGATCAAACGCATGACTTCGGCATAATCCGATGAGAATTGAATTTCATCAACCTTTTCCTCACCCAGTGTACTCACACACTTGTCTTTCAACAACCGGCGAATGGTAATAAAATCTATTTTTTGTTCGAAATGATCGGGATAAAGCATTGTTAAGAGTTTGGGGTTTGAAGTTTGAAGTTTGAAGTTTGGGGTTTGGGGTTTGAGGTTTGAGGTTTTTGTTTATCTGTCTAAATTTGTCAATTTTAAAAATTCACGTAAATGCATATGCTTAATTCCCTCATTGTCACTTTCGCGATAAAACTCATCTAAACTTACTACATATTTAGGATAATTATCTTGTATTGATCGGAGATTACCAAATTCGCGTTTTTTTGTATTTTCATCTAATAACAAATAAGTCGCCTGAATGTAAATTTTTTTCCCTTGTTTTACTCCAACAAAATCAATTTCCAGATTATCTTTTTTTCCTACAAAAACGTCATATTGCAAACCTCGTAGATGAAGGAATACTGCATTTTCGATTAGTTTATGTATGTCACGTTGCAAACTAAATCCAATCTGACTATTTCTTAAACCAATATCTTCAAAAAAATATTTTTCACCTATTTCGAATTTTTTTAAACCATTAATATCTATACGACTAACTTTATTTACGATATAAGCATTACTCAACAATCTTAAATAATTAATAACCTGGTTTGTTGATATCTCTGTCCGTTGAGACTTCAGATACTTGCTAATATTATTCGCCGAAAAAAGGCTGCCTATGTTATCTGCTGTATAATGCAACAACGTTTCCAGAAAATCTACATTTCGTATATTCTCCCGTTGAACAACATCTCTAAGAATAATAGTAGAATATACATTTCTTAAATACTCGAAAACAAATTCATCAGTTAATGAAAGATTTGACAAATAAGGTAATCCTCCATATGTAAGATACAACATCAAACTTTGATTATTATCTTCTAGTTTATGGAATACAAGAAATTCAGAATAATTTAAACTATGAATATTAAATTCAATATACCGACCAGCTAAATAAGTAGATAGTTCGCTTGAAAGCATTTTAGCATTACTTCCGGTTACAAAAATATCACAAATATCTTTCGACTGCAAACTACGTAAAACATGTTCAAAACCAGATATATCCTGAACTTCATCAATAAACAAATAGTTTTTTACTTTCGGTTGAAATTTATCCTGAAGATATTTAAATAAATCTTCTTCATTTCGAATATGTCTGAATTCATCAAATTCCAAATTAATAAAAACAATATTGGCATTTGGATTTGAATGTTGAATATCATTTATAAGTTGCATTAAAATGCAACTTTTTCCTACCCTGCGTTGACCTGTAAGCACTTTAATAATGCCTTTATCAATAAAAGGTTTTATTCGCTCACTATAAATTGGTCTTTCAATAAGTTTCATATTCTATAAGTTATGATTAACAAACAGTGCAAATATACACATTTCATTAATCATAGCACATAAAACATCTGTTTTTATTCTTTTTATTAATCATACTTAATAAAATCAACATGAATCATTCTGTTTTTAAAATCGAATGAGTCTTAAAATCCCCCTTTCGAGGCTGTGTAAAAATGAATAACGTTGAATAAGTTACTTACGAATTGAAAGTTCAGCTATTTATTTAATTAGGTAAATAAGGTTGGGTTTTGTGGTGATCGATTTTCTACTAAGGTTTAATACCTTAAAATAAGGTTTTTAAAGAATCAGACCTTATTATTATTTATCAACCTCAGTAAAAATGAATCCTCACTATTTCTAAACCTTATTCCCTAATTTAAATGTTAAGTATCAATTTGAGAGTATTTGTTTTTTTAAATTTTCTTTTTAAACAGCCTCTTTAAGGCTTAGGGTTTCTCTCTCTCAATTTTCTTCGCTTCTTCCCACAAAACATCCATTTCCTCCAGGCTCATTTTCTTCAGGTCTTTTCCAATGGTGATGGTCTTTGATTCCAGGTAATTGAACCGGCTGATAAACTTGCGGTTGGTACGTTCCAATGCGTTTTCGGGATTGATATCATACAGTCGGGCTGCATTAATCAGGCTAAACAGCAGGTCACCAAATTCGCCTTCCATTTTATCTTTGTCCATGTCTCCTATTTCGACTTTCAGTTCGTCGAATTCTTCCTGTACTTTGTCCCATACCTGTTCGCGTTGTTCCCAGTCGAAACCCACACTTCGGGCCTTATCCTGTATCCGGTGGGCTTTTATTAATGCAGGTAAAGCATCAGGCACACCTGACAGGACAGATGTGTTCCCGCCCTTTTCTTTCAGTTTCAGTTGTTCCCAATTTTGCACCACCTCTTTGGCATTATTCGCTTCCACTTCACCAAACACATGTGGATGACGGTAGATAAGCTTCTCATTCAGCGATTTGCAAACATCATAGATATCGAAGTCGTTGGTTTCACTACCCATTTGAGCATAAAAAATGACGTGTAATAATAAATCGCCCAGTTCTTTACGTACTGCAATTTTATCTTTTTGAATGATAGCATCTACCAGTTCGTAAGTCTCTTCAATGGTCTGGACACGCATGCTGTCAAAGGTTTGTTCTTTATCCCAGGGACATTTCGAACGTAATTCGGTCATTATATCGAGTAACCGCTCAAATTCTGCGAGCTTATCGGTTGTTGTATGCATTTTTATTTCTTCAGACTCACTAGTTCACTGGATTTAATGAAACTACCTGTCTTTTTTAAGTTATTACTAATTGTCAGAATTCAGAATCAAATGCAAAGGTAAGCATTTTTAATGTTGGAATCATTCATCAGCATTTTACATTTTCCAGTTTTAAAATTTCAATCATCCGTCCCATTCCGGATAAAAGAATTAAATGATTATTCGCGCTATCAGTCGAAGATAAAGCCATCATCTATATCCATCCGGAATTAATTTTAATATTACTCGTTTTTATATCCTTTTACTATGGTTTTACTCCCCTTTTGTCCGTACCGCTATCCTGTCCATTCATACCCGGCATATAGTCCGTTAATAGTCCATATCTATATAGATATGGACTATTAACGGACAATATACGGACATGTAGCGGAGTATATATGGACTCATGTAAAAGGGGAGTAAAACCATAGTAAAAGGAGAATAAGAGAATAAGAAATAGGTGGCAGTCGTCAATGAATGAGTTGAAAAACAACAGGCGCGTAAAAATAGTAAATCTGTTCAAAATGAAGGTCTTACAATCACTTCTATTCAGGTTAAAAAAAAAGTTTTAGTCAGTTAAGTTTATTTAACTCAAAAACACATTGAGATAATAAAAACTTGCCATACATTTGCGGTGTACTAATTCACTAACACACTAAGTACTTCATTTTAATAATACAGAACAGCAATGAATAAAATAATGATTGACATCAAAGACGTGGATTTTAGCTATAACAAAAACACGAAACTGTTATCCGGGTTAAGTTTGAAACTTGAAGTCGGTAGAATTCACGGATTATTGGGAAAAAACGGCGAAGGCAAGAGCACATTGCTTAAATTGATCTCCGGATTGGTATTCCCACAAAAAGGGGATATTGAAGTAATGGGCTTTGAGCCTGAGAAAAGACAGCCTGAAATGCTACAGGATATTTTCTTTTTGCCGGAAGAGCTTCCGCAAATAAACCTTTCCATCCAAAATTACGAAAATGTATATGCTCCTTTTTATCCCGGTTTTAGTGCGGAACAATTCAATCTGAATCTCAAAGAATTTGACATTGATGATAAAAAATCCATGTTGAATAAATTATCGCACGGACAGAAAAAGAAAGTATTTGTTTCATTCGGATTGGCCACCAACACCAAATTACTGTTGATGGACGAACCCACCAATGGTCTTGACATACCTTCGAAAGGTCAATTCCGGCGTATGGTGGCATCTGCGTTAGACGAGAACCGATGTCTGATCATCTCCACCCACCAGGTACGTGACCTGGATAGTCTGATCGACAGCATCATGATCATGGATGGACATGAAATTGTTTTCAATGAGCTGAATGAAAACATAACTAAAAAACTGCTTTTCAAAGTTGCCGATCATACTGATACGGATGAATCGGTCATTTATTCGGAAGAATCGATGCGCGGGCTTTATCAGGTACGTGAAAACACGACCGGTGAAGAAAGCAAATTAGACATTGAACTTCTCTTTAATGCGGTATTTACTGACAAAAAACGAATTATGAATCTTTTCAACTAACTTTTTAAATCATCACATACAATGAATACAACTTTTAGTCTTAACCGTCTTGGGTTATTAATCAAACGCTATTTTATCGAAAATACACAACGGGAGCTTTCATTTTGGGGAATTGTCATCGCAGTATTTATGATTATCCATCAAACCACCACCGTTGAAATATTCTTTTATATTTCGGGGTTTATTTTTGCAGCACGTATGTTTAAGGTTTTTGGATATACACCCGGTGGAATGCACTACCTGTTAATCCCGGCAACTCATCTGGAGAAACTGGTTACCAGCATCCTGCTCAGTACGGTGTATTATTTCATCATGCTTTTAATTACTTATACTATAGGTTCATTTTTGGGAACGACACTGGGAAATGCCATTTTCAGTCTGAACAATCCGGTAAGCCTTGATTTATTTCAGATGGAATCCATATCAAAAGTCTGGGGTAATCATGTAGTTCAACAGGAAGGACTCTGGAGTATCTTTTTTACTTTTGCGTTGATCCAGTCGGTCTTTTTAACGGGGTCGGTTTATTTTAAACGGAATGCAATCGGACGGACATTGCTGACATTCATATTGGTTTGTATGTTGCTGGGGATCATTGAGGCATTCTTTTTCAGAATGACATTTGGATCCTTAAATTTAAATGGACAATCATTCAATCTATCCCTTTCAGGAGATAATTTATTCCCCGGATTCGAAACCGCCACCCAGGTTTTAAAATATATGCTAATTCCGTTTTTCTGGCTGGTGAGCTATTTCCGGTTAACCGAAAAACAAGTGTAACATTATGGAATTCAATCAATCACAGGCCATTTATATGCAAATTGGCGATTATATAAGCGAACAAATATTATTAGAGCGTTGGAAAGAAGGCGATAGAATTCTCTCAGTAAGGGAATTAGGAGTATCTTTGCAGGTAAATCCGAATACCGTTATGCGGACGTATGACTTTTTGCAAAACGTCGAAATAATATTTAATAAGCGGGGCGTCGGTTATTTCGTTGCCGAACAAGCAAAAAATAAAATTATCGACTTAAGAAGGAAACAATTCCTGGAAATGGAACTACCGGTCATATTCAAAAACATGAAGCTATTGGGCATGACTTTTGATGAATTAAAAGCTAAATACGAAGAATACTCTAAAAACATACAATAAAAGAATCACACAAGTATGAAAAAAGACAAAAAAATCATTCAGGCTATCGTAGTTATTATTGTTGTAGGTATCGGATGGATACATAATTCAGACAAAAAATCATATTTATATGAACAATTCCGTCCTGTAGCAGTTAGTTTACTAAGCAATAATGACAAGCCCGATACGTTACAGGTTAATGAAAACAATTTGTATCTTTTCACAAAGGATATTATCGATTCAAGTATTCAACATTTAATTTCAAATTTATGAAAACCAGTAACAAACTTCTAACAGGACTTTTCGTAATAGTGATCATCGGCATGATTATTGCCAACTTCACATTAAAAGAACATATTGACACCAATACTAATCCGGATGTGAAAGTGGAAGTCAATGCACAGGATAGTACAGCCACATTTAACAATGACAGTGTGGCTATGGATAAAGCTATCGGCAATGAGTAACTAATTTCAAAGGCCTGATAAAATGAGAAAACTTTCTATTCACACATTAACCCATGTTCCATTCGAAGGATTAGGATGTATCGATCAATGGATTCGGAATAATAACCATGAGCTACATTATACCCATGTTTACGAAGATCCTCAGTTTCCGGAGATAACGGATTTTGACTGGCTTATTATCATGGGAGGACCAATGGGTGTATCTGACGAAGAGGAATATCCCTGGTTGGTGAAGGAAAAGGCTTTTATACGTAAGGCCATTGAGAATAGAAAAACTGTGATCGGGATTTGTCTTGGTTCCCAGTTAATAGCCGAAATACTTGGTGCGAAAGTGTATCCGAATGATCAAAAGGAAATAGGATGGTATGATGTAAAACTTACTGAAACAGCCATGAAACAGCCTTTATTTGGAAACTTCGAGGAACAATTTCCTGTTTTTCACTGGCATGGGGATACATTCGACATTCCGGTTGGAAGTGATCTTTTGATGAGTTCCGACATCTGTGTAAACCAGGCATTTTTATATAAGAAGAACGTGTTGGGGTTGCAATTTCATTTAGAGGTAACAGAACAATCGTTACTGGGGATGATAGAGAATGGCAAAGATGAATTGTTGGAAAGCAGTACGATACAGTCAGCAGAGATGATTACCGATCAGACGAACTACATTGAAGAGAATAACTTAAAAATGTTTCAGATACTGGATTATTTCGAACAACAGCCTGTAGATAATGACTTATATTTAATCTCTGAGGAAACTAAAATTAGAAACCGCACAAATATTCACTAAATCATTCAGTCAGGATAAAAACAAAAAAGGATGACATTGAAATTTGTCATCCTTTTATTATTATCATAAATTCTAATGCTGGCGGTTAATCACTTCAAGTCCGGCTTTCAACCACAGATCAACATCCTTTGTATATTCCTGTTCTACATTGAACACAGTATCCCGTTTTTTCCCCAGTCGAACAATCACGGCATCCAATTCGGGTATTACAAAAATGTATTGACCTAACATTCCCTTCATATACGGAATTTTTAATCCCTGATAATTCAGGATCCAAAACTGATAGCCATAAAACGAACAGGGTACAGGTTCCCTCGCTACAGTTTCACCCGGTAGAAGCCGCCTTGTAAATTTAAGCCAGGATGCCGGAGTAGTGGCTGCACGGATATAGTTCGAATCGACTACTTGTTCACCATCCCACTCGCCTTTATTGAGTATGAGTTGTCCCAATCGTGCAAAATCACGGGCGTTGGTATTGAAGCAACAATACGCTTTTTCATTCCCGTTCTTTTTATCAAGCGACCAGAGGGCATCTTCCTCAGCCTGAATAGGAGTCCAGAGTTTTTCAGAAGCATAATCAGATATCGTTTTATCAGTTGCCTTTTGAAGTAGAAAAGCTAAAATTTGTGATACACCGCTTTGATAATTAAAGCGTACACCCGGTTTTTCGATTAATTTTTCAGTTAACGCCAGTTTCCATAAATTTTTGCCGTAATAGGCTTCGGTAGTTTTAGAAAAAAGAGAAGAGTACGATTCATCCCATTCAACGCCGGCACTCATGGTCAGAAGATCTTTTATAGTCAGCACCTTTCCTTCATACGAAGTCCATTCCGGTAAGAAATCACTCACCGGTTGATCAACATTTTTAATATATCCATCTGTAATAGCACACCCAATAAGCAGGGAAATGATACTTTTGGACATGGAAAAGGAGTTGCTCAGATTTAACGGGGTGTAATTATACCAATATTGCTCGAGAATAATTTTCTTATGTTGGATAACAATAAAACCAACGGTTTTATACGATTTAAATTCTTCGGCGAATTCAGGGGCAATTACTTTGTCTTCCACATCAGGCGCAAACTCCCAGGGATGAGGATCATCGGCTTTAACCACCCTGTTTTGAAAGATCGTATACTGATCGATTTTTGGTTTATAATGAACCAATGCCCGCCGTACATAATAATTTGAAGGTAAAAGCAGGAATATTGATACTCCTGCAATCAGGAATAAAAACAGGTAAAGAATAATTTTTTTGTAAGGACTTTTATTGGCAGAGTTCATAATAAAAAAATTCACGGTTAATAATTAACAATTCATAATTCATTATGAATTGATTCAGCATTTTATGTTTAATTCATTGAGGACAATACGAATTTTTTCGTACGTTGTTATTGTATTAGGAACCAATGGCAAACGCAATTTATTCTCAATAAAACCCATTACAGCAAGCATGCTTTTTACACCTGCCGGATTACCTTCCACAAAAAGCAGTTGAATCAATTCATTAAAATGTTGGTGAATCTGACGGGCATTGTCATAATCGCCCTGCAAAGCAAGCCTGACCATGCGACTAAACTCACGTGGAAAAGCATTTCCAATGACAGAGATCACCCCAACGGCACCCAGGGTAATCAACGGAAAGGTAATTCCATCGTCCCCCGAAATAACCATAAAGTCCTTAGGTTTGTTTTTAATGATCTCATCAATTTGAGGAAAATTACCGGATGCTTCTTTGACAGCGCAGATATTTGAGAATTCTTTTGCAAGGCGCAGGGTTGTTTCAGCAGACATATTCACGCCGGTACGACCAGGAACATTGTAAAGGACAACCGGGAGTTTAGAGGCTCTGGCAATAGCAGCAAAATGCTGATAAATACCTTCCTGAGATGGTTTATTGTAATAGGGAGTTACCGAAAGGATCGCATCGATTCCTTTAAAATCGGAGGAATGAAGTTGTTCGACAATAGCTTTGGTATTATTTCCCCCAACGCCCAGAACGATCGGTAAGCGGCCGGCAGCAGTTTGTAATACAAAGTTTTTAATATCTACTTTTTCCTGTTCGGTAAGGGTCGGAGTTTCAGCAGTAGTACCACATACCACCAGGTAGTCTGTTCCGTTTTTTATAAGATGCTCAACCAAACGTGCTAATGCGTCGTAATCAATCGATTCATCACTTTTAAAGGGTGTTATCAAAGCCACACCCATTCCAGTCAGTTTATTATTAATCATCGGTAGTAGGAATACAATTTGTTTGCAAAAGTACAGTTTTAATCTGTAGTTTGTATGCGTTTGAGGTAAAAAATTATCTGATTATACAGGTATGTTTCGTCAACAGCATTTACGATCTCTTCGGAAGATTCGGTTTTAGTTGCTACATTTTCCATATCCAGCACGAAATCATAAATGGGAAGCTTACTTTTTCGAATGCCTGTTTTAAAAGAGCATACAGCATATAATGCCAGATATTGCAGGGGTACGACAGGATTCACCGTCAAATCTATTAATAAATCGAATTGAGAAAACTGCAATTCATTAATAAATGATTCAAGCGGTTTGTGAAAAAAATCAGTTTGCTTATGATGCAGAATGCGAAAATCCGGAAAGATTGCCGTTTCGACATGCTTTTTGTCAATAAATCCCCAGGCAGATACTTTTTTGCCATCCTGACGCATTTGTTTAATTACCCGGTGGATGTGCTGATTTTTTTCAGCATAATCACTTTCGAACAACAAAAGGATATTTTTAGCTTTATCGTAATTCACAAAACGACGTTCACGGGGCGTTATACTCAGGTATCGTTGAGCACGCTTGTTGAAAAGATAAGTATTTAGTATTTTAAACATATTATTCAGTTATTAATTCACATCGTCATCCGATTGTGAAACAGATTTAATCATGTCCAGGAAGGAAATTTCATCCACTAACCTTACTCCCAGACTTTCAGCTTTCTTTAGTTTTTCAGGGCCCATATTTTCACCCGCCAGTATAAAGGAAGTTTTCGAAGAGACACTTCCTACATTTTTCCCCCCGTTGCGTTCAATCATTGTTTTATATTCGTCGCGTGAATGTTGGGAAAAAGTACCACTGATTACAATTGAAAATCCCGAAAGAGAACTTCCGTGCGATTGTAATTTTTCTTCTGACAATTTCATTTGCAAGCCGGCCATTTTCAGTCGGTTAACAGTCTCGATATTTAAAGGATCTTTAAAATAAAGGACTACACTTTGGGCGATACGTTCACCAATTTCATCCACCGAAATCAATTCGTCGAGCGTTGCCTGCTCCAATGCTTCAATCGTTTTGAATGCATATGCCAGCTTTTTTGCAATTGTTTCACCGACAAAACGAATGCCAAGAGCAAACACAACCCTTTCGAAAGGTACTTCTTTCGATTTTTCGGATCCGGTTTGTATATTATATGCCGATTTAGTTCCCAACCTCTCCAGGCGGATTAAATCAGGTATTTTCAAGGAGTAAATATCGGCAATAGTATGGATTAATCCATTTTGATACAGTAAATTAATGGTTTCGCTCCCTAACCCATCAATGTTCATAGCCTTGCGACTCACAAAATGTTCCATTTTACCTTTTATCTGAGGTGGACAGGCATTTTCATTTGGACAATAATGTGCGGATTCTCCTTCATAACGGACTAATTCAGCCCCACATTCGGGACATTTTTTAATAAATCGGACTTTATCACCCATCAATATCCGGGCATCTTTATCCACTGCAGTGATCTTCGGGATAATTTCTCCTCCTTTTTCAACAAACACCATATCACCGATATGCAAATCGAGTGCTTCGATTATGTCGGCATTATGCAATGAAGCACGTTTTACGGTGGTACCCGAAAGTTGTACCGGATCAAGATTGGCAACCGGGGTAATCGCCCCTGTTCTGCCTACCTGATAAGAAACCGAATTAAGGCGCGTTACGGCCTTTTCGGCCTGAAACTTATACGCTATCGCCCAACGGGGTGATTTGGCCGTAAATCCAAGCGCACGCTGTTGAGAGATAGAATTTACTTTAAGGACAATGCCATCGGTAGCCACCGGCAGATTTTTACGCTCAATATCCCAGTAATTGATAAATTCGGTTACTTCCGTCAGGCTCTTGCATATTTTGGTAGCTTCCGATATTTTAAAGCCCCACGAGTGAGCTGCAGCCAGATTACCCGAATGCAGATCGGTAGGAAGGTTTTCACCCAACAGATAATAGAAATAAGCATCCAGTTTCCGGGCTGCCACTGTTTTTGAATTCTGTAGTTTCAACGTCCCTGAAGCAGCATTGCGTGGATTGGCAAAAAGTTGTTCTTCCTGTTCTTCCCGTTCCCGGTTTAAATCCTCAAATACCGACCAGGGCATAAGTATTTCACCCCTGATTTCGAATGATTGAGGATAATCGCCATGCAAACGCAACGGAATGCTTTTAATTGTTTTGACATTGGTAGTCACATCATCGCCCTTATCGCCATCACCACGAGTAACGGCACGTATCAGGAGTCCATCCTCATAGGTGAGTGAAATAGAAGTTCCATCGTATTTCAGCTCACAGACCAGTTCAAACTCTTCATTCAGTCCACGACGTACACGGTCGTAAAAGTCCTGTACTTCACCTTCGGAATATGTATTCCCCAATGAAAGCATGGGATAGACATGAGATACCTGTTTAAAACCGGCAGCAATATCACTGCCAATACGTTGAGTCGGGGAATTCGGATCGAAGAATTCGGGGTGTGCATCTTCCAGTTCCTGCAACTGCTTCAACTTAAGGTCGAAGTCCATGTCGGAAATGGTCGGTGTTGACAACACATAATAATTATAATTGTGTTGTTCCAGTTCGCGGCGAAGGGATTCAATCTGGTCTTTGATCATGATTCTGAAACAAATTAATAATTAGGAGTTACAATTAATAAATAAATCAGTGAAAGTCACACAGCTACTGTAAAGAAACAGAAAAGCAACGCTTTACATTTAAAAAGTGAACTGTTTATCAGCTTCTAAATCAGAGTAATTTTATGTGTACCGATCTACACATTGTAACAAATTTGATTACAAATATATGAGATTTTAATGAGATTTATACATTTTACAGTAGACAACTTCAATTTTACTGTTAACAGGAATGGATTGGCAAACTACTCGTACCGTATAATCTTAGCCGGATTAATTTTTGTAATCAGATAAGAAGGGCCGATCATCATTAAGAGCGAAGCCATAAAAGTACCCGCATTCAACAACAGAATATACAGCCAGTTGAACGTGATGGGAACCGTTGCTACATAATAGGCTTCGGCATCCAGGGGAATAACACCTGTAAAATACTGGATAGCACACAATGAAAGTCCGATTACATTTCCCCACAGCATGCCTTTCCCGATCAGGAAAAAAGAATGGTACAGGAAGATTTTACGAATCGACCAATTGGTTGCTCCCATCGATTTAAGGATACCTATCATGCTGGTACGTTCGAGGATCAGAATGAGAAGTCCTGAAATCATATTAAATCCCGCAACAGCCAGCATCAGGATCAAAATAACCCACACATTCATATCCAGCAAGTCAAGCCAACTGAAAATCTGAGGATTAAGTTGTTTGATGGTTTGTGTTGAAAAGGCACTTCCTTCTTTATTGAACCTGTTGGCAGTGACATTATACACCGCATCGCCCACTTGATCAATCTTATTAAAGTCGGTAATCAGCACCTCCAGCCCACTGAAAGAATCGGGCGACCAGTCATTGAGTGCCTGTACCTGACGCATATCTGAAAGGACGATGAGTTTGTCATATTCGATAAAATTGGTAGAATAGATTCCGACAATCTTAAACTTACGGGCCCTGACACGATCCTGAATAAAGTAAGTATAAAAGCTGTCACCCAGTTTCAAGCCCAGTAAATTAGTAAGGTATTTAGAGATGACTACCTGATTGGAAGGAGTGGTTCCAGACACGTCAATCACTTTACCTTCCACCAGATTGGATTTGAAGAAGTTCCAGTCGAAACCGGCATCGATTCCTTTTATAACAATCCCCTGAAACTCAGTATCTGTTTTAATAATTCCGGGTTTTGTTGCGAAACGCTGAACATGTTTAACGCCATCGACAGACTCTATCTTTTTTATCAATGCCTTATCCGCCTTGATAGGATTCATTTCGTAGGTATTGTTGTTGTCGAAGTTTGTGATCTGAATATGACCGCCAAAGCCGATGGTCTTGTTGCGGATTTCCTGTTTAAAACCAATCACAACAGCAATGGCAATGATCATGACAGCCAGACCCAGAGCTATACCAATGGTCGCAATTCGAACAGCAGGACGGGAAATATTTTTCTTGCCCTGTTGAAAATGGATGCGTTTAGCGATGAAATATTCGAGATTCAAAATGGTTGATTGGTTAAATGGTTGATTGGTTAATTAAGTTGATTAAGTTGATTGGTTGATTGGTTGATTGGTTGATTGGTTGATTGGTTGATTAAGTTGATTGGTTGATTGGTTGATTGGTTAATTAAGTTGATTAAGTTGATTGGTTGATTGGTTGATTGGTTAATTAAGTTGATTAAGTTGATTGGTTGATTGGTTGATTGGTTGATTGGTTGATTGGTTGATTGGTTGATTGGTTAATTGGTTAATTGAGTTGATTAAGTTAATTACTATTTTGTTAAGTTTTTCTGTTTATTTATTTATTTATTTAGCTTTCAAACTCAAGTAACCAACATACAGATAGCTCCTATAAACCACTTACTTCCTTAATCAACTTACTCAACTTAATTAACTCAATCAACTTACTCAACTTAATCAACTTAATCAACTTAATTAACTCAATCAACTTACTCAACTTACTCAACTAAATTAACCAATTAACTAAATTGTTTTTGGTTTATTTGATTCATTCATTTTCATTTTTTGAAGATAAGCTAAATATCCGTTGAGAATTTTCAAACATAAATTATATTGAATTCTAAACAGGTCCAGTTGATCCGTTGAAATATATTTTTCGTCGAATGCACAAATAAAATGATCCAATGTTTCTGATAATGAGCCCCGGGCCTGACGACAAAATTGTATATTTTCCTGATACTGGTAACGTCCGTGTCCTTCGGCAATATTTGCTGTAATAGATCTACTTGCACGAATTAGTTGATCTATAATTCGGTATTTTTCCTCGACAGGGAAAGTTTTAACTACAATTGAAACTTGAATTCTCAGATTTCTACATTCTTTCCAAACTTCTAATTCTTCAAAGTTATTTATCATATTTTTGAATTCAATTGTTTAACGACTTAACTATCCTACTTAATTAACCAGCAAACTTAAAAACCCATAAAATCCAATAAACTCAATCAACTTAATCAACTTAATCAACTTAATTAACCAATTAACTTAATCAACTAAATAGTTTTCCCCGGATACACTTCGAGTGCTTTACCCAGGATAATCAAAGCGTGCTTCAAATCATCCTTGTCGAGTACATAAGCAATACGGACCTCATCTTTTCCAAGACCATCAACGGTATAGAATCCGGAAGCAGGAGCCATCATGATAGTATACCCTTCGTATTCAAAGTCGGAAAGCAACCAGGCACAGAAGACATCGGCATCATCAACCGGCAGGCGGGCTACTGTATAGAATGCACCCATTGGTATCGGGGAATAAACACCCGGTATGCGATTCAAGCCATCAATAAGGAATTTACGACGTTCGACATATTCGTTATACATCTCCAGCATATATTCGGGAGGGGTATTCATGGCAGCTTCGGAAGCTATCTGACCCAATAAAGGCGGGCTAAGGCGTGCCTGACAGAATTTTATAACGTTTTTGCGGACTTCTTTGTTTTTTGTTACCAACGCACCAATACGTACTCCGGTCATGCTGTAACGTTTAGAAACCGAATCGATCAACACGACATTTTCTTCAATGCCATCCAAATGGAAAGCTGAAATATAAGGTGCACCGGTATAACAAAATTCCCGATAGACTTCATCCGAAAAAAGATACAGATCATATTTCTTTACCAGATCACGTATTTTGTTCATTTCCGAGCGTGTATATAAGTACCCGGTCGGATTATTGGGATTGCAGATCAGGATACCTTTCGTTTTTGACGTAATCAGTTCTTCAAACTGCTCCACCGATGGCAATGCAAAACCTTCCTCAATAGATGAAACGACAGGACGCACCACTGCACCTGCTGCTATTGCAAAAGCTGTATAATTGGCATAAGCCGGTTCAGGAACAATGATTTCATCCCCCGGATCAAGACAACTCATAAATGCAAAATTCACGGCTTCCGAACCACCTGTTGTGATTATAATATCTTCTTCGGTGACATCAATGTTGAATGTATGATAATAGGCTGCTAATTTGGATCTCAGGCTTTTAATTCCATCACTGGGGCTATATTCAAGGACGGTACGATCAATATTATGAATCGCATCCAATGCCACCTGAGGAGTTTTCAAATCGGGCTGCCCGATATTGAGGTGATACACTTTAATTCCGCGTGCTTTTGCTTTATCTGACAGTGGCACTAATTTACGTATTGGCGATTCGGGCATTGCCTGCCCTCGTAGAGAGGTGTGTGGCATATTTTGGTTGATTGTTGATTGGTTAATTGGTTAATTAGTAGATTCGTTAATTAGTGAAATGGTTACTTAACTAACAAATTCAATAAATTAGAACAATAAAGTTGCAAAATTAGTGAAATTAACCCGATAATAAAAGAAATTTGATTAGTAAGTCGATGGCAGTTGTCAGTTAATAGCAGGTAGAGGTTGAATGAAGTTGGATGAATGTTGTTTCTGACAGAAACTAAGTAGCTTACAAACGATGGGGTTGGAAATGAAAAATCACTCAGAAGAATGATCGGTTATTTCTTTTAGGCCGTTACCTCGAATAAAAAATCAGAGTTTATTTCTTGTTTAAGGCATCAGATTAAGTCAAATACTAAAATAAAGTTGGTACATTTAACTATCTCAAAACTGATTTGTCTGTTAACCAGAATATGAATTTCAACTATTTTTTCTTACTTCTCGTTCCTCACTTCTCATTCCTCACTTCTCATTCCTCATTTCTCATTTTTTACCCCCTTACCACTTACCTCTTACCTCTTACTCCTTACCTCTTACTCCTTACCTCTTACCTCTTCTTAATAATGATCCAAATAATGATCGGTGCCCCGAACAGCGCACTGACCGTATTAATAGGCAACGTATATGTTGGTATCTGGGTAATGATATCGCACACCAGCAACAACGATGCTCCGCAAAGAATGGTGGCCGGTAAGAGTACTCTATGACTTGATGTCCGGAAAAGGCCCCGTGCAATGTGAGGAATGGCTACACCCACAAAAGCAATAGGTCCGGTGAAGGCTGTAATTCCACCGGCCAGTAGTCCTGTAGCCACTACGATCAGGAAACGGGTCTGTACGATCGAAATGCCTAACCCCCGGGCATAATTTTCACCCAATAATAAACCATCAAGACGTTTTTGAAGGAGAAAAGCCATTCCGATTCCAATAATCACCACCGGCATTAAAACCTGCATATAATTCCACGTAACAGCACTCAGGCTACCAAAAGTCCACATCACAAAGAGTTTGATAGCATCCGGATTACTAAAATTCTGCAACACGCTAACCAGCGAACCGGCAATGGTTCCAAACATTAACCCGACAATCAACAAAGAAACTGCATTATGAACTTTAAAGGACACACCCACCACCAACACCAGTACAACCGATGCTCCGATAATTGCTGCAGCAATCAATGCCCAACCGCTGCTGACAAATGCCACTGGAAGTACAGTAGCTGCCATCATGACCAATGCCACTCCCAGGCTAGCACCCGAACTGACTCCAAGGATATACGGATCGGCCAGTGAATTGCGGAACAAGGTCTGCATCATTAAGCCTGCCACCGACAGCGACGCACCCGCCAATATTGCGGTAATAGCCTTCGGCAAGCGGAAGTTTAACAAGATCTCGGTATTGATTCCATTTCCTTTCCCCACAAACACCGACAGAATTTCGCGTACGGAGATATGAATGCTTCCCCAGGCCAGATCGGCAAGGAAAAGGCCTATGGTTAAGAGTGAGAGAGTAAGGAAAAGTATGAGGGGACGGGATTTCATTGAATAGCGATATTTTAAATGTATGTAATTACTGAACAGCATTTATCTTTGCATTCTCAATAACATTCAACCAATAGTAAGGAAGTTTCATATATATTTTTGTCTCATTTTTCAAAAAATCTAAACCTATTGGCATTTTAAAGACTGTTGATTTCTCAAGAGTTGGATGAATATCCGACAGTTTTGCATTGAACAGACATTTATTTTCTTTGGCAGAGTAAAAATAGATCCGGTCGTTATCCAATATCAAGCGTCCTAAAGTTCTGAACAACTCAGAATCGATATAATAAGCTGAATCAGTTAATGTCAAATCTTTCGTTGTTGAATTACCTGTTTTTCTTATTAGCTTTTTAAAACTGAAATAATTGTCATTTGTAGTAATACCCAAAAAAAATGAAATGATTGAAAAACTAAGAGTATAAACTATTAATCCAATTACAGAAAAATGATGTTTCTCAAACAAATAAACAAAAGTCATTCCAATACCAAGCCCTAGACCATACACAAAACTATAAATAACAAACCTCAATCGGAACAACCATTTTGGAGGATTTGAATATCCCAGGATTATATTTAACAGAATTAACAATACAGGGAATAGAGAAATAATTAATGCTATTGACAAATTAGAATAATTTAATATCTTAACCAAATATATTGCGCATACCACTATAAAAATGGCAATAAAACTCAGAAAAATTTGTTTTTTCATCTACTTATTTTAATTTGTATTTAACATAAGCCTGCAGGCTACCAAATTGAATAATTATGTAAGATAATCCTCTGAAGAAAAAAATTTTCATCGCAGAACTGCAAAATATCTAAATTTAGAATTTACAGCTTGCGCATCACCTTACAGCTTTACTTTTTACAAAGAATACCGGCAGTAACCGGCCTATAAAACCGGATTATTAATGGAATTTTTTTTCGCACTCAAAGGTACAAAAATATCTTAATTTTCAATCTAACAGACCTGTCAGCGTGCGCAGCACCTGACAGCGTCAATCCCGCAGAGTTTTTATCATTTCAATTTTTCCGCATACACCAACTGATATCCCGGCAGTATCTCGGGATGCAGGATGGCAATCACGTCCGAAAGCAACAGATCAGGACGAGCCACAGCACTCTCCCAGAAATCATTCGCCGTGGAAGGCAACAGCCGTTTATTGAAATTATAAACCTGTTTGAGAACTACCGGACGGAACAATGCATGTTTGCTGTCAGCTTTTACAAGTTCATTTAAGGAAGAAAAATTACAATTCAACCATACATCGGTTTGAACGAAGCTCTTCAGTACCGACTCTACATTCAGTGGTAGGCTGCCGGTAGCAGTATCAGCGGAAAAGTGATAACGTGCACCCGCATCTTCAAAGAGCCGTCCCATAAAACTGCGTCCGGCAGGCATATACCAGGTACCTCTGAAATTCGATCCGGCCATGATATTCGGTTTTGTTTTTATCCTTGCTGCTTTGCTTTTTATCTCATTATACTTTTTATCAACGACCGAAAAGATGCTGTCCGCCTGCTTTTCCTTATCATAAAACACTCCCACAAATTTAATCCATTCGGCGCGTGCCAACAAGGAGGTTTCCATCCACTCATTATTGAAAATCACCGGTATTCCGGCTTGCGATACCCTTTTGGCATACGGATCGTTTTGATTGTACCCGCTCATCATTACAGCTCCCGGATTCAGTTGGAGGGTGCGTTCCACATTAATGGTAAAAGCATCGCCCAAATCGGCAATCTTCCCCTCTCCCACTCTTTTCAACACTGCAGGATTGTAGATGATACGCGGCGAGCAAACACCGGTAATCGTCTGTATTTCGCCCAGCAAACTCAGGAATTCCAAATGAGTGACCGATGTTGTCACGAGTGTCTGTATAGGGATCCTGACCTTTGTACCATTCGATGGGGTTTTTACGTTCAGATCGGAGACCAGGTAGTAACGGGCATATTCAGTTCCTTTCACCCAGGGACTGTATACAATCACTTCTTTGTATTCTTTGAAATACCGTATGGAGAAGCCTTCAGCGTATTTTAGTTTCAGGGAATCCAATGACCGGGAATCTTTTGAACCTGCAGTTTTATTCCCGCACGAAACAATACTAAACAGAGTAATAAGTATCAATAAAGAAGAGAACAACAATTTTTTCATACTGACATTTTTAAAAGAAAAGAACCGCAAGATTTCTCTCCGCGGTTCTGTGTAAAAGGTTGCGGCGTATTTAAGTCGCAAAGATAACTTTAAATTGTAAATTATTTAAATGTAAATTGTAAATTCTTTTCAATGTCCTCCGGCAGGAACAGGATGTTTGATCACCGACGATTCGGGTTCTTTTACAAACATCCAGAAAATAACCGAAGTAGTGACCAGAATTCCGCAGAAAATATATAACAATTGGTGATTGCCTGTTTCTTTTATAATATTGGCAACCCCGTTACTCATCATTTGTGGTAAAACCACCGCCAGGTTGAAGACACCCATAAACAAGCCCATTTTAGCAGGGTTCACACGTTCACTCATAATGGCAAATACAATGGATATGACAGCGGACCAGCCAATGCCTACCAGGAACATGCCGATATAAAAGTCAACTTCAACATGACTGAACCAGGCGACATAAAAGTAACCGATGGCAGAAAACGACAAGGCAGCAATATAGGTTTTTACCCGGCCGATTCGTTTAGCAATGGCCTGCAGGATTAATGGGAAAATGGCACCTACTAAATTCAGGATAAAAAATCCCAGCGACACGATGTTTCCAATGGAAGCTGCATCAGTTTGAGTCTTCCCCGTTAATGTTTCGGCAAACCAGTTGGCGGTGATACCGGTTACGTTCAGGTTAGGCATAATCTGATGTTCGATAAAAAAACCGGACATGATAAACATACTCTGAAATGCCACCCAGGTAAAGGAGTGAGCGAGCATGATTTTTTGAAATTCGTTCTTGTTAGAAGGAGACTTTAATCCGCGGATGATAATTACAATACCGATGATAACTGAATAGGACAAGGCAGCAATTAATACAGGATTGTGCCAACCGGCAAGAGCATCCTTATAAAAATGGAAGAATAAACTAAAAATACCGAAGACTAAAAAGCCATACAAAGGAAAGATCTCTTTGACTATCTGCCACACACCGAATGTCGAGGTATCATTTGCCTGTGCTTCGGACTGTTCTTTCTTTTCCTGAATAAATAATATTGGAAATACAGCAGTAATAAAAACGATGGCAGCAGCTATGTACAATAGAAGTACATTCCCGAAAAGCATGGAGAGGAAATAGGCGAATACTCCGAAAAAGCCGGAGATGATCTGCATCCAGACATATCCGGAAGTCCGTATTTTACCCTCGGGAGTCAGGTCTGCAATGATCGAACGGGCCGGATTAAAGGTTACGTTTACCGATAAATCAAGAAACAAGGCGATTACGGAAGCAATCAATATGATATCGGCAATACCGGTTACTTTCGAAATTGCGTTTATGTGAGGCAATGCCAGGAAAGCAATGGTACTGACCATCCCTCCTATCATGATAAACGGCCGGCGGCGTCCACCCATAAACCACACATTATCGCTCAATAGTCCGACGATAACCTGCCCGAAAATACCGGCAATAGGGCCCGCCAGCCACACAAAAGCCACGTCGTTGATATCCAGTCCGTATTTGTTCGATAAAATCCAGCTTAGGGCAGCTATTTGCGTGGACAAGGCAAATCCGACAGCCGTGGCAGGTAATCCCAACAATGCCAAAAAGGTATTGTTCATTTTCTTTTGAATGTTCAGCATAGTATTTTTATTGATTTAAGAGTCATAGAGCAAAGAGCCAAGAACCAAGATCAAAGAGCAAAGTCAAGGATTTTGAATAGAAGTGCAATAGTATCTCTTTTTTACCAATTAACACTTCAATCATAAAACAATGTTACAATTATTGAAGCGCAAACGATTGCAAGATTTGCAAATCAACTTACTATCTACTATTAAATACAAACGACTACGTGTCAACTACAGACTACGTGTCAACTACAGACTACCTGCTACCTGCTAATAGCTACCTACTTCTTCTTCTTTAAACTATCGGCTTCCAGCTTCAGATTTTTATTTATGCCCTCTATATATCCAAGCAATTCATCACGGCCCACCCTTTTCTCTGAAGAGGTAAGAAAAATAACAGGCAATTCTTCCCATTGTTCAAGGAGTTTATCTTTATAAGCCTGTGTGTTTGATTTGCCGATAGCATGAGTCAGTTTATCGAGTTTCGTAAACACAATGGCAAACGGCACACCACTTTCACCCAGCCATTCAATAAATTCAAGATCAATTTTCTGAGGTTCGTGGCGGCTGTCAATCAACAGGAACAGACAGGTAAGTTGTTCGCGGTTGAGGATGTAGTTTTCGATGATATCCTGCAACTGGTCGCGCATCTTCTTACCGGCAGTGGCATATCCGTAGCCCGGTAAATCTACCAGATGCCAGTTGTTATTAATCAGAAAATGATTGATCAACAAAGTTTTCCCGGGTCTGGAAGAAGTCATTGCAAGATCCTTCCGGTTGCAAAGCATATTGATAAGTGATGATTTTCCCACATTCGATCGCCCGATAAAGGCATATTCGGGTAAACGGCTATCCGGACATTTCAGATAATCCGTATTGCTGATAATGAATTCGGCAGATTTTATTTCCATGATGTTATTGAGTTACAATTTTAAATTATATTATATTGAAAGGGTTGACTTTATTCGATGACTGTTTTCTTTGCCGATAGCAACCACATTCCGGCAAAAGTAATCAATCCGTTTATCATTAACAATTCGTAGCCTAACGGATAATGAAACCGGTTTGTTGAAATAGAATTTAACCCGAAACAAATAAAGGGTGAAGCGATGGCAACAAACGGTACCAGCTTATCCCGCACCTGTCGTTTGGTAAAGAGTCCAAATGCAAACATACCCAGTAACGGACCGTATGTATAAGCAGCAATTGTATAAATAGCATCAATAATACTTTTATTATTCAGCATTTTGAATACAAGCATGATGACTACAAATACAACCGACATTCCGATATGGGTATACTTTCTTTTACGTTCTGCCACCTTTGGTTCCAACTTTTGAACCCCAAGTATATCTACTGAAAAAGAAGTTGTCAACGAAGCAAGAGCCGAATCGGAACTGGCAAAAGCAGCAGCAATGATTCCGATTATAAATAAGAAAGTGACAACAGGTCCCAGATATTGAGTAGCAAACAAAGGTAATATATCATCGGACAATACAGGCAATGTGATATTATTTTTAGAAGCCAGCATCAACAGCATGGCTCCCAGTGTAAGGAATAACAAATTAAGCGGTACGAAAGCAATGCCATACCAATACATGTTTTTTTTAGCATCATGCAGGTTTTTACAGGTCAGGTTCTTTTGCATCATATCCTGGTCGAGACCGGTCATTACAATGGCAATAAATATTCCACTGAAGAACTGCTTAAAAAAGTTTTGTTTTGAATGCCAGTCATCAAACACAAAAATACGTGAATGAGAATAGTGACTCAACGAATGTACCAGATCAACCGGAGTGTAATTCAGTTGTTTAGAAACCTGAAATACCATTAATACCAGCGCTGAAATCAGGCAAATGGTTTGAAGGGTATCAGTCCACACAATGGTTTTAATTCCACTCCGATGGGTATACAGCCATATAAAAAAAACAGTTCCCGAAGCTGTAACCACAAAAGGGATATGCCAGGCATCAAAAACAATCAGCTGTAAAATAAGCGTCACCAGGTACAAACGTACCCCTGAACCTATTGTGCGGGAAAGCAAAAAGAATGAAGCACCTGTTTTATACGAATATTTTCCGAAGCGTTGCTCCAGGTAGGTATAAATGCTGGTCAGGTTTAATTTGTAATACAGGGGAAGCAACACATTGGCAATGATAAGATATCCGAAAAAAAAACCGATAACGGTTTGCATGTAGGTAAAATCAATTCCCCTCACCATACCGGGTACCGACACAAAGCTAACCCCTGAAATCGATGAACCAATCATTCCAATCGCAACTACCCACCATGGCGATTTTTTATTTCCCAGAAAGAATGCATCATTATCCGTACTTTTTCGACCTACCAGATAAGAGATAAGAAGTAAAATTGAAAAATAAACACCAATTACCAGTAAGATTGATAGTCCGGACATTCTTTAAATAGGTTTGAGAGTTTGTTGTTTGAAAAGTTTCGTGTTCCGCGTTCTGTGTTCCGCGGTCAGTGTTCAGCGTTCAGCGTTCAGTGTTCAGTGTTCCGTGTTTCGTGTCCTGCGTTCCGTGTTCCTTGTCCTGCGTTCCGTGTTCCGTGTTCCGCGTTTCGTGTTCGATGTTCCGTGTATTTATTCTTTGTTCTTTATTCGTAGTTATTTAATTCTCTATTCTTTAATCTTAGATCTTTAATCTTGGTTCTTGGTTCTTGGTTCTTGGCTCTAAATTCTTGACTAAATGTCCAAAACCGATCAATCGTACAAAAATACCAAAAAATGCCCGAACGGAAATGCACTGAACAAAAATAGTTTTGAATCGTTTTTTTTTATAAATTTGCACCAGCATTGTAAAAACGACTATGAGCAACCAACAATATTCTTCATCCTTACTCGAAAACGCAGTCAATGAATTTTCAAAATTGCCGGGAATAGGGCGAAAAACTGCTCTTAGATTGGTATTATACATACTGAAACAGTCTGAACAAGAAGTAGAAGCGTTTGGAAATGCGTTCATTCAATTGCGAAAAGAAATAATCTATTGTAAAGTATGTCATAACATTTCGGATACAGAAGTTTGTCGTATTTGTAGCAATCCTTCGCGGGATCATGAAACAGTTTGTGTGGTTGAAAACATAAAAGATGTCATGTCGGTAGAAAATACACAGCAATTCCGGGGATTATACCATGTTTTGGGAGGAATCATTTCACCAATGGACGGCATTGGACCCAAAGATCTTGAAATTGAAAGTCTTATTCAACGGGTAACAGACGAAAATGTAAAGGAAGTCATTCTGGCATTAAGTACCACCATGGAAGGCGACACGACTAATTTCTATATTTTCAGGAAACTGGCACCGTTGAACATTAAAGTCACCACGATTGCACGGGGAGTTGCCATTGGAGATGAGTTGGAATATGCTGATGAAGTGACACTGGGACGGTCAATATTAAACAGGGTCGATTTTACTAATTCATTCAAATAATCAATAAACCATAGATAAAAGAATCAACAAAATACTCAAATAAAACAACATGGAAAGAATCGTAAAGAAAATTTATCTCGCTTATTATCTGATTTATACTTTAACCATTATATCTACAATTGTTGGATATCTCATCTCTCAGACCAGAGAAAATATTGTTGATGTAAAGAGTCAGTTAAGTATCAGTTTATCTTCCTTTGTAATTCTTTATCTTATTGTATCTATTCCCGGAGCATTATCTTTATTCCACAAGAATACAAAAAAATGGATTGCAATTGAAGACATGTCATTAAAACTCGAAAAATATACTGCGGGTGCAACATGGCGAATTCTTGCTGTTGGTTTTGGATTAGTGTTAAGTGTTGTTGCTTTTTATATTATCAGGACTCCATCTATGATTTTTTGTGCAGGAATAGCTGCCATCGCACTTCTTTTTTGCAAACCAACAGAAAACAAAATAAAATCGGATCTGAAACTGGATGAACCGGAAGAGAATGACCAGGAATAGGTGATTAACGATTAGTGATTAGTGATTAACGATTAACGATTAGTGATTAGTGATTAACGATTAGAGATTAGAGATAAGTAATCCATGATAATTTTATTTATAAATAAAAAAAACTTATGATAATTGCTGTAGATTTTGATGGCACGATAGTAAAACACGAATATCCAAAAATTGGTCGTGAATTGCCTTTTGCGGTAGATACACTGAAAAGGTTGCAACAGAGTCCTGAATATCAGTTGATATTATGGACCGTTCGCGAAGGAGTAGAATTGCAGGAAGCCCTGGAATTTTGCAAGAATCGCGGATTAGAATTTTATGCCGTGAATAGTAACTATCCGGAGGAAGAAGCCGAACATAAGGAACCAAGGAAACTGAAAGCCGATTTATTTATCGATGACAGAAATTTAGGCGGATTACCTGATTGGGGAATCATCTATCGAATGATTGTCTCAGGCAAATTTCTTGAACCTGTAACCACTGAAATTCAAAGCGAATTTGAAGCACCTAGAAAAGGATTCTTACAATCTCTTTTTGGAAAGTAACTTTCGAGAAGAGGTAAGGAGTAAGAGGTAAGAGGTGAGGAATGAGAGATGAGGAATGAGCCGGTAGTCGGAGAATGAAAAGAGCTTAGAAGTAAGTAAAGAAAGAAAAATATTTCAATTGTAAATTGTAAATTCTTATTGTGTTATTAGAAAACGGAAACATTAGATTACGGGCAGTGGAACCGGAAGACCTCGACAGGTTGTATTCCTGGGAAAACAATACCCTGCTATGGGATGTGGGAAATACCCGCAATCCTTATTCCCGTTATATATTGAAGCAATATATCATCAATGCCGACAAAGACATATACGAAAACAAACAATTGCGATTAATGATTGTCAGTATTCCGACCGGTGAAACGGTAGGTACTGTTGATCTTTTTGATTTCGATATTCACAATAGCCGAATAGCACTGGGTCTATTTGTCGATTCAGCCTTTCAGGGAAAAGGATATGCAAAAGAAAGCGTCAGACTGGTTGAAGAATATGTTTTTAATTTTCTAAAAATCAACCAACTCTACTGCCATATATCCGAAAACAACATTCCAAGTGTTCGTTTATTCGAACAGGAACAGTATCAGAAAAACGGGATATTAAAAGATTGGATTAAAACAATAAAGGGGTTTGAAAATATTATACTTTTTCAGCAATTCAAAGAAGCTTATGTGAAAAAGATAGAATCGTAGTTCAATGAATTATTTCATTGTTCAAATAAGTTGAGATTGCGAGAATCCCAATCCGGCACCAATAATCGAAGAGTAGCTCACTACTTACTTCCAACTACTTGCTACCGGCTACAAACTATCTTCTAATCCTTATTTGTATCGCATTCTCGACAATATTCTCGCTAAAGAATATCAGATATCCACCTCCCCCTGCGCCGCTCAATTTCCAGCCTAAAACGCGGCTTCTATATTGTTCAATTTGCTCAAGAACACCATGAGTCAGCATATTTGGAAACATGGAAATTTGGGCTTCAAAACTTTCAGTCATTGCTTGTCCGACTACCTGGGCATTCCTGTCAATTAATCCCTGCCAACATTTATCGGTTGCAACACTTAAACGTGTGGCTCCTTCGGTATCTATTTTTTGGTCAGCCAGTACATCGTAACTGGTATTTCGTGGATAAAGCGGAATCATCCATATTCGTTCTTCAATCCAATCGAGTAATTCCGTATCATTGATGCTATTAATTTCAGTAGGCCAATACCCGCCTTCATACTGAAATTTATTCAATCCCGGCATTGTTATTCCAAGTGAATCCTGCGATCCGCTGATATACTTACTTCCGGGTGGATTTTCGAAACAGAAAAGTGTTTTAGCCAGTTTCTCTTTATCACCATCCGGGATATCAGTCTGCCATAGTTCTATTGCTTTTTTACGGCTACTGGTAGACATACCGCTTCTGTCATTAAATTCATAGTCAGGTTCAATGCAAATGGTCAGTACGGAGCCCGAAGCATATTTACTAACGTAAGGTTGATCGAGCCAGCCACCTGCCAGATCGATACGATAGGGTATTTTGCACTCTTTTCGTAATGCGGTAGTGGACCTTGCCGGTAGATTGCCATGAGGTATGCGTTTGCTCACCACATATTCAATGCCCATTTCTCTGCAAAGATTCTCTTTATCCGGAGTATGTCCATCTGCATTCACAAAGAATATATCCGGTTGAAGTGCCTTCAGTTCTTCCAAAAAGTCAAGCAATCCTCCTCCTCTGTTTATCCAGGCATCTTTTACAACTTTCAAGGCTTTGACCATATACAGTCTTTCAGAATCCGAATTTACCGTTTTACGGGCTTTCAACGTATTAATGGTCTTGTCGGACCCAATCCCAACATACAAATCGCCATATTCAGCAGCCTCCTCAAAAAATGCCACGTGTCCGCTGTGTAACATATCATAACAGCCGCTTACAAATACTTTCTTCATAATATTACGAATATACAGATTTGGAGTTCTTAAAGATTATTTATTTTGAAAGAGTTGACGATGAAGCATGTAAATAAAAATACTTCTTCATAAATAACAAATAACAAAACGATAAAATCGCAATAGTTATTCCTAAATACAAATAAGTATCATGTTTAAATGCGAAATAACCCATCAATATAAGTACCTGAGCAAACGCATACAACAGCGAAACAACAACATGAGGAATCTTTAACTCATTTGCCATGATCTGATATAAATGAGTCCGGTGAGGTAGGAATATGTTTATTTCCTATAATATGACAATTATCAAATTCATTTTTTTAAGAAAAAACGTTTTATAACATCTACTACTCTTTCTAAATCATTCCGGCTCAGAATTGAACTTGAAGGTAAACACAAGCCACTATTAAATAATTTTTCTGAAGTTCCGTTTCCATAAAAAGGACAATCTGCAAAAACAGGTTGTAAATGCATAGGTTTCCATAAAAGTCTTGATTCGATATTATCAGATTCTAAAACAAGACGTAAATCTTCATTGGTTTTGCCACCTGTTTTTGTTGAATCAACAAGTATAGATGTCAACCAATAGTTTGAATGAAATCGCGAATCTGGTTCTGTTTGAAATGTAATACCTTGAATAGAATTTAATTCATTTCGATAAAATTCATTATTAGCTCTACGATTATTTACATGTTCCTGAAGTACAAACATTTGACCCCTTCCAATACCTGCACATATATTACTCAACCTGTAATTGTAGCCAATTTCTGAATGCTGATAATGTGTAGCAATATCCCTGGCTTGAGTTGCATAAAAAATTGTTTTCTTTGCTTCAATTTCAGTCGAACACACTAAGGCTCCACCACCGGAAGTTGTAATTATCTTATTTCCATTAAAAGATAGACAAGCAAATTCACCAAAAGTACCGCATTTTTGATGATTGTATTCAGAACCTAATGCTTCGGCAGAATCTTCCAATACGGGTATATCATATTGAACCGAAATTTTCATAATTTCCTCCATTTTAGCAGGCATGCCGTATAAATGAACTGGAATAATCGCTTTTGGCTTTTTTCCGGTTTGCTTTAACCTGTCTTGAATTGCACTCTCCAATAAAATAGGATCCATATTCCATGTATCAGTTTCGCTATCTATAAAAACTGGGGTAGCACCTAAATATTTTATAGGATTAGCGGATGCTGAAAAAGTAAAAGACTGGCAGATTACTTCATCTCCAGGTTTTACTTCTAATTGAATGAGAGCTAAATGGATAGCTGCTGTTCCGGCACTTAAAGCCACTACTTTTTTGTTTTCTCCAATATAATTGACCAATGCCTCTTCAAATCCATTTACATTTGGACCCAATGGAACAACCCAATTGGTATCAAAAGCTTCTTGTATGAAATCTTGTTCTCTTCCTCCCATTTGAGCGAGTGAAAGCCATATTTTTTTATTCATAATTTTATCACTTAATAAATTTACTTACATTCGAGGTTTATCGAGTAAATTGAACTCAAATAATATTATCCTAAAACTGAAGTGTTACACCTCCCCAAGAATACCCTACACCAAAACCAGCAATTAAAATCTTATTTTTAAGTTGGATTCGATTTTCATTCATTGCTTCAGTCAATGCAATTGGGATAGTAGATGAAACTGTATTTCCGACATTTTCTAAATAATAGTAGAATTTATCTTCATCAATTCTAATTTTTCTTCTTAGAAAATTCATCATATATTTATTGGCTTGATGAAAAATAAAAAGATCAATATCTTCTTTCTGAATTCCATTTTTACTTAACGTGTCCTCTACTAAAATTGGAACAGCCTCTAAAGTAAAATTAAAAATCTCACTTCCATTCATATACAAAAAATCGCTTGAAATTAAATTTCCACCATCATCATAATTCAAATCATTTAATTTATCAGGAAATCTTTGACCACCACTTTTCACAATTAAATTTTTAGCTCCTCGACCATCAGTTCCTAAACTGAAATTTTCAATCTCAGCAAAACCTTTGGTAGAAATTAAACTGGCAGATGCTCCATCTCCAAAAATAGTACGATTCCCTTTGTCTTTGGGGTGAAGATGTTTTGAATAAGTTTCAGCAGTAAGTAATAATATATTTTTAGCGATTCCTCCGGCAATTAATCCTTTAGCGAGTGACAAACCATAAACATAACCAGAACAGCCGAGGTTAAAGTCTAAGGCACCACATGAAGTTGACAAACCTAATCTTTGTTGAATAAGACATGCTGAAGTAGGTAGAAAATAATCCGGACTTTGAGTGCAGAGTAACACAAAATCGATATTTGATCGATCTATCTCATGTTCAACAAATAGTTTTTCAGCGGCAAGTGTTGCCAAATCTGCAGCTGTTTGGTTCAAACTTGCTATATGCCGGATACTAATGCCAATTTTAGACGCAACCTTTTCTACAGTCCACTCTGGAAATTCGTTGACTAAATCTTCATTCGTAATTGTTAACTCTGGAAGATAATATGATATCGCTTTAATGTATGATTTTTCCATAATTTATAATAATGTAAATCCCCCGTCAATAAGTAAATTGGATCCAGTTACCCATACTGATGCATCTGAAAGTAAATAAATGATAGCATAAGCTACTTCTTCAGGTAGACCGTATCTTTTTAAGGGATATTTCTTTTCGTCAACTAACAATTGTTCATTTGTAAGCGTTCCTTCGTCGAAAAATGCGGTTTTAATCATCCCAGGCTGTACTGTATTTACCCTGATTTGTTTTGGAGCCAGATCGATTGCCATGCCTTTTACCATACCATTTATTGCACCTTTTGTAGCACTATACATGCTACTTCCTACAGAAGTGCATAATGTTCCTGATATAGATGATATAAATACAATAGAGCTTTTATTAACCAATAGTTTTCTTTTTAAAATTTCTTTAGTCAATATTACTGGTGAAAAAAAATTTATTGAAAAGATATCATTTAATTTTTTTCTGTTAATGAATTGATATGGAACCATATCTGTTATTCCCGCACAAAGTACCAACCCATCTAGAACTGGTAATTCTGATACCAGCCCTTCAACATTTTCTACATCATTCAGATCTGCAATAATTTGGAGATGATTACCTCCAACTAAAAGTCTGTAAGTTTCATTTAGACGTTCGACATTACGCCCATTTATAACTACAGATGCTCCCATTTTCGAACATTCTATTGCTACTGCACGTCCAATGCCAGATGAAGCACCTGTAATTAATATTTTTTTACCTATTAATGAAAATGGATTAAACATTACCACTTTAGATTCTGGATTTTACGATTTCAAAAAAATCATTTATAGTGTCACAATTTCGAATATCATCTCCTTTTATAGTTACATGATATTCTTCATCACTCATAGCAATTAGGGACAATGCTATTAGTGATGACCATTCTTCTAATTCCCTGAATTTTGTTTCAGCTGTGAATAATTTAGAATCAGTATCTTCGAATTGTTCAGAAAAATGAATGATAAATTTACTAAGTTCCATGTTTTTTTTAATTTAGATATTTAATAGATTAAAATTTTAAAACCTTACTTTTACAGCAGGGTTACCTATATAAAGAAAATCATCTTCTGTCTTTCGAATAACAATACTACCAGCTCCAATTCGAACTCCATTACCAATTTTTATTTGTTGTAAAATAGCAGATGAAACTCCCATAAAATTTTTGTTTCCGATTGATACAGCACCCGATATATTTACAGCTGGCATAAATACATTAAATGATCCGATTTTCGAATCATGTCCAATTGTAACCAGTAAATTCAGAATGTTAAAATCTCCGATTTCAACGTGACAACTAATAATGCTTTGGGAACAAATAATATTTCCTTTCCCTAATTTTAAAGTCGAATCATCAAGACATGTCAAATCAGGAGCCAGTAAATTCGGAAAAATAATTAATGGATTATATATATTATCTACAATATTATTAATTAAAACTGGGTTTCCTATAGCAATTGCAATTGCCAGTTCATCGTTCCATAAATTTAACTCCGAAATACTTCCTAAAACATTACCATACTCATTACTAAATCCTTTTTTCAAATTATCATCGAAAAAACCAATTAGATTCCATTTTGGATGAACCTTATTTATTGAAATAATTAGACATGCTACTTCACGTCCAAAGCCACCCGCACCATAAATTGCTATATCTTTCATATTCTTTAACTAAATTCCTTTAAATGTTTCCATAGTTGCATTCGATTCAGAATTAATTCCTTCTCGAAAAAAAACTTTTTTAATTGTCAATAAACTGATTCTAAAATCCAACTTAAAGGTTAAATGATCAACATACCAAACATCATATTCAAATTTTTGCTTCCAACTTATAGTATTTCTACCATTCACTTGTGCCCAACCAGTAATGCCTGGACGTACTAAATGACGTCGAGCTTGTTCTTTAGAATACAATGGTAAATATTCTACCAATAAAGGCCTTGGACCAATTAATGACATATCACCTTTCATTACATTAATCAACTGCGGTAATTCATCAATAGATGTCGCGCGTACAAATTTACCAATTTTTGTCAAACGGACATCATCCGGAAGCATGTTTCCATTGCTATCTTTTTCGTCTGTCATCGTTTTAAACTTAATAACTTGAAAGACTTCACCTTTTCGTCCAGGTCGTGGCTGAATAAAAAATGGTTTTCCTGAATTGGCAATAACCAAACCGACAAAAATTATAAATAATAAAGGACTTAATAAGAATAATAAAATAATTGAAATAAATAAATCTATTGTTCTTTTAAGAAAGAATGTATACATTTTAGTATAATATAAAGGTAAATAATTAAAGACTTTTTTATTAATTATTATTGAATTCCTTCAACATATTTCAATGCATTTAATTCTGTATAATAATAAGATGCACTAATTGAATTATTACTTATTTTTATTCTTTCTTTCGGATTATTTTTCATCTTTATAATATAATTTGCTATCTCAGCTAGTTGATCCTTCTCAAAACAAATGCCATTATTGTGTTTTATAATTAGTTCATTAAGTTCCGACTTTTTTGGGGCTATACATAAAAGAGGTGCCCCAACAGCCATTAAATGATATGTCTTACTCGGAACACTTAAAAGTGCAGTTTCATTGTTTATTGTTACGATTCCCAAATCTGCTGACCCTAATGAAAATGGTAATAATTCTGTAGTTTGCCAAGTCAAAAAAGTACAATTTGTCAATCTATTATCTTTTGCCATTTGCATAATTTTCTTCTTTTTACCCCCTTCACCAATAATTAGAAACTGGATGTTTTCCTCTTCAGATAATAAATTTGCAATTTCTATTATCACTTCAACATTATGGGTAAATCCTATATTACCGGAATATAATACTATAAATTTATCAATCAGATTATTTTCAATTATAAATTTATTTTCTGATTTTGGAATCGGATAGAAAAAATCAGAATGACTCCAATTCGGGATAACATTAATTTTTTTTTCATCAATATATTTCGTAAGACATCTTTTCATTCCTTCACTTAATGTAAATATTACTTTGGACTTTGCAAAAATAATTTTATTCCATTTAACCCATAGCATGTAAGCTATATTTGATTCTTTTATGCCAAAGTTCTTAAGAGCATCAGGGTAAGTATCATATACTATGATAGAAAATGGTCGTTTTATAATCAAAGAAATCAAATAAATTAAAGGCGGATTAGTAACATAAACTATCTCATGATTTCTATAAACAAATAATATCCGAAAAAAAACCTGCATGGTAGCTACAACCCATGTAATTGCCCTTCTTAGTGCTGATTTTCGGTTATAAACTATAAGCTTACTTATCTTTACATTTTTACTTAATGGTAAGTCAAGTTTTTCCAAACTTCCATACATAAAAACCACCTCATCATATTTTTTTTCAAAGGCATTCACTATATCTATCATTAGATAACCCGAACTTTGATTAATTAGTAGTAATTTATTCATCATTTAAGAATTTTTCTTAAATCCTCTTTTAATGTAGAATTCTTTGGTACATAATTTAATTTCAAAATTCTTTGATTAGAACCCGACATTTCCCAAATTTCATTTGGTCTGTATTTCAATGTAGTCTCAAATTCAAATTCATTATTTGTCAATCCTTTAAAAATACGAGCAACTTCAATCATCTTGATAGAATTATTACTACAAATATTAAATATATCGTAAAGTCGAATTTTTGATGAAGCAATGAATAAAATCTGATTAATTAATTCATCAATAAATATAAAGTCGCGTTTTTGATTACCTTCAGTCATTTTAAAAGTTTTATTATTACGAAAATGTGCTAACATTTGTCCAATAAAAGTTTCTTCCGGCATATCAGGTCCAAAAAAATTAAAAAACCGAAAAATTGTATACGGTTTAGAATATAATGAACAATATGTTTTACATAAAGTCTCCGCCATATATTTAGTAAGAGAATAAGGTGAAGTTGGCTCCGCATGTTGTTCCTCGTAAAAAGGAATTGAATTTCTGGTACCATAAACTTCACTTGTACTTGCAAAATAGAAACCTTTGTAATTATAATCTTTAAGTGCTTCTAATAGATTGAATGTACCACCTACATTTACTTTGTACATCTTCTCATATATCCCAAAATCCCTTGTTCTGTTTAAAATTGCAGCAAAATGAAAAATATAATCTGGTTGTATCTTTTGACAAAGTATTGTAAGTTCTTCCTTTTCAGTCAAATCAACTATATGTAATTCAACTTTAGAATTTATGGACGCTAAAAAATTACTTTTTTTATTAAAAGCGATATCCAATAAATAGATATATATTTCGTATTTTGATAATACTTCTGCCAATTTTGATCCTAAATATCCTCCACCGCCTGTGATCAAGACCTTATTACCTTCAAACATTTTCATTTTTGAGTCCATATAATTTCTTTTTTAACAGCATCTGAAATATAACTCAAAAGTTGTTGGTATGTTATAATATTCTCTTTATCATAAAAATTTTTATACCATTCAACAGTTTTTTCGACTGTACATTTAAAATCCCATACAGGTTTCCACATTAATTTTTTCCTTGCTTTTGAACTATCAAGCATTAAAAAATTTGCTTCGTGAGGATGACTCCCTTTGTCAATTACATATTTAATTTTTTCCCAATTTTTACTTGATTCTTTTACCAGTTCAAGTACTGAAAGATTGCTGTCTATTTCGGGTCCAAAGTTCCAGCTTTCTGCAGCATTTTTGTTGCCTTCTAATAAATTCATTCCAACCAGTAAATAACCACTTAATGGTTCAAGAACGTGTTGCCAGGGACGTGTAGCGTTTGGGTATCGAATTAATAGCGGTTTTTCTTCAGTTGCACTGATCATCATATCTGTAACAATCCGGTCAAGGCACCAATCTCCACCACCAATAACATTTCCAGCCCGAACACTGGCAATTAATACTTTATGATCAATATTATACTTTTCAGGATTAAAAAATGAATGTTTAAATGCTGCCGTTATAATTTCGGCACATCCTTTTGAAGAACTATATGGATCTTTACCTCCTAAGGCTTCATTTTCGCGATATCCCCAAATCCACTCCTTATTATCATAACATTTATCACTGGTTACGACAATAATAGCTTTTAGATTTTTTAATTTACGGGATTCGTCTAAAACATTAACTGTTCCCATTACATTAGTCTGGTAAGTCTCTACAGGATTCAAATAAGACAATCTTACCAGTGGTTGTGCAGCAAGATGGAAAATAATATCAGGCTCAATCGATTGCATAATTTCACCAAGTGCATTTTTATCTGTAATATCCTGCACATAAGTAATATGATGATATTTTAACAAGCTAATATGGTTTGGAACAGTGTTCGGTTCTAATGATATTCCAAATACATCTGCACCCATTAAACTAAGCCAAAAACTTAACCAAGAACCTTTAAAACCTGTGTGACCAGTAATTAAAACTTTTTTACCAAAATATTCACCTTTAAATAATTTATCGATTACCATATTTTCCATGGTGCTTTATTTTTATTCCATAAATCTTCCAATTGTAACTTATCTCTTTGTGTATCCATAGGTTTCCAAAAACCATAGTGTTTATAAGCAAACAATTCATTGTCAATTGCTAGATCTTCAAGTGGACGTTGTTCCCAAACACTTTTATCACCATCCTTAATATAATCAAATACTTTTGGTTCACAAACAAAAAAACCACCATTGATCCATGAGCCATCACCTTTTGGTTTTTCCATAAATTGATTGACCATATTAGATTCAACTGCTAAATCAATAGCTCCAAAACGTCCATCTGGCTGTACTGCAGTCATTGTAATTGCTTTACCATGTGAATGATGAAATTCCAATAATTTTGTCAAATCTATATCACTTACACCATCTCCATAAGTTAAAAGAAAAGGTGCATCTGACAGAAACTTTTCAGCTCTTTTCAATCGTCCTCCGGTTAAAGTATCAATACCCGTATCGAGGATAGTAATTGTCCATGGTTCTGTCTTACTGTCAATAATTTGCATACTATTATCTTTCATATTAAAAACAACATCAGATTGATGTAAAAAATAATTTGAAAAATATTCCTTTATAACATAACATTTATATCCACCAAGAATAACAAAATCGTTAAACCCATAATAAGAATACAATTTCATAATATGCCATAGAATCGGTTTTTCACCAATTTGGACCATTGGTTTCGGTACCATAGCAGTTTCTTCGCTTAATCTTGTTCCAAATCCTCCTGCAAAAATAACTACTTTCATTTTTTTACAAATTTATTAATTTTAATTTTGAAATACTAATCAATTAATCTTTCAAATAATTTGATATAATCTTTATACCGATCTAAATAATTGAATTTTTGTTTTGCTCGCTCAATACAATTTTTATAATATTTTTTTTTACCATTTTTTTTTATTATAGAAATTGCATCAGCCAATCCAATAATATTATTATTTTCAACCACAATTCCGGTGTTCTTGTCAATAGCCTCAGCGTTGCCTCCTGTATTATAAACAATGACTGGTGTACCGCAAGCTAAAGATTCGAGATTTGTAGTAGGAAAATTATCCTCATGAGTTGGATTTATAAAAACATCGGCTAATGAATATAAAATTGCTAACTCTTCAACATTTTTAGCTTTTTCGTGAACGATAACATTTGATGGTAAGTTAAGACTTTGTTTTTTATTAACACCATCTAAAACAATAATTTCATCTTTCTTAAGTAATTTACTTAACTTAACAAAGTCATCATAACCTTTACGTTCCGACCATATATTAGCTACACCCAAAATAACAAATTGATTTACAATATTTAAATCTTCTCTTAATTTTGAAGCATCTTTAGGACAGAAATTTGATATATTTATGCCATTATTTATCAATTCTATTGGAATTTGATTTAAGAATGATTTTTTTATCATGTCTTTTAACCAAGATGAATGAGCAACTATCGTTAAATTTTTAGGTTGATTAAATATTTCTCTTTTTAGATGATAATTATTAAATGAATTATCAAATAATATTGAAGCGGGATATATTTTTTTTTGTGGACAACTATAACACTCATTTTCCCAACGATTGCACCCAAACAGATCAAAATATGAGCAATGTCCTGTAAAAGACCAACAATCGTACAATGTCCACACAACCTTCCCCTGAAAGTTTTTTAAATAATTAAAAAGTATTTCGATATTAATATAATAACCATGAATGTTATTCAAATGAATTATGTCTGGTTTAATTTCAATAATTTTTAAAATCAGATTCTTAGTTGCCGATTTAGATCCAAATCCATGTTGATCTAGCAATCTTGTTTGCAAAACATGAAGCTTGATATCAAAATCAGTTCCTATTTTTATCAGTTTTGATTTACTTTGACCAATACCTCTTCCATATGCTATATAACTTTCCCAACCATTTTCAAGAGCAACTTGACCAATTTCTTCAACGATTCGTCCTATAGACCCGGAATTGATTACTGTATTGATTTGGAGAAGTTTTTTGTTTTTAATTTGCATTATAAATAACAGTTTATTTGATCATGCGCTATTTTAGTAAAATCCAGTTTACTAATATTTAATCTTAAGGAATTATAATAATCAATATCTAATATTTTAATGATTGCATATTTTAAAGCATCTGTTTCTGACAAATTGAATACTAATCCATTCGTTTCGTTTACAATTTCTTCTGCACATCCTGTTTTATTACTTACTATTACTGGTAAGCCACAGTTTAAAGCTTCTTCTACTACCATTCCCCAAGGTTCGGAGATGGATGGTAAAATAAATACATCATTAATTAAATAAAGTTTATAAAGATCTACATTAGGAATTGCACCATGGAAAATGACATTTTTACCTGCAATTGACTTTAAAAAACTCTCTTCAGGACCATAACCTACGATATTGAGTCTGAGTTCTGGAAATTGATTAAAAATCTCAATTAAATATTGTATATTTTTCTCTGGTGATAATCTTCCGACAAAAATAAAATTTTCTACTCTACTTTTGAAGCTATATTTTTGTTGAGGTCTTATATTAAAAATTCCCACACCTTTTGTTTTGATAATTTGCTCCTTAAAACCCAATTTTAAGCACAAATCTGCTTGCGATTTACCCGAAACATATGTCTTAGAGATTCTGGACAAAAAAATTTTTTTTATCAAACCTTTAATCCCTTTCACTTCACTTTCAAAAATGCTGGATTCAACTAAAACACCATTTCTTTTTCTTTTACTTGTAAATACTGTTATCCAATATATTAAATGATCCCATCCTCCAACAATTATATATTTGTAATTCAAAGTTATAAATAATTTTAAAAGGAAGTTCATTTTACCTAATAAAGATTTATCTGCTAAGGATATATATGGAAATTCTCTTTTACCAATATAGAAATCATCATTTCGAATTTCACTTTGAACATGAGTGAATATTACTAATATTTTTTTTTCTTTAGCAATACCATTAAATAAATTTATTTTATAAAATGATGGAAGATTAGTAATAAACACTATGTCATTTTGATTCTTCATAACGAAATAATAGTTTAAATTAATTTCTAATGTTCTGTATATTTAAATTTATAAAAAGGAAATTAATTTAAATTTTTATTTAAATTAATATTATATTATACCTTTTTTTTTGCTCATTAAAATCCATTGATAAAACTCTTCTTTTTTTACTTTATTATTTAAAAGTATTGCAAAAAAGTACTTAAGTCTATAATAAATAAGATTAATGATATAGTAACGATTTATATCTACATGATATTTGTTAAAATAATATTTTCTGGATTTAGCTCCGACTTGCAATAAATAATAATTTACTTTTCTTCCATGTGCGAGATGCTCTACAAAGATATCATCAGCTAAAATAGTTTCTTTTCCTATTAATAAAATTCTATTGGATATGTCAGCTTCTTCATAAAACATAAATATATTTTCATCAAAACATCCAGCTTCAGTAAATGAAAGTTTATCAAAAATCAAAAAGCTTCCTGAAAAAAACATGTTTTGAATTTTATATTTACCATATTTAATAAAAAGATTTCCAAATATCAATTTCAACAAATTAGTTTTCTCCGGCTTGAAATAAAGGCTATTTGATCCATCTATAAATCTTACACCTATCAATCCGATATTTTTATTATTATTAATCCTAGCTATTATGTTTTTGAAAATAGGTTTAACTAATCTTACATCTGGATTCATTACTACTAAGATTGGAGAATTCGAAGCTTTAATACCTTGATTATTTCCATGACCATAACCTTTATTTACAGAACTATTAATCAAAATTATATCTGATGGATATTTAAAACGTATATTTGCAAAAATCAGATCACAATTATCACTACAATTATCAACTATAATAACTTCAAGATCTGATCCTATATCATTAAATTTATAAATTGAATCCAAACAATCAAATATTAATTTTTCTGAATTGAAAGTTACAATTATTATAGAGAGTTTCTTGTTCATTGAAAAAAAGATTGTAGAGTGGAATTTGAATTAAAAAGTTCTTGATGTAAGGTAATCACTGATGTTCCAAATAAATAAAAGGGTAATATATAAATATATACGAAAGTAACAAAAACAACAATTAAAAATATATATATAGACTTAATTTTATGGAATAAAGATTCTTCGAATTTTAATGAATAAATGAAATAAGTTAGCCAAATTATAATAGAAGCAAAAATATATCTATGTGCAAAAATTTGAACATATAGACCTATTGGTATAAAAAGAATAGGATACAAAGACAGTTTATAAAGAAATTGATACTTTATATCTATTTCAATTATATTTGAATTTAGCATCAAAAATCTTTTCTGTTTTAAATATATAAAAAACATCCATAATGCCCAAATTAAAAGATTATAAATTCCACCTGTTAATGATGATATATTATCTTTATCCAAATAGGAATCCAAATTATTTGAAAAAACAAATCCTATATAATTCAATAAATAAAGGGTCGTAGCAATTATAAGGCTATATAAGAGTATCTTTTTTTCATATTTACCACTTTCATATTTTTTAAAGAAATAAAGAAAAGGATAAAAAAGTAGAATCCCTAAATGTGATAGCACAGATAAAAATGCAAATATTAAGAATATCACATAATTCTTTGTAATAATAAAATTATAAATTGCTATTAAGAAAAATGCAAAAGCAACAAAATATCTAATTTGATTTGATAATGGTATCATTTCGAAAATCAAGTATATTAAAATAATAACAAATATAGCTGAATTAGAAAATCTACTCACAAAATAAATAAAACCAATACCCATTAAAATAATGTGCAATTGATAGAGTGAAGAATAATTATACCCATTAAGAAAGTACCAATTTGATAAAAAGTTAAACAAAAAATCAGTAGAATCTCTCACTCCATTAAACATTTGCTCATAAATATCCCAGTCGGTATTATAAGTTACATTATATAAAAGCAAATAAAAGAAATAGGCACTAATTATTGAACTAATTATCTTTATAATATGATCGTTTTTATTCTTTTCTGAAATTAAAAGAAAAGCAATTAATAATGCGATAATAATAAATAATACAATCATAACTTTACTAAATTGATTCTGTGTTATTTAATAAATTTAACTTTTTTACTAATTCTTCACTTAAAGGTGTATTAATTAAATCAATATGTTGGATAAAAGTATTGGGATGAATAGTATTTAAATTGAAACCGGAATTTTCCAATAAAAATATTATGTTCTCATCAAATCTCATTTTTAAAATCTTTGCAGGATTCCCACCAATTATTGAATAGCGTGGAAATGATTTTGTCACAACAGATCCAGCCGCAATAATACTCCCTTGTCCTATTTCAACCCCGGAAAGGATAATTGATCCAATACCTATCCAAACATCATTCCCAATTATGATCTTTCCTTTCGTAAGTGATTCATTTAAAATTTCATTTATAAATATATTTTGAAACGGATATGTTAATAAACAATCTGAACGATGATTACCGCCTAAAACAAATTTAACATCTTTAGCTATAGAACAATATTTTCCAATTTCCAAATTTTCACCTTGTGTATAATAAGTATAAATATCAATCGGTCCATATGAGAAATCGCCTACTTTTACTAGATCTATTGGAAAATATTTTACAGGGGTAGTTTTATTGTTCGAATTTCTTTTAGCCCATTCTACTTTTAAAATAGCTAGTTTAATTTTTCCAATTAAACTTGAACCAAAAACTCTTATTAAAGAGTAAGTTAATAAATATGTGTATTTAAATATATATATCATATAATTAAAACAATCTATGTTTTTTTATTAAATAATTACAATACAAAATCTCAAAAATTCCTGCCGAAGACCATGCTATTGCTATTGAAATTATATTTTTGTAAAGTATTAGTCCAATTGCAGTTAGTATAAAAAAAACCACAAAAGCAATAAATTGATTTTGAGTTACAAGATAGTATTTATGTTTAGGAACAAAGATAAAATTGATGTAACCTCCTACTAATAGGAATGTGAGAACTCCAAAACTCAACGCAACTGCAATTGGATATGCTCCTAACATATTTCGGCCTCCTAAAAACAAAACTATCCATTTTCCAAATAAAATTATGGTCACTATAACAAAGACACCTGCTAAAGCTTCAAATTTAAAAACTTTTTTAATTACACTTTTTCGATTATCATTAGCAATCTTAGGAAAAAGAGCACCGTTAATACTACTAAACAAAATGTTAGGTATTGAAAATATTTTATAACCTAAATCATATAATGCTACATCAGACATTTTAAAAAAAGTTCCTATTATAACTAATATACTCTGTTGTTTAATTATGGCTGCAGATGAACTCCAAAAAAAAGGAAGTGCATCGTGATACCAATCTTTTATTTCATTAATTGACATCCATTTTATATGAATCTTTTCATGACTTCTAATCATATAATTAGCAATTGCTGCTCCAGATAAACTGGATAAAGACACAATCAATGCAAACTTCCAAGCATCAAAATTATTTTTAATAAAAAAGAAAATAAATGGTAATGACAAAAGCTTAAAAACTAATTGTATATATGTTACTACTCGCATTCTTTGAACACCTTGAAAGTACCATTGTGGAAAAAATATATTTGTTAAAGATTGTAAAAAACATATGTAAAATATAAACCAATTCTTCCTTATGTTAGGAATTGTAAATACGATTATTGAAAATACTATAAATGAGATTATTTCCAAATAAATTTTTGCTGTAAAAACACAGGACAGTGTTTTAGTTTTAACAAATTGATCATTTGAATTTTGTGCGATAGATTTAACTGCGGGAAAATCGAACCCAAATCCTACAAAAGTTATAAAATAAGTTGAAATTGAAAGTGCAAATATATACAAACCATAACCTTCAGCACCTAAAGTACGTATCAAAAAAGGGTAAATTAACAAATAGAACAAAGAATTCAAAACTTGCAATATAGTCATAAAAAAATAATTTTCAATCACTATTTTATTATTCTTGACTAATGACTTTATTTTTGATAATTTAATCATTTTCTTCATCTCTAATTCTCATATAATTAAACTTTCTTTAAATTACAGACGAATAAAAAAGAAATGAAATTCTAATATAATTCATCATTTACAATAATTTTATCATAGTACATTACAAAAATTTAAAATATTTATATATAATTAGAACACAGTGTTTAAGATATTTACATATAAATAAAATACGGTGTTTTAAATTAATTATAGCTGTATATGTTAATTCGCATTTGAAAAACTTTTAGCTATTTCTTCGTTGTTTATTATTTGAAAAGGTTTTACTTGTTCGTTTAAATTCATTCCGACTAAATATGTACAAATAAATATAAAGATTAATAAAACAACAAGTTTTTCAATTCATTTAATTTCAGTTAAATGAGTGTATTTTAAATTAAATCCACTTATTTACATTGCTCTATATACTATTGCAATCCGTCAGTTTTATTGGTATATTTTATATTATTTCAGGTTACAAAAAGAAATAATTATCTTATATTTGGGTTTGCATTCTTTTTTTTATTTTTAAAGCTGATAAATAATATAACAGAATATGAACTAACTAAATTGACTTTAGAAATTTTATTTGATTCAACTTCAAAACACTAAAGATCCTTGTTGCTTTAAAATATTAATTTCACTTCGCATTAAAAAATTAGGAAATAATATTTTTAAGTTTTTTACATCATTCAAAATATTTTATTTAAACACAACAAATTATAAATTTAATTAGTTTGTAAAATATTTATGACATTCAAATTAAATTTAAAAAAAATAATAATCAAAATACTTTTTCGTAATTTATATTTATATTTAAAATTTCATTTTACAAAGATACCAATAATATACTATACTTTTTACAATTTAAATTAAAGCGAATATATTAAAATAAACTCTTTAAATAAAATAATGATTCATCACTACTTACTGAAATAACTAATACTAATTGCTTAAATATAAATAATTATTTTTCCATTTTTACACCAAACTTTTCTCCACTTTAATATCAATCTCTTCATAAGGTGAATTTTTACTTATAAATTCCGGCACCAGTTTTTTCATGGCTTTTACCGTTTTACTCATCTCCACTTGGGTTGACAATTCTATCATCGTTTGTATTGCTTCTGTTACCATCTCGAAATCATATTGGCGGACTGTGGCAATGGTTATTTTATCATGTTTTGTAGGAATAGCTGTTTCTTTATCATTCAACAATTCTTCAAAAAGCTTTTCACCCGGACGTAAACCGATAAATTCAATTTTTATATCTCTATTTGGGACATACCCTGCGAGTTCAATCATCCGTTTGGCAAGATCGACAATTTTTACAGGACTTCCCATATCAAAGACATAAATTTCTCCGGTATTCCCAAATGAGGCTGCCTCCAATACAAGACGGCAAGCTTCAGGAATAGTCATGAAATAGCGGATAATATCCGGATGAGTCACTGTTACTGGGCCACCTTTTTCAATCTGTTCCTTAAAATAGGGTATAACTGATCCGTTCGAACCCAACACATTTCCAAAACGGGTAGTTACAAAATCAATCTTGCTACCATTTTTTTTACTCTCCCTGGCTAACGATTGAACATATATTTCGGCAATCCGTTTTGAAGCACCCATAACATTTGTTGGATTCACAGCTTTATCGGTTGAAATCATAACAAAACTTTCCACATGATAGCGTAAAGCATAGTTACTCAGATTCATAGTTCCCATTACATTGACCAGGATTGCTTCACAGGGATTTTCTTCCATCAACGGTACATGCTTGTATGCCGCAGCATGATACACTATCTGGGGATGATACGTCCGAAAAACAAAATCAAGCCTGTTCTCACTGCGAACATCACCAATTATGGGTATAAATTTCAGATCCGGGAAACTTCTCTCCATCTCAAGCCGAAGATTATGAAGTGGAGTCTCAGCCATATCAAATACCAACAGTAATTTAGGTTTAAACTTTGCTAATTGTCTGACAAGTTCACTCCCTATCGAACCAGCTGCACCGGTTATTAAAATAATTTTATCATTTGTTTGTAATGCAATCTTATCCATATCAATTTTGATTTCCTCCCTGCCCAACAGATCTTCAAATTGAATGGGCTTCATTTGCAAACGCACCTTATTATTCACATCCAAACCTTCAAAAGGAGGTGATACCAACACAGACAGACCCATATCTATGCATTTAGATATCAAAGGCTGTTCATTCCTCACGCTTTTATAATCGGGGAAAATAAGGGTGTTTATATTATTTTTATGTATAAACCAATCCAGATTATCTACATTCAGAAAATGCACAGGCAAACCCTGAATTCTTGTTTTTTTCGCATTTATGTTCCTCGTAATAAATCCCTGTACCTGATGTTGATTAACAGCACTCTTATTTAACCATTGAGCCAAAGAGATACTATGAGTATTTATTTCATAAATCAAGGAATTATTTCGGATTTCTGAAGTATAATTAATAGAATAATTATAGATAAATACGATAATATATCTCATTATAAGCATCAAAACAAAACTGATCAGGAAAACATTTTGAACAAAAAAGAATCGGTAATCAAACCGGTATCCTGCTAATAAGATAAATACGTATAAAACAGTACTTGAAATAATAAGAGACACAAATATACGCCACATTTCCAATAAATTGGAATGCCGGATCAGTCCACGATAAGATTTTAAAAGAATAAAAGAAAAGATATTGCTTATTATAAATATTCCTCCGGCCATCCACATTTTAAAAATAGGAACATTCATCTCCGAATTTCTGATTTGGATAAAAGATGCGAAAACAAATCCGACAATACAAATAAATAAATCAATTTCAAAAACGATCCATCTATTAATTAAAGATGCTCGCATTAAACTGTTAAATATTTGACGCATTTTATTTTGTAATTCAATCATATTCTCTTTTGGTTAACAATATAAATCAACTATTTATTGAATTATGAACGTAATTTTATTTTATTTATAAATTTAAAAAGTGTTTCTTTTTCCGTTTTTTGAATATTTATCTTCAATTTTTTCGTATTTACTTCATTTATATAAAAGGAAATAAATAATGTTCTATTATTTTAATAAATGACATCCATTTTGACTACAATCACCCTTCCCTCTTGAAATAACTGAATCAAAACAAAATCAACCTAGAATTTAAATGAGCTCAACTATCTGATTATATTCATAATAATGTCACAAATTGAATTTAGCGAGTTAAAATAGAAACTTAAGTTTTTTAGTCTGATATATAAACATAAAAAAATCAATCTTATTACTTTATTGAAAATTCTACCAATTCGTTTTTCCGTTTTACACAAACAGATTAAAATATGAGATATTTTCGAGTCACAAAGATAACAAAAATATACTTAATTTATTTCATTTCGGGTCAAAGTAGAAAACTTAAAAAATAAACACGAAAAAATCTCGTCCCAATTCTACCAAAATATTCTAAAAAAACTGATAGAATCTCTGGTTCTATTATATTATTATTTACCTAATATGCTGTCGGTTATTTTTTTTAAAAAGATATCAATATATTCAGAATTGAAAATATGAAAGAAGTTTGAAAAGCTATTTTAATTTTAATCACAGAAACAAAGAAAACCTCAACTTAGTTGAGGTTTTCTTTGTTTCTGTCTTTTCAAAAAGAACAAAAAAAGTAATTGGAACAATATAATGTCGTATTTATTAATCAACAGGAAATCATTTTTCTTGCGTGTATGTACTTCTATAAAATTCAGTTTTTTTATTCCATTCATTTCAATCATACCTACACTACGCATTCACTACCCATTCAATTATCCTTTACAGAAGATAAGAACATGTTAAGTTTGTTTTACGGAACTTTTGCGGAGATATTGCGCTCTAATATTACACCGTATTATTACCGCAATAATACCGTAATACCACCGCAATATCACCGCAATACCTCAGAATGCGTAGTGAATGGGAAGTGGAGGCGTAGTGAAGGTTAAATGAACATGTAACGGATGAATATTTAATGATTCATTGTCAAAATTTTGATTTACAGTAAAATGATACGGGCTTGAAAATTCCTGTTCCAAAGAGAAGTAGTGTTTGAAAAACAGGGATGAAAGTTGTAATATGGAATATAAAAATACTTTTTTGAAGCAAGTAAACTACACTTGTTCTGCTGTAGGAAATAAAAAGTGACAAGCAATTTTTAAATGAATGATCTTCAACTTTCATTCCGAGAACTTTCTCCCGTGCAGAGAGCTTGCCTGAAAAGCAAGAAACATTGGGAAATGTTTTAGAGGAAGAAGAATTAAAACAAGATAACGAATAGGAATTAAATAAATTCTCATAATTTAAAATAGAACGTCATGAACCCTTTGTACTATTTCCTTCTACCGTTTACAATCTGGAGAGGAAGAGGGCAAAGAAAGAGGTCATGTTTTGAGAATAATAAAACCAGACATTATATTGTTCCCACTACTTAATATAGCAGTTTATTATTTATTTTAATTTGATTCTAAAGATCTTTACCAATGATCTTCGACGTTTCTCACCAATTAAAGTCATGAGTATTATTTTCATATCCCACCAGAGATTCCAGTTTTCAAGGTAATTCATATCGTATTGGACCCGTCTCTCCATCTTCCAGAGTTCATCAGTCTCTCCCCGGTAGCCACTGATCTGTGCATAGCCTGTAATTCCCGGTTTAACATAATGGCGAACCAGGTAGCCCTCAATTAATCCTGAATACTGATCAGTATGTTTCAACATATGTGGACGTGGTCCGACTACCGACATGTGTCCAAACAGCACATTGAAAAACTGTGGTAACTCATCAATATTTGACTTACGCATGAAGTTCCCTAGAGCAGTAATTCTGGAATCACCATCAACGGCTTGTTTTATATCCGATTCGCTGTTCACCTTCATACTTCTGAATTTCAAACATTTGAATGTTTTATTATTAATTCCTGTACGTTTTTGAACAAAAAAAACAGGACCTTTTGAATTCAGTTTCAATACGATGGCAAGTATTGGTAAAAGCCAACTTAATAGCAATAATATTACAAGTGATGAAAAGACAATATCGAACATTCTTTTCGAAAATTGAGATTCAAAATTATCGAGTGGGATTTCCTGTGGATTTATCATCATCAATTGCCCCACTTTTTCCATATTCGTAGTTTTTTTAAACCATTGTTGATTATCCGGCACAAATCGCAGCCTTACCCCTGTCCGGTTACACATCCGGAGATATTCCTTTGAATTTAATGATTCTTTGAACAGTGATAAAGACACAAAAACAATTTCAATCTGATGCTCCTTGATCAACTTTTCAAGTTCATGTGTTTTCCCGATTATCTCCTTGTCCTTGTAATTTTCATCCGAGACATACCCTATAAATTTATACCCCAGTGTAGGATTGTACTCAATTAATCTGTTTAGATTTTTAGCAGTTTCATTCCGCCCCACTATGATGGCTCTGTTTACATGAATGCCTTTCTCTCTCAACAAAGTCAAATACCGGTATAAAAAATAGTAATATCCCAGTTTTCCAATATAAAACAAAGCCGAATACTCCAGTAAAAATAAACGGGAATAGGTAGTTCTGGGCATAAATAAATACGCCAGAACTAAAGCCACAACAACAAAATTGAACACCCGGTAGGTGATTCGTTTTACACGATTGAAATAACCATCTCTCAAAAAAAGATTGTTCTTTGAAAGAATAAAATACGTAATAACCCATGATAGATTTGCATGCAACATGTAGGAACTCAAAACATGATAATCACGAAATGTCATAACATCACTGATCGATACAATTGCAAAAATTGATAAATTCAAAATGATCAAATCAGTCAACAAATACAATATCATTAATTTCGTTTCACGAGATTTCATAGAGGGAGTTTTTGTTTTTAGTAATGAGTTGATTATAACCGGTAATTAATTGTAGATAGTTTATTATTTTCATTTGGTAGTTAGTTGATTATTACTTATAGCCTGAGAATTTGAAATGAAACAATTGTAGTTAGTTGGATTAAACAACTAACTGAACCTCATTTTAACAGAATATTAAAGATAATTCAATATGATAATCCATCTTCTCATAAAGAATCGATGAATAGTTTTATAAGCACTATTATAACCGGTGTATGACTCTGATTTTACTTAAAAGAGGTGGATTTTTCAGATTGGGAATATATTAGCTGATATCTAAAAATATCAATATTCAAGATAGCTTTCAATTATCATTCTTTCTTATTCTTTGAAAACCATTTTAACAACACTTTTTTTCTATCTGTATCCTGTATGGCTTTCTTTGCTTTCTCTGTTCTTAATATACCATTTTCATATTCAACATCCCAAAAATTGGAGACACGATAGGCACAATAGGTCCAGTTCCAGCCATATTCTTCGAAAATATCTATACAGTCGTTTATATAGTGTGCAGCACCCGGTGCCCAGCGTACAGCACTAAATTCACCAACATAAACCGGCACATGGTATTTGAGTTGAAAATTACGGACAGGCTGAAGTATTTTCCTTAAAGTGTTCTTGTTATATAGTTTTCCCCCAATCATTCCCGGATAAACGATATTGGTCGCTTTATTATAAACACCTTGATGTGTATATAAACTTGTTTGATACATATGGACTTCATAAATCACATTCGAAATTGGTACAGGTTTTAACGAAATGAATCTATCCGGTGAATCCCAATTATCAACTTCAAAAATAATTGGCGTTTTTTGATCAATTTTCCGGATAAATTTTGAAGCTATGATTTGTGTTTGAATAAAATCCATACTTCCATCAGGTGTTTTTTTTTGTACCGGCTCATTGATTAAATCATACCCCCAAACGGTTGGATTTCCTTTATATCGTTGGGCAATGACCTGCCAGACTTTGACAAAATGATCATTATATTGTCTGTTATAAAATACTGCCCTTCCCAGACTATCTCTTGGTCCAACCGGGAGAGCGAATAAATCGATCACTACTTTTATTCCAAGCTGACTGCTTATGAATAAAACACTATCCAATTCATTTAATCTATCATTTAGCCAGGCATCATATTTCGTCAAATAAGATCCAACTTCTGCAATTTGGGCTTTATTCATGGTTAAACTCCAACGGACTAAATTTGCTCCATAATCATTCTTTAAATCAATAAAATTTTTTTGTTTAAATTGAGATTGACAATTTACTCCTCTGTATTTTGTTGCAGAAGAGAACTTGTTTGTCTGATTTATTGAAGTAGTATTAGGACTCTGACTATGTTGATCTGAAAATAGAATAACTTTCGTTTCACCATTTAATATAAAAGGAGAAAAAAACAGAACTGACAACAGAAAGAAAATACAAATAACTTTAATTTTATTCTGATTCTGGCACTTGAAGTTTTCTAAATAATTAATTTCATAATTTTTCATTAAAATCTAATTAAAACTATAATTGTTATCATTTTCAAAACTAGCTACAAATAATTATTGAACCATCGTCAAACTATCTTTTAGGTTCGTGTTTGGTTCTTTTATTAATACCTTTTCAATCAACTCTTTTGTTTCCTGTATATGACTTTTAGATGAAGCTCCAAACAAAACCGATTCAATTTTAGGAAATTTACCCAGATATTCAATAGCCTCTTTTGGACGAAGAGCTCCTGCAGCCAATACCTGCATAGCTACAGGACGGAATTGCTTTTCGTTGAGGTATTTTTCGTAAAGATCAACACCCCCACTCATACGAAATCCTATTTTATTAATCGAACTGCAAATGATTGGATTTTCAATTCCCAACGAATTCAAGGCATCCAACAAAGCCGGCATATTCATCGTTATATAACCAGGCTCTGAATGATACCTTTCACGAATATACGAATCATATGCTTTCAAAACCGGATACATTTTTAGTCCTAATATCATATCTACAATAACATTTTGAATAAATATTACCCGGGTGTTAATTCCTTTGAACATTTTCATCTCCGCATCAATCAATAGTTCCATGAATTTAATAAAATCTTTATTTAATAATGCAAAACCACCCTTAGCTAAAGAGCCTAATATATTCCCGGGAACATATTGTTTAATGGTACCTAAAATTCCAAGTTCGGTAACAGCATTCGCATATTTATGGGCATAGGGCATGCACGGATAAATATTAAAACCGGAATATGTCTGAGGGTTATACCGCATATGATCACAAACATTGGCTATCCGGTCGTGCGTTGTACACATAAAAGTATTTATTCCCAGATTGATTGCCTGTTCGAGAACCTGTATTATGGCACTATCATCTTTAAACCGGATGGACTGTTCAGTTGCTTTTTCATCCGAAGCGTGGTTAACCGCAAAAAATTGGTTGTCACCAAATAATATCTTATCCATATTTTTCTAATTTTTAAAATTTTCAACAATCATTTCAACCACTTTATCGGTATAGTGAGCTTGTTCAAATGAGTTATATACAGCTTGTTTTTTATTTAAAATGCAGTCCACAAAATGATCTATCTGTGCACTATATTCTTCACCCCGCAAATAAAAATTTACCGGGATTGCTAATTCAGTAATATATTTTATAGTCCATCCTTTATCCAGCCCTTCTTTTTCATCAGGGACTTTAAGGAAAATTTTCAGTTCAGTGGCATCACAAATTATCTTTCCTTTTTTACCGATTACGGTCAAAGTAGTTGACATTTTACGATAGGTTTCATCGCTCCAGTTCACTGATAATAATCCACTGACTCCATTATCAAGCGTCAACAAAGTGTAAACAGCATCTTCTACACTTTCGGAATAAATATTTTTAAGTTGCGATCCACTTGCTTTAACAGGACGACCAATCGTTTCCTGTATCAGGTTTAAAACGTGCGAAGCATAATCATACAAACAGCCACCGCCTTCTTCATGTTTCGAACGCCAGGTACTACATTTTTCTTTCACAACTACCGGTCCATAGGCAGCTCCTGTGAAATGTATCAATTCGCCTAATACTCCTTCTTTTAAAAGCCTTTTCAACTCTCTGAACGTACCAATAAAATGGTTATGATAACCGATCTGGTTGACCAGCTTATTTCTATTTGCTAATTCAACCAATTCATCTCCTTCTGTAGTGTTCAGACTAAAAGGTTTTTCACAAAAAACGTTTACTTTTTTCTCCAGAGCATATTTAACCATTGGAAAGTGAAAACGTGTTGGGGTACAAATAAAAATAATATCGAGATTTTCTTTATCTATCATCTCTTTGTAATCTTTATAAGTTCTTATAGCGCTGAATTTTTTAAACGCATCCATCACAAACGTTGATGTATCACATACTGCAACAAAATCCACTTCAGGATGTGCGCCCAAAATAGCTGCATGAGACAACCCCATTTTGCCGAGGCCAATAATTGCTCCTTTTATCATATCTTTATCTATTTAAAATAACTTTCTTATATTCATTTGCAATATCAGCCCAGATATAATGTTTCTCAGCTAATTTCTTCAGTTCGTGCCCTATTTTCAGGGCTTCCTGAATTTCATAAGTTTCAATTAAATGAACTAATTCATTTTCGTTTTTAAAATACTTTGCTTTATTAAAAGTTGTATATTCATTATAACCGGATGCAAATGCAAAAACGGGTAACCCTAAATACATTGCTTCCACTAATGAAGGATTTGTTCCTCCAGCTGAATGGCCATGAACATAAATGGTACAATTGCTTCTTAAAATATCTAATTTTTGTCGATCGTAGATTGCATCAAGTAAAATAAGATTTGTTTCGTTTTCGAATTTACTTTTTATCTTTTTTCCATAAGGTGAGTTGTCCCAATTTCCTACCATTACTAATGGCATTTTTCGCTGTAATAGAAATGATTTTAATAACATTTCAATATTATTGTCCTCCTGAATTCGAGTGACAATAAATGCATAGTGTGTCTTTAAAAAAGGATATTCAATTATGCTTGCAGGAGTTATATTTATCTTTTTTACCTGATCGCCACCATATGCTATTAATGAACTCGCCTTACCGTATTCTTTTAATAAATAATCCTGAATACCTCTGTTATCTGAAATGATTCGGTCAGTATATTGAACCAATAATTTTTCTGCCAATTTAATTACCTTTTTCGCCTTAGGTGACCATTTATTCCGCTTCCAATCAAGTCCACCGATATTTAAAATAATCTTATGACTATACATTTTCAAAAATGGAATAATTAACCCACCTCCGAATCCCAGAAAAAGGATTTTATCGTATTTTCTTACAGATAGGATGAGTGAAATGCTATCGTAAATGATACCGATTCCTCCATGAGAACTTATAGGGAGGTATTTTAATTTTGCTCCATTATATTCATCCATTTTTGTGGAAATATCTTTAGAAGAACAAAAAACCGTAATTTCAAATTCTTTTGATAAATATTCGACTAAATATTCTGTTAATGTTTCAAATCCGCCATAATTATTTGGGATACCACGTGTTCCAAGGATTGCAATTTTCATCATATTTTATTTTATGAAATTAGTACATGGAATTAGACTATGTGAATTCAAATTATTCTCAAATAATCTGACGTAAGTAATATTAAATATTCAATGATATATTTGTTAATCTAAAAAAGTTTACATTTCATCGTCATGGCAATTATCAATTGTTATTTACAATAGATATTCATGTATTTTTAAATTTTTAAAATGGGAATAGAAATAGTCTCTTAAAATATTTAGCTAAAATAAAAAAGTTTCTTACTTATCTAATTTCAATAATTTTGTATCAATTCTGAAATTATGATCAAATACCTCTTTAAATATCTTTCCACCCATCTTCTTCTGTCCAGTTTATGAGTTCTGCTTTATCATTCATTCGTATATTTTGTCTTATTATTCGGGCAGGATTGCCTGCGACGATACAATTTGAAGGAACATCTTTTGTAACTATTGATCCTGCACCGACGATAACTTCATTACCAATTGTTATTCCCGGTAGAATTGTAGAATTTACGGCAAGAAAACATCTCTTCCCTATATAGGTATGAACAAGTAAACATTGATCACCTACCCTTTTACAATGATCGTGACTCAAGATTGTACATCCTGATGCAATTAAACAATTTTCATCAATGTGTATACCTTCCGGAAATAAACGATCAAGATGTAATTTGCGTTCAAAAATCACTGTTGGCTGAACTTTATACCCTTTTAAGCGATAATATTTATTTCTTAAGTATTGAATTTTTTTTGCTAGAAAAGTACGTATTGCAAATCGTAGATAAATTGAGTTCATATCTACATTTTTTTTGTCAATTGATATCATTATTATATATTTGAAATCATTCTCTGTTTTTAATAAATTTAGCCGGGATACCGCCTATAATAGAATTGGAAGGGAATGACTTGTTTACAACTGAGCCTGCAGCAACAATAGTTCCTGATCCTAATATTACTCCATCAAGAATAATTGCTCCTGCCCCAATCCAACAATTATCTTCAATAACTACACCCTTTCTGTTTTCTCCCTGATATTTAATAGGTATTTTTAAGTCATAAAAGAAGTGATTCTCTGAAAATATCTTCACATCCGGACCAATAATCACTAAATCTCCTATTTTAACACCTCCCTGACCGCCAATGTATGATCTGGCATTTAAACCGGTATTGTTTCCAATTGAAATTCCTGTTCCTTTTCTTCTTACACCACCTGTACATATTAAAATAGAATCTCTTGTTATAGTTACATTGTTACCAAATGAAATACCATTTTCTGAAAATGCATTTATAAAAACATTATCATCAATAACCACATTTTTACCAAGTCTGATTTTATGCTTAAATAAAATTTTCGTTCTACTTCCTAAAAAAACAATTCCTTTTGATTTGACAAAAGGTTTAAGCATTAAACCCCGAATCAATTGAATTAATCTGGATTTTAAAATCAAATAAATATCATAAGTTGTAAGCTTCGATGTGAATTTATATTCAGGTTCTTTCTTTATTTTTTGTATTAATCTCTCCAGATTCATTTGCTATAATTTTTTAATTATAAATATCATTTAACCTGCTTTTTATTTATCACATTATTAAATACATCTATCAGTTTATCATAATGTTGTTGTTCGGAATAATTAGACTTAAGTTCTTTATAAGCATTTTCTCCCATTCTGATGACATCATTTTTATTACTATCCATATAATTTAAAGCTATTCTTAGGCTTTCAAAGTTTCCTGCTTCAAAATGGATTCCTGTTTTATTTTCGATCACGATTTCATTTAAGCTTCCCAAATTTGATGCAATAACCGGTTTTTTAAATGCGTAACTCTCAAGTACTGAGTTAGGAAAATTATCATACCATTCTGACGGACAAATAGTACATAAACATTTTTCTAGAATCGGTGCGATTTCATCAAAATTTAGTTTACCGGTAAATGTGATATTATGCTTTTTATCTTTCAGATATTCTTTTAAAGAGACATCGTAACCCTCAATAGAATATCCGATTATTGTCAGGTTATAATTCGTATTTTCAAAAGCCTTTATAAGAGTGTATAGACCCTTATCGGGATCAATTCTACCCACATAAACGAAATAATTTTCATACTTGATATTCTCTAAATTTTCATTTTTGAATTTAAAAAAAGTAGGTATATGAACTATTTTATCTTCTTTTATTCCTAATTTGATAAATTTACTAACTGTAGAATTGGCCGGAATAATAAATGCACTTATTTTATTCCTGATATTTAAAATATCATGAACTTTTAATGCAAATACTTTTATTGCGGATATAATAAATGAATTATTTGCACATTTATTAAATACGCCATTCATTTTTGATCCGTTCAAACATTTTTCACAGATCTCTTTTTTTTCGTAGTGATATAAAATTGCTGCTATACAAATATGACTGAAATCAGAGATCCGTTGAACGATAGGAAAATCAAATTTATAGGCAACATCAATTATACTACAGGAAATTTTATTTTGGAATTGGAGAATGTATATGATATCCGGTTTTTCATTAAGGAGTAATTCTTTAAATTTTCGTTTTGCTTCAAATGAATAAATCATTCGGGACAGAACTTTAAAAATAGTTTTAAAATTTCTTTTATATTCGTGTCCATAAATTTCTTCTCCGGATCCAATAGCATCAATAAAATACGAATCATAGTTAGTTGGTTCGTTTAGGATATGTTTCACACTAAATGGAATCACCTCATGACCCTTGGATTCTAAAAGAGATTTAATATTAAACATGTAACGTTCGGGGCCACCGGAAATAAAATACCTGTAATTTACTAATACTATTTTCATTTTTTTTATTAGACACTTAATTTTAAACCTAAATTTTAAATTGATTTTTAATTTCAACTTCTGAGATTATATTATTTTGAAAAAGTGTGTGATCATGAAATAACGTTTTTTCTAACGTATTGAAACGATTTGAAAGTTTTTTAGCCGGTACTCCTCCGACGATGGTATAAGGTGCAACACTTTTAGTAACAACTGCTCCGGCAGCAACCACCGAACCCCGGCCCACAACTACACCTTTTAAAATTGTAACATTAGTTCCAACCCAAACGTCATCTTCAATATATATATCCTGATCATCATCAGGATTCTTTTCATTTTCACCAATATCAAATAAAAATCTACCGGATACATAGTAAGGATGCATACCTCCACGAATTGTAACATTAGGTCCGAACATCACTTTATTACCTATGTATAAATGAGCAATATAGGGCATAAAACTTGCCTTTTCTCCTATATACACATCATTACCGATTGAAATGTTTTTATATACGAAGGAAGATGAGAGTGGATTAAATTTCACATTCGTTCCACATCTTTTAAACCGTCCAATATTTACAACCAGTAAAAACTTATTTATAATTCTTGGTATATAACCCGATAAAATTCCTATAAAACTCAGTAGTTTAAATATATTCGTCAACATTTGAACTTTAATTTTTACACGTTGATAATGATGAAGAAATTGTTGAGTTTATTAATGTGTTTCATACAATTCATATTATTCCATTTTTAAATCATAATTAATACGATTAAGTATATTTTCCGCTCTTTTAATTAAACGATCATTGATCATTTGGTTGTGCTCAACATCAAAATTTTTAACTAAATCAGCCACTTTATCAGGAATCATATTTATACTTTCCTGATTGAATATTGTAATATGATGAGCTGATAAACCATATTCTTTCAGGATTTCGGATCTTTTTGATGAGCCATTTTCATTTATTTTTTTTCTTTGCCAGTCAATTGAAAAAACAGGTTTATTATTTCTCAGACTAAAAACAGTATCATGAAACCGTTCAGTAAATACAACTTCGCAATAATGGAACAAGGCCGCCCATTCGAACGGTTGTAAATTTTTAAAAGATAAATCACAATCCGGATCATATTCAATTGAAACCAATTTATAGCCCAGACGTTTTAACACTGTTGCCAAATCTTTCCGGTAAATAAATCTTCGATTAAAATTAAAAATAGCGATTTTACCTTTTAATTTTTTTAGTTTACTAATTTGATTGTTTTTTAATTTAAACTGATGTAGTGGCAATAAGTAGGTTGGATCGGGCTGTTTAAGAATAAAATGTTCCGGTAAATTTAATTTTTCAATAAAAAAACTTTTCACAATATCATCCCTTACTCCTATCTGTTTAAAAACAAGAAGTTTTTTCTCCAGGGATCCGAAAAACACAACTGAGTTGAAATTTTCAATACAATCATCCGCACTGACTGCAAACATAATCTGAGGGATTTTTATTCGTTCATTCCCCCACATGATTCCTATCTGATTTTGTTGTGCTACTTGTTCCAGGATTGTATCACTGCCTACAATTAACATATCATAATTGTTGACATAATCAACAAATTCATCTTCATTATAATCAAAACAATTAAATAGGATATCTGAATTTTTAAAAGTGTTTTTTTCAAGAGTACGATAAATTATTCTACGAACTAAAGAATACATTTTCGATAACAAAACATCATAAAGACTCATTTTTTGACTTACAGTAATATCTAATTTTCTTTTATGGTCTGTTCTTAGAAATGTAATTTCCGAGTCCGGATAAATTAATTTCATTCCTTTTTGTACAGAATAAGCCTGCAAAAATGTTCCGGGATTAACGCTCTTAAAATAAGTTATAATCAGAATTTTCTTTCCCATATTTCAATCTTTTATAAATGCATTCGTCGAACTGACGGTCTTTCTTGCTGAACATGCGACCGTAAAAGTGTCCTTTAAATTTCCTATTCCTACAATTAAAACAGGCACATGGTTTTTCGGAATATTGAATTTTTTGTACAAAAGGTTTGTCTTATTTCTTTTAAATCCTGTCGTTAAAGGAATGGTGCCGATTCCTAATGAATGCAAGCCATAAATTAAATTCATGGAATAAATTCCACCATCAATATAGGCTTGATGAATTTCATTAATATCAAAACAATTTAAATCTGAGGTAACCAATATTACTTTATTGACCGTTTCTACAAATCCCCTGCAACCACCCTGAAAATTCAACAGCTGATCTTTTTTGCCTTTTTCGTATACATATGTATGCCAGGGTTGCCGGTTACATGCTGAGGGTGATTGATTCGCCAGTTTTAATGCTTCAATTATCAAATCATCATCAACATCATTATCTGCAAAATCACGGACTGAATGTCTTGAATATATAAATTGATTAAAATCAAATCCTTTCACTACCGTCTCTATTTGTTTTTTTTGAATATTTTTTACACCAACATCCTGTTGTCGGAATTTATTTATATCAATGGTTGGTAATTCATTTATCAGAAATTCAATCTTTTTATTTACATAATTATGTCGTTTATTAAACTCTTGATAATGTATTAACACTTCAATCGGTTTCAATATAAATTCGGAATCGGGATAGTTGGTTATATAATTTTTAATTTCATCTATCAATTCAACTATGTTTTTTTCACCAAAACCTACCCTGACTCCCGGCAATGAAAGCCCCTTTTCAATAGAATGATATTTCTTTGTAATATATGCTTCCAGTTTATTTCTGTCTTTATGTAGATTTACAATGCCCAGGAATACGGATAATTGCTTTAATTCATAAAGTAGTTCTATGCATAATCTAAAATATACGATCAAGCTATTTTCTTTTAAAAATTTCTTTTTCATAAGAGTGTACTTAGTTAAGTAATTGTAGAGATTTAATGATCTATTTGTAAATTTGCAAAAATTTATATTTCAGCATCCTGGAAATTATTAATTGTTAATTGTTAATTACTTAATGATATCATAAGAATGAGTTTATTGTCTTTTTTTATTTATTGTAGATAAGCCTATTTTCGTCATTATTTTTTTTAGTATCAGTTTTAAAAATAAATAGGAAGAACTTATCAAAGGATATTCTTCTTTATAGTACATGTTTTTATTACTAATTTCAAATTCTTTTGGTATTTGGAATCCGTTTATTAATAAACTTTCGTAGCAATTTTGTGTGATTTTACCTCTTGAAGAACTTTCACCTAAGCTTATTATATTTGATTTCAATACATACATATTTTGATCTGCCGGTAATTGTAGCTTCTCGACTATATAATCCATATCTTTAGCAGCTTTTAATTCTAATGGAATTTCAGAAAACAAACGTTTCAAGACTTTACTCCTCAGGAATTGATGTGCCCAGATCATATTATAATTATTTTTTCGTTTTAAGAATTTCATACCATATTGGTTCCTGATAGAATTTTTAAAATAATAAATGTTCTCTGGCATTCTGCCAAATGGATAATTTATACATCGTATACCTGTAACATCCGGGGCATTCATTGTATGAATCCAATTGTAGACTTGATTCATCTTTGTAAGTTCAATCTGAATCGGATACCGGTCATCCATACACCAATAGATCCATTCCTCATCTTGAATAGAATCAAGTAATACTCTCATAGTTCTGACTATATCTGATGGAGTTTTAATTAATTGCACTTTATCTCCATATTTATTCTCGAAATGTTTTTTTACATCATCATGTTGAAATGGGATATAATATACAAATGGATTATTTGGCCACATCCATTTATACCGGCTAATCATATGATCAGTCAACATCATATATTTATCGAATGTCAAAACTATTGCTTTCATCTCTTTCCTTCTTTAGAGTAACACAACCCGTTTTTGAATTCAAATAGAGAACTCAAAATAATTAAATGCTTAACTCAGACTTGGATTTATAAGTAATGTAAAATTAAAATAGTGGGTAATTTTAAATAATTATTTAGTAGATCAAGATCCATCATTCTCTTTTCAAAGTGAAAACTTATCTGATAAAAAAGCAATATCTGAGGCTCAAACTGAAATTAGAATAAAATCACGGTAGGTACTTATTCGTATTACCCTTTTAATTTAAATAAGGTTTGATTTTTCATTTTATACAGCAATATATTGATTCACAGAATGTCGGTTATCTATTTGCAATTAAGATTAACACTGGTCAATACACAAGTCATAAAATTCTGCTGTTTCTTTAGCAATTCCTTTCCAATTATAAGTTTCAGAAAATGAGTAAGTACCTGTGCAAAGTCTTGAATATAAAGAAGGATCAGTAATAAGTCGGGCAATGCTATCAGCTAATTCGCGGGCTTCATTTGGTGCTACTAAAAGCCCGTTTATCCCATCTGCTATAAATTCATCAAAAGCACCCACCCTTGAAGCAATGATTGGTTTTCCATAGAAGAAAGAAGTTGTTATGATTCCGCTTTGGGAAGCTGATAGATATGGACAAACAACGAATCGGGCATTCAGATTTAAGTCGACTATTTCTTCGTTACTTAACATTTTATTGATTACGATAAATCTGCTGCTTTTTTCCATTTCCTGTAAAACAGGATCATCTCCATACCCTGCCACTATAAAACGTACAGAATTAAATTCATCGGGTAATAAATCAACAGCTTGTTTCAGTATCCCCAACCCTTTATAAGGACGGATTAATCCATAGTATAAGACGTAGGGTTTGCATTCAGCAAATTTAGAGTTTGATACTTCAATCAATTTTGAAGATTCGAAGACCCCAAATGGTATAACTTTAATTAAACGATTTGTATCCGGATGTACTAAATCGAAAAACCTGTCATACGAGAATTTCGAATGGACTATAATAGGTATGTGATGCTTATCTAAATAGGAGATCAAATTATTCGAGATTTTTTGACCGTTATAATGTGAATCTATTTCATGCAGTGTATGAACCCTCTTGTATTTTGATAAAGCTTTATGAAAAGGAATTAAAAGCTCATTCTGACCCACTAAATTTATAATGTCATAGTGTTTTCTACCAATAATTTTCGAAGACAATCTGACAATCAGTTTTTCTAGGAAAGCTAATCTGGGAGATTGCAGAATGAGGGTAATTAAATTTACAGTTGCATTTCCTGAGTTTAAATAAGTATGCAACTTTACATTATCTTTTCTTTTTATTCTTATAATTCCTATCCTTTTAGATGTAATACCGAATTCAAATCCGGGTGCTGACTTTTTACCCAAACAGGTTACATAATAATAATCGACAGAATGCCCACATTCCAACAAATATTTTGCAAGGACTAAAGTGCTTTCAGAATGAGAGTAAGAAATAATTGCAATATTCATATGACTGATCAAATAGTAGAATTCAATTTCTGAAGGTGAATAACAGGCAGGTATACCATTACAATTTAGTACGAAATAAAATACAAAAATGATTACTTATAATTTTCAATGATTAGTCGTAAAACTTATAATTCATCAAAAATTTAATTCAGTTATTCTATTTGTTTTAGTCATTGCAGACAATCACTATTTTTACCAGATCTTCGTTATTCAATGGATGTATCCGGGAATTTGGTGTTACCTGGAAAGTGAAAATACAGATAGTATTTTTGTCATCATCTCAAGGTATTTGTTTAAATACCTGTCCGAATTTACGTTACATAATCCACGATCAAAATTTAATATGCTGTTCAACACGAATTCAGGTGTAGGTGGCTTAAAATAACGAATATTGGCTGTACATCTGTTCGAAAGCAAGGAGAATTCATCCAGAATATGATATATTTTACTGGATTTTTCATTGCATTTAAGTTTAAAATATTTTGTTAGTCCATAAGTATCAAAGGAGTAGAACGGAACTGAATTATGCAGAGCTACGACTAGCGGATGCATATTCTGACCGACATATCCCTCAGAGTACTTAATTAATGCATACCAATCCAAGGGTGACAATGGCATTTGAATTACCTGTTCGAAATGATGAGCAAAATTAACCCCCGAAGGCATCGGCAATGCCACACACGAAAATCCTTTTTCTTCTGCATTTTTTTTAAATTCATCAATCCACGCCACAGGTAGTAATTTAGGGTTTCTAAAACTGACTAAAATGTATTTATCGTCCAAATTAAACTTTTTCAATATTTCTGCTTTCGAAGGAATAAATTCAGGGGCATTGTAATTAAATGCAAAAACTGGATCAGGAGTAATATCTGATTTAATCTTATTTTTTGATAGATATCTTATCATAGTATGTGTCCAGGTATCCCTCACAGATATATAGCTGAAATGGGTGAGTGCACGATGCATATCCAATCTCTTTTTACCATGGATAAATTGATAGGCAGCATTCTGTGATGATGCCGACATAATGACCATTGGAATCCTGATTTCGAGTGATAAGTAAAAACTGCCCCAGAATGCATTTGGAAAAAGCTTTTCCGATGTGATCTGTTTATAATTAAAAATTCTTTTTGTAGGGAATTCAATTTTTGATAATAGAGTAAAATCCTGTAAAACTGCATCACTCCCAATAATGATAGCTTCAATTTTATGCTGAGTTATCACACGGCAAATATCGGCATCATTCTTACAGGACTCGGTTTGTGGAAGAAATTCTTCACAAAACCGTTTATGTGATTCTTTTTGTAGACTTTTATTCGTTTCATTTACGCTCAACAAATAGTCATCAGGCTCCCATTTTATTATTATGGGATCATGTCCCTTATTTATCAAAAACCGGACTGTTGAAAATGCCTGAAGATTTGCACCAAAATTTGGAACATTTGCGTAAGTTATGATTCCTATTTTCATATAATGTATTCCTGAATTTAAAGCCTGATTAATTAGGGATTGCTGAAAAAATTCCATGGATTTTTAGTATCAGAACAAATTGAGCGTATAGATTTTAAACTAAACACAAGATAATCAAAATACTAAACAATAAAAAAAAGTTGTAATTATGTATTAATACGGAATATATGTAATTCAAAATATTTAATGAACTATTTTGACTCGTGTTCCCAAACCCCAAATGATGGCTTAAAAGTACATTATCAGATTAAATTTACGATTTGTAATTTTTCAAATACTGCATCTTAAATCCACCTTTGGGGGTCGGGAATATAATAAATGCAAGAATACAAGTATTTTATTTTAACAAACGTATCATTACTTAATATCGAATACTTAATTGTATTTCAGCAGCCCCATATTAATGTAAGATTTAAGCTATTGAAATTATCTTTACTACCCGGACAATGATTCAACATTCAATTGGGTAACTTCAACATTCTTCTCTGAATATTCCAGTTGATGTTGTGCCTTTTCTAACATTACAAAAACATACGCGTGAATTACAAACATTCCATTTCTAAAAAATTCCATTGAAGTTATAGAAGCCAAAACCAGATAAACAAACCAAATGCCTAAATAATAGTTATTTTTGTTCACTTTTATTCGAAATGCTTTGATTGAATAAGCTATCATTACCAATACAGCTGGTATTCCTATTATCCAGCTTAACCCGATCAACCCTAAATCCTGATAATAAAAACCTTTATCAACCAGAGATTGAATATATAATCCATACCTGGATTTCTCTGCCGGCATCCCGGATCCAAAAAAATATTCAATTCCATTTTTAAAATGTCGCTGAGTATAATAGTTAAAACTCAGGATTCTGATATATTGAGGATTACTGAAATTCTGATCCTTATTTCGATCCATCATAAACGTTAGCTTCTCATTAATCACGGGTATTTGTGTCAATGTGATGAAAAGAATTGAAATTGAAACTAAAGCAATTAATGTTGATTTTATTTTTTTTCCTTTAATCCGAATAATTGTGAAAATTGAAAAAACAACTATCAGTATCAGGAATGTTCTGAATGCCATCAGCAGGATAACAATAAAACACAGGATTGCCGTAATTAAATACTTCCAGTTTTTAGTGGAAATAAATTTATTTATTCCGAAAAATATTCCTAATGAGCTTAAACCCTGGGCATACAATCTGAAACGTAAATCAACGGATGTTGAATCTAATTTCACTTCCACTCCTTTAAAAATTACAGTTGGAAAAACTATAAACTGAACGATGTAGCTTAAACAGAATAATATAATTACGGCATGAAGAATCTTTTCCATACTTGACAGGGAAAGCTTAAAATTTTTAAGTGCAAAATAAAACATCAAATACATGATATAAGCGGAAGATTTAAAAGTATCCGGGATGGATTGTTTCCTGAAAACATAGCATGAAATCATACTTAGCAATAATCCAATAAAAGTAGCTACTATATACCATTTAAAGATTGATCGATGCTTGAACTCTATAATTGCAAAGGGAATTAATAAACCTAATAATATTACATTAGGGATAGAGGTTGCACCAAAAAAATTTATCAACATTAAAATGAAAACAATGGTGATATAATATTTTATATTAATATACATTCGGTTGTATTTTTGTTTTTGTAAAAGTTGGTACTAACAGTAGTAGAATAAAATGAGGTAATTCATTTTAATGATTATCCGCAAAATCCTATTTCTGAAAAAACAGATTTGGTACTTCAGGAAAATCTAGATGTTCAATTACAACCTTTCTACCAAAATGCCGGAGTTTTTCAACCAGGTCGGAATGTAACAAACACTCTTTGTATTACTCTCCAAGTTTAAAATCTACTTTATTCATTGACATTGAAAATAATCTATCTAAATCATCTTTGTATATCTGTGTAATCTGTGGACAATCTGTGTAAATCTGCGTAATCTGTGGTCAATCTCTTTCTTAATTTCTTTCATTAAAAAGTAATCTGTGGAAATCTGTGTAATCTGTGGTCAATCTCTTTCTTAATTTCTTTCATTAAAAAGTAATCTGTGGAAATCTGTGTAATCTGTGGACAAACTCTTTCTTAATTTCTTTCATTAAAAAATAATCTGTGTAATCTGTGGACAATCTCTTTCCTAATTTCTTTCAGTATAAATAATCTGTGGAAATCTGAGTTATCTGTGGACAATCTCTTTCTTAATTTCTTTCTTTAAAAAATAATCTGTGGAATCAGTGGAATCTGTGGACATTCTCTTTCTTAATTTCTTTCTTTAAAAAATAATCTGTGGAAATCTGTGTAATCTGTGGACAATCTCTTTCTTAATTTCTTTCAGTAAAAAGGAATCTGTGGAAATCAGCCTCAACAGGACAGCATGCGGATAATCATATTCTTTTCTAATATTCTGAGTTACCGCCGGCTATTTTTTTTGAACTATATTTGAAAATTTATTCAATATTATTCTATTGAAATACTTTCTTTTAATAAAAAACAACAATCTTGATTTCCATTTTCCAATCAGGTGAAATTTCAGCACTGATTTTTGCAACCCTTTACTTAATACTGATTTAAGAAAAAGATTCCTGTTTTGCAAATCCTTTTCATTATTGTGCATTTTAAAAACATAGCTCCCAAATTTCCAATCCATGTTTTTATAAGTAAGGTGTTTAGTTGAATTAATAAACAATTCACCTTTCTCCGAATTAACAAGAATCAAACTAAGTCCTTTCTTGTCATTTATTTTTGAGTCATAATCTTTATA
>Ga0302208_10000064_pt1 | contig 65270 bp, 31 predicted proteins | sample II_Fen_E2_3_FD_194577 | JGI IMG/M metagenome (GOLD analysis project Ga0302208, IMG submission 194577) | Peat permafrost microbial communities from Stordalen Mire near Abisko, Sweden - II_Fen_E2_3 | ecosystem: Environmental > Terrestrial > Soil > Wetlands > Permafrost | place: Sweden: Abisko...
GGGTTCCGAGGGATGTATCCCTCGGAACCCCCAGCCAACCCCCAGCCAAGTCTCTCTGAACTCCCTCTAAAGTGAGAATAAATACCGGCTGGCTGGTTAGCCGGTGCTGTCGACATACATTGTAAAAAATGAAACAAAGTTAAGGGTGATTTTGTATCAGGTTAAGGATCGGCTTTAATGTTTCCCCGGTCCCGCAGTAGGTAGAGAGGGAAGTAAAGGTCAAAATAGTGGGGCTCTTGGTGCAAAAAAAGATGTTGATTTATTTTACCTGCTTAGGATGAAAATACTGCTTATTTAGTGAATTCTATAACAAATTATTGATTTATTTATACTATAAGGACAGTAACGATAAAAAAAGAATTACATTTGTATAATTTCTTATAAAAAATGGTGCAACACCAGCCTCATCTGCCAAGACAGAATGTTATAGCATTTTTTTTTCATTCGCACGAAAGTATTGTATTTGCATCCGATAAACGGGATAAAACACGTTATAGTTTTGCCCGTTGGGTAAACCAAAATGGTAAACTAGGACATTAGGGCAGTCTGCTTGCAGCTACTATACGGTTGCCATTCAATATCTTTATAAAAGTCAGCAATGCATTTGCTTTGCTGACTTTTCCTTTTGATTACAGCATTCAATAGAATAACGTGAGTTTGATAAATAATATATTTTATTCAGATTAGTTTGTTATTTGATTTTAGATTAGGATATTAGGATTATTCAGTTTAAGACCTCTATTCCTAACCCTTTTCTCCCAAGGAGAAAGGGGACATAATCGCTCGTTTTAAGAGATTCGTGCCATTTTCGTCCAAGGAGAGGGCGAAATTAAGAAACAGATCAATAATACTTATTTATTACGTCTCACTTATATAAGTAGTTGGGACAATTTAAGATCCCATTTTAGTTTGGTAGAAAAGAGTTTACGAAAATGATTTCAAGCCGCATAGCGGCGACAGATACTAAGAATCAGTTACTTTATAATAAATAAGACATTTAATTGTTCCATTTACTTGTTAAAATTTCAGCGTATGAATAGAATTACTTTTAAGAGAAAAGCAGAGAAAAGTTTGTTGCTAATATTGTTCTTGTTTGTATTGAGTTTTCAAGTAAAAGCCCAACCTCAGCCTGCACTTGGAGATGGCACTAGTGGTAATCCTTACCAAATAGCTACTCTTGATGATTTGAAATGGATTGCCAATCAGGTAAATGGAGGAACTGATTTTTCAATAAATGGAAATTTCATTCAAACAGCCAATATTGATGCTTCGGCAATGAACAGCGGTGTAGGGTGGATTGCCATAGGTGGTACGGATAGCTATTATAGTTTCTCAGGAAGTTACAATGGACAGGGATATACAATTTCAAATCTTTATATCAATAACCCTTCCGCTAATAATTATGGTCTTTTTGGATATTGTGCAAATGCAACAATTAAAAACCTTGGCCTAACCAATGTGTCTATCACTGCAGGGGATGAGGTCGGAGGACTGGTTGGATATATGGATGCTGGAAGCACAGTAAGCAATTGTTATGTAACAGGAGTTGTATCATCGTCATTGCCTGGAGTTGTTGGTGGCCTTCTGGGTGAGGCTTTCGATGCAACCATAACTGATTGTTATGCAGAATGTACCATAAGTGAAGGAGCTAAAGCAGGTGGACTTATAGGAATGCTCTCTGGGGGGAGCCTCTCAAATTCTTATGCTTCCGGTTCGATTACGGCAAGTCAGGCCAGCTATATAGGTGGGTTAATAGGGGGAATGCAGCTTTCTGCAGGAAACATTAATTCATGTTATTCATCGTCTGCAATAACAATAAATGGAGAGTATAGTGGTGGCAAATCATTTACCGGAGGCTTTGTTGGCTATATTTATCAGAATGCATTATCAGCAGTTACCATTAGTGATTGTTATGCTACAGGTTCAATTAGTGGAACTAATTTTAGTGCAGGAAGTAGAATCGGGGGATTTATTGGTGAAAATACAAGCACGGTAAGCAATTGCTATACAACCGTATCTATTCCATCGACAGTAGCTACAACATTCAAAGGTGCATTTGTAGGTGAAAATCATAAAGAAGGGCCTACAGATGCATCGCACTATGGGGTTATTAATACTAATTGTTTTTGGAATTTAGATGTATATGCCAATGGCTATGGAGATAATACAGGAGCTACTTTTTCAGCAACGGGTAAAACTACTGCCGCAATGCAAACCCAATCAACTTTTACCGGTTGGGATTTTCCAAATCTTTGGAAAAGAATTGACACCAAAAACAACAAGTATCCATACCTGGAATGGCAAGTACTTCCTTTTACAGCAGCTGTTTCCACAACTGCAATAAGCACCTACGGTGTCACTTCGGCCACTATGGGAGGGAATATAACTGCCGATGGTGGTGCTACTGTTACTGAACGTGGTGTTGTATATTCGTCAACCGATGCTACGCCAACCATAGGTGAAACAGGAGTTACCAAAAACGCCAACGGAACAGGGATAGGTACTTTCAGTAAATCAATCACCGGGCTAAGCGGCAATACAACCTATAATGTATGTGCTTATGCCACCAACTCAGCGGGTACAAGTTATGGTATGGTAACAAATTTTACAACTTTAGTTGCTGTGCCAACTGTAACAGGAATTTCGCTTACAAACGGTCCAACTGCTGGAGGAACAACGGTTACAATAACCGGAACAAACCTAACAGCCGCTACAGCGGTAAATTTTGGCGGAAATGCCGGAAGTGTGACCGCTAATACAGCCACTAGTATTACTGTTACTTCACCTGCAGGATCGGTAGGAAAAGTGGATATTACAGTTACTACTGCCGGAGGTACTAGTGCAACAAGTGATGCAGATCAATTTACGTATGTAGCTGCACCAACCATTACGGGCATTTCTACAACAAGTGGACCAACAGTGGGAAGTACAACAGTTGTAATTACCGGAACAAACTTTTTAGCTGCTTCAGCCGTGAAATTTGGTTCAACGAATGCTACTGGCTACACAATTAATTCAGCCACACAGATTACAGCTACTTCACCAGCCGGTTCTGCCGGAGCCGTAGATATTACTGTTACAACTGCTGGAGGTACTAGCGCAACAAGTGGTGCTGATCAATTTACGTATGTAGCTGCGCCAACCATTACGGGCATTTCTACAACAAGTGGACCAACAGCGGGAAGTACATCAGTTGTAATTACCGGAACAAACTTTTTAGCTGTTTCAGCCGTGAAATTTGGTTCAACGAATGCTACTGGCTACACAATTAATTCAGCCACACAGATTACAGCTACTTCACCAGCCGGAACTGCCGGAGCTGTTGATATAACTGTTACTACTACAGGAGGTACAAGTGCAACAAGTAGTGCTGATCAATTTACGTATGTAGCTGCACCAACCATTACGGGCATTTCTACAACAAGTGGATCAACAGCGGGAAGTACATCAGTTGTAATTACCGGAACAAACTTTTTAGCTGCTTCAGCCGTGAAATTTGGGGCAACGAATGCTACTGGCTACACAATTAATTCAGCCACACAAATTACAGCTACTTCACCAGCTCGTTCTGCCGGAGCTGTTGATATAACTGTAACAACTGCAGGAGGAACAAGCGTAACAATTAGTGCTGATCAATTTACGTATGTGGCTACTCCAACAGTAATCTCCAATGCAGCAACCAGCGTTACTTCAACCGGGGCAACACTTAACGGCACTATAAATGCAAACAATGCCAGCACTACTGTTACTTTTGAATATGGATTGAATACCAGTTACGGAACAACTGTAACAGCTGATCAAAGTCCGGTTACGGGCAGTGCAGCTACCCCGGTAAGCAAAGTAATTACAGGATTAACGGCGGGTGTCACTTATTATTATAGGGTAATTGGTGTAAATGCAGGGGGAACAACCAACGGATTGGGTAAGAGCTTTACGACTCCGCTCTTAATAGGAAATGGTACTCCGGCAGATCCTTACCAAATCACAACACTTACAGATCTCAAATGGTTGTCGGAACACAGCAGTATATGGAATAGCTCCTTTATCCAGACTGCCGACATTGATGCCGCTATAACATCTACATGGAATATTAGCAAAGGTTTTTCGCCCATTGGTAATGCCACAACTAAGTTTACGGGCAACTACAACGGGCAAAATCATACTATTACCGGTTTGACCATTAATCGTTCTGACGAATATAATGTTGGTCTCTTCGGAGTGACCGCTAATGCAATACTTAAAAATATTGCTCTGCTCGATTGCTCGGTTATAGGTCAGAATAATGTTGGTGGTTTGGTAGGGTATATGGGGTATAATAGCACCCTTACTTCTTCCATAAGTGACTGTTATTGCACAGGTGAGGTTTCCGGAACAGATTATGTTGGCGGATTGGTGGGGGCAAATCAAAGTTCCAGCATTACGAATAGCTATTCCACATGTAACGTTACTGCAACATCAAATGCAGCAGGCTTAGTAAGTTTTAATATGAATTCCACTATTTCCAACTGTTTTTATGACAGCAATACCTCCGGGCAAAGTGACACAGGTAAGGGTATACCAAAAACTACCGCCGAGATGAAAACCCAAAGCACTTTCACCGGCTGGGACTTTGCCGGCGAAACAGCTAACGGTACTATCGATATTTGGGCCATCAGCAGCACACAGAACAACGGATATCCCTGCTTTATGAGCCAAATCACTTCTCCCACAGCTCCGACAGTAACTACCCAGGCAATTACTGGCATTGCTACGACAACAGCCACAGGTAATGGAAATATTACCGGGTTAGGTGTTCCCAATCCGGGTTCGCATGGTGTTTGCTGGGGGACAAGTGCAAATCCTACGATTATCGATAATGCTGTGGCGAACAAAGGTGGAATCTCTGTAACTGGAAGTTTCGTTGCTCCAATTACCGGTTTGATACCCAATACTCTTTATCATGTAAGGGCGTATGCTACAAATAGCACGGGTACCGTTTATGGCACTGATGCAAGCTTTACAACGAAAACACCAACCATCACTTCGGCAACCTACAATGCAAGTACGGGTGTATTGGTGCTGACCTGTCTAAATATAAATTACAGCGACATCATTAGTCCTGCAAAAATGACCTTGACCGGTGAAGGTGGAACGCCATATTCTTTAACCACAGCTAATGTAGCTGCCAGCGGTTCAACATCTGCCAGTATCACGTTGAATGCTACCGATAAAGCAGCCATCAATCAGATCTTTAATAAGAATGGAATAAGTTCAACAGGTGCTACAACCTACAATCTTGCTGCTGCGGATGATTGGGATAGTAGCATATCAGCCGGAGATATTTCTGATTTGACAGGAAATGGAATTACTGTAAGCAATGTAGCTCTGCCAACTATCACTAGCGCAACTTATGATGCAGTAACAGGAGCATTGGTAGTTGCCGGCACGGGGTTTTTAAAGCTTAGCGGATCTACTAATGATATTGATATTTCTACACTAACTATTACCGGAGAAGGAGGTGCAACATACACACTAACTAGCACTAGTGTTGAAATTAGTTCAGGTACATCGTTTATAGTGACATTAAATGCAACCGACAAGATTGCAATTACTCATATCATCACTAAAAACGGCGCAAGCTCAACAGGTGGAACTACGTATAATCTGGCAGCTACCGAGGATTGGGATGCTGGTGCAGATGTAGCGGTTGTTATAGCAGATTTGACCGGAAATGGGATTATGGTAAGTAACTTAGCTTCTCCAACAGTGACTACTCAAGCTGTTTCGGACATCACTGCCATCTCTGCTACTGGAAATGGGAACATTACCAGTATGGGAGTTCCTGATCCAACGCAATACGGTGTCGTTTGGAGTACATTTCCTAATCCTACTGTGGATTTGACAACTAAAACGGCACAAGGTGCAGCAGCGACAACAGGCGTTTTTGCCAGTTCTATTACCGGGCTTATGTCTAATACTACCTATTATGTAAAGGCGTATGCTACCAATATTGTGGGAACATTATATGGAGAAGAAGTGTCGTTTATATCTTCGGATATTGTGCCTGACGCTCCAACCGCAGTTTTGGCTACAGGAGGAAATGGACAAGCAATCGTAAGCTTTACTGCTCCTGCATCAAATGGCGGAACTTCAATAACCGGCTACACGGTAACTTCGAATCCGGGAGGTTTAACGGCTACAGGAGGTTCTAGTCCAATTACCATTGTCGGTTTAACGAATGGAGTGTCTTATACTTTTACAGTAACTGCCACTAATGCAAAAGGAATAGGAACACCATCGACTGCTTCGAATAGTGTATCTCCTTCGTTAGCTGTTCAAACGATTACATTTAACGCTGTGCCAGCTAAAACCTATGGAGATGTAGTTTATAGCCTTGCTGCAACGTCTGATGCTGGATTAGCCATAAGCTTTACCAGTGACAACACGGCAGTAGCCAGCGTTTCCGGCAATTCTGTGACCATTGTGGGTGCAGGTACAGCTAACATTACAGCCTCGCAGGCCGGTAACACTACTTATGCAGCTGCCGCTAATGTAATTCAGCAACTAACAGTCAATAAAAAAGCGATAACTGTAGCAGCCGTAGCCGATACTAAAACTTACGATGGTACGACAGCTTCTACCGCTGTTCCTACGGTAGGAGCATTGGCAACAGGTGATGCGATAAATGTAGCTCCTACACAAACATTCGATAATGCAACCGTTGGAACCACACATGTGCTGACTGCTTCGGAACTTACCATTAAAAATGGTGGTACAGATGTAACGGGTAATTATGATATCAGCTATACAACAGCTACAGGTAATGTTACTGCAAAACCCTTAACGATAACTACTCCTACTGTAACTCTTAGTAAAGTGTATGATGGAAACAATTTGGCAATTGTATCTGTAGGTACTTTATCGGGTGTGATTGCAAGTGATGCAGGTAATGTCACCGTTACGGCTCTGGGAAGTTATGATAACGCCTCTGTTGGAACCAATAAAACGATAACGATATCATATATTCTAAGCGGTAGTGCTGCCGGTAATTATAGTGCGCCTGCTAATTACGTAGTTACAGGAGCTCAGATATCCGATATTCCTTCGGGTGTTGATGTGCCGGCTGCTTCGGATTCTGAAGGTGTAACTGTATATCCTACTCAGGTGGTAGCTGGTCAGGCTTGCACGGTTAAGGTGAGTGGCATAGGAAATAACGAATTGCAGGGAGCTGAGTTGTATATACACAGTATACAGGGAATTCTTGTTTATCATTCTACGAAGGTGGAATTGTTCAATTCAATTTATCTGCCGACTATTGATGGTATGTATCTGGGACGTGTAACCACCACTAAGGGAAAAGAGTTTCAATTTAAAGTCATTGTGAAAAAATAAAATCAAAGGCAGTATAACTTTCCCAAAGTTTAAGTCTAACGAAAGTTATACTGTCAATGGTATTTACACCTGCTCAAATGTGTAAATACTTTAGGGTTTTGCTCGTTGGGTGAACAGAAATGGTAAGTTTAGTCCGTGGAGCTGCTTGTTTACAGTTATTGTATCATAGCTATCTAATACTTCAGAAATGGCAGTAAGGCATTTGCTTTGCTGCCATACTTGTTTTTTCTAATGCGTAATCAGGGTTAAAATTCCTAACGACATTGATTCGTGATTTCTATTATTTATACTCCCCATTCAGTCTTGGAATTGCAAAATGATTTGATATTCAGTTTTTAGCTTGTGGAGTAAAGTTATCGTAGAGAAATTTGTTTTTTTAGATGCATTAATATCAAAAAATAAATTATAACAATCAAAATTGTCACATTTTGAATTCTATGAACCACTTATCTTTGGTTTGAAAATAAATCACTTGTTTTCATAACCTTTTATTCATTAAATACTAATTAATTTTATTATGAGAAAAATTACATTTTTAGGAGTTCTTATGCTCCTCTCACTGATCATTCCTTCGGTAAAAGCCGAGATCAACTTCGATTTAACTACAGTTTCAGGAGGAATTCTAACCATGGATTATGCAGCGCTAAACACAGAAAGAGCGAAAGCCCTAACCGACAGATGGATTACTGTGGCTAACTTTGCAGCAAGCGGAACCTCCGGAAAGTGTGGCACAGCTACAGCAACCTTCGATATAAAATCCGGTCGTACGATTGATTTTTACCTTGCAAAATGTGATAAAATGACCATTAGTGCCAATATCGCTTCAGGTCGTGGATTGAGTGTAAGCATTAATGGCGGTACAGCTACTATCCTTGCAGGCACCGGAGCTTGTGTTGATTATATTGTGCCGGTGAACTCCGAACAACCGGTGAAAATCACAGTACAGGGATCAACTACCAGCAGTGCATGGACATCTTTTTTTCAATTTTCATATGCTGCAAAAACTCCAACTATTTCCTCGTTCAAAATAAACGGCACTAGTGCCACAATTGATCAAACAGCAAAAACAATAACGTTGCAAATGCCTTATGGCACTAATATTTCAGCTGTCACCCCAGATGTTGTCTTAGGTGGTACGGCAGTAAGTTATACCCCTACTGGAGTTCAGAATTTTGCTGCAGGACCAGTCGATTATACAGTGTCCGATGCTGCAACTCCTACAAATACCGTAAATTACACGGCGAATATTACTGCCAAATCATCTCCGGATACAGATAAATCCATTACTTCCATGTCGATTAATGGTAAAACCGCTACCATCAATGAAGCAACCGGTGCTATTAGTTGTGAATTTCCGAGTTTTACGGGGGCTCTAGGTAATTGGCCGGTTGTTCTGACGTTGAGTGGTACTGCTTGTTCTGCTGATTTTACCTCAGCAACAAACTACGATTTCTTAACAAACAATAAGTTAAGCATTACTGTTACTGCTCAGGATGGTACTACAAAAGTTTATAACGTCACTCCAACAATTTCGACCAAGAAAAATATCGGGATGTTAACTTTGAATGGACAAGCTGAAGCTTACGATAACCTATTAGTATCTGCTTTCAGCGACTACTACATTACCTATTTAGCTGCGGCAGCAACTGCACCAACCGATATTGCCGCATTTTATAGCAATTACGATCTAATTGTCATACATGCTAATGTCTCTGGTACAAATGCTACCGGACTTGCTACCAAAGGTCTGGTAGGAGTTAAACCGATGTTGAATTTAAAAGCGTTTTTATATAATTCAGGTAGATGGAGTTGGTCTACTGCTACCCCGGTAAGTTCGGCTGCCGGTGTTGGAAGTGCAGATGTTGCAACTTCATTACAATCACACCCTATTTTTAAAAATGTAACTTTTAGTGGAACTACTGCAACAACTTTGAATTATTACGATAACTTGCCCGCAGCCAATGTTAACGGAATACAATACGCCAGCGACTTAGCAACACTGACCGGCTTTACGTCACAGACCCTGGCTACATCAGATGGAACTACAGGTATCCAGGTTCACGAAATACAAGATAATGTTGCTGCAAAATATCTTTTGGTAGGTTTGAGCATGGAAGGCAATAATTATACCTATTTTAATACCAATACCATCAACTTACTTAAAAATGCGGCTGCCTATTTATTGAATCCAAACATAAAATATGACTTCACAACGAACTCAATATATACTAATTTACAGAATTTAAACGGTAAAAACTCAATTTACTATAGCAATGGGTTGATTTATAATGCGGATCAAAAATCGATCGTTATTTTCAATGCATCCGGAGTAATAGTTAAGAGTTCGAATAATAAAACTATCGATACAAATGTTTTGCCAAAAGGTGTTTATGTGGTTAAAACCGATAGTATAAATGCATTTAAATTTATCAAATAATTTGTTTTTTTTAGTCTTATTTTTTACGATTACGCGTTACAACTCATTTTTGTAACGCGTAATTATTTGTAAAAGCATAGTAAAACGTCCAATAACGGTTATATGAAAAAAAAATTCTTGCTATTAACTCTTTGCTGTAGTTTATTGAGTAACTTACATGCTCAAAATCTGCCAGTTAAAGAAACTGTGTTGGCTCAAATGAAGCTTGCGAATTCTTATTTCATGACTAAATGGCCGGATCCTACAGTCAATATTGTAACCAATAAGAGTCGCCCAAGCAATTTGTGGACTCGGGGAACCTATTATGAAGGGCTGATGCAGCTTTATTTCCTTACTCAGGATGTTACATTGTATAAATATGCCGTTGACTGGGGGAGTTCTCATCTATGGCAACCAACCTACACCGGAACTGCAGTAACCCGCATTGCCGATAACCAATGCTGCGGACAGACCTACCTTGAACTTTTCCAGATAGATCCAACGAAAACAGAACGTATTGCCACCTTGCAAACCAGCATCGATGCTATGGTAAATTCATCAAAATCGGATGATTGGTGGTGGATTGATGCCTTGCAAATGGCTATGCCTGTATTTGCAAAATTCGGAGTCATAAAGAATGATACGAAGTATTACGAAAAAATGTACAATTTGTATTCATATACAAAAAATCTTGCCAAAGGTACCGGGTTATATAATCCGGCTGATTCGCTCTGGTACCGTGATAGTACCTATTTACCCCCGAAAACAAGTCCCAACGGACTCCCTGTATACTGGTCACGTGGAAACGGATGGGTCTTTTCGGCATTAACACGCTCGCTAGATGTCATCCCACAGAATGCACCACACCGGGATGAATATGTAGTTACATTTAGACAAATGGCTGCTAAACTGGTCAGACTCCAACGAACCGATGGCTTTTGGAACTCTGATCTGGGAGATCCCGACGATTATGGAGGCAAAGAAAGTTCGGGAACAGTCTTTTTTACATATGGTTTAGCCTGGGGAATCAATCATGGACTATTGGATTCATTGACGTATTCACCTTATGTGGCTAAAGCGTGGAATGGTCTGGTGAATGACGCGCTTCATTCCGATGGCAGCATTGGTTATATGCAGTCTTCGGGCAGTAAACCGTCAGATGGACAACCACTCTCTTATACTAAAATGCCCGATTTTGAAGATTTCGGATTAGGCGGGTTCCTGTTGGCAGGTAGTGAAGTTTATCGGTTAGTCTCCAAGTCAAAAACTACAACGGGCAGCGACAAGTTGCCTGATAATAAGCCTTATTTGTCTGCTTATCCCAATCCATTCTCAGAGTCCATTCAAATTAAATATCCATTCGAATCGTTGAATCCAAGTTTGACTATTCTGAATGAATCCGGTCATCAGGTTTATTATTTTGAAACAGGAGACAAGCTTAAAGATCACCTGGTTTGGAATGGTAAATCAACCAATGGGTCATTGTTATCCAATGGTATCTATTTTATTTGCCTGCAGGATGGAACCCAAAAGCACTCGATGAAAATAATGCTGGCAAGATGATAGCCGTAATAGAAAGTGAATAGGTTATTCCCCAAATATTACACTGTGTTTAGTTCATTTGTATTCCTGAAAAATTATAAAATCGTTTAGGAGTATCCATTTTGGAAACAGATTATTCCAAAACAGTCAAAAAAATCATTTAATACTGAATAGATAGAATAGTTTAGTATTAAACCATTGTTTGTTAGTTTAGTCAAATAATCTCAAATTATATATATTCAAATCAACCAATTTATTATAAATCTTCTTTTTAGAAAGTCAAAGTTTTTATTATGAAAAAAAGTATTTTATTTTTGGGTTTTGTTCTCTGTGCCTGTTTAATGACTGCGCAACAAATTGCATTCCCCGGTGCTGATGGTTTTGGGAAACATGCAATTGGAGGACGTGGGGGGTCCATTTATCATGTTACAAATCTAAAAGATTCAGGAGTGGGTTCATTCAGGGATGCTGTAAGTCAACCTAAACGTACAGTGGTATTTGATGTGAGCGGTGTCATTAAAATCCAAAGTAAATTGTCTGTTTCTTCTTTTATCACAATAGCAGGACAAACTGCACCGGGAGCTGGTATTGTAGTGTATGGGAACGGAATATCCATGACCGGAGCAACAGATGTGATTGTGCGCTATATTTGTTTCAGGGGAAGTGTTAATATGGCCAGAGGTGCTTGTACGGTTTCTTCAGATAATACGAAAGATATCATTTTTGACCATGTATCCATTGAATGGGGACGTTGGGATAACTTTCATATCAAAGAAAGTAAGGATATAACAGTTCAATACTGTCTTCTGGGTGAAGGTATAAATCCACAAATGTTTGGTGCACTTCTCGAAAATCCTACCAATATAACCATACACCATTGCCTATGGGTGGATAATCAAAGTCGTAATCCCAAAGCAAAAGCAGGAATTGAGATTATAAATAACGTTATTTATAATTGGGGAAGCAATGGCTTAGTAGGAGGTCATTCAGGTGCTTTACATTCGCAGGATATTATAAATAATTATTTTATTGCCGGACCTAATTCAAGCCATGCATTTATTGGCATGTTCACTGCTACGGATCATGTCTATCAAAGAGGGAATAAAGTGGATCTGGATAAAAACGGAGTTTTAAACGGTCGGTTGGTAACCGATGAAGACTTCCTAAAAATAGGAGCTACTCTTGAAGCAAAAACACAAAATTCTTCATTTTCATTGTCAGGTATTGAAGAACCTGAAGTTGCTTATAAAAAAGTATTAACACAAGCCGGGTCTTCTTTGCATCGTGACGATATAGATAAGCGTCTGATTGGTTATGTAAAATCATTAGGGAAAAAAGGTCAGGTCATCAAATCTGAATCTGAAGTGGGGGGACAAAAAGAATTTAAAAGTAATAGGGGTTTAAAAGATTCAGATGGTGATGGAATTCCGGATAGTTGGGAAACAAAACATCATTTAAATCCTGCAGACGCAGCTGATGCAAATTTGATTGGCAAAGATGGATACACTAATCTTGAAGAGTATTTAAATGAATTGGTTCTTCAAAAATAGCTAATTCCTGTAATTTTATCTTAAGCAAATAAATACCAGAGGTATAGTTTTTCTTTCGAATACTTTTGCAAGGACGTTTCATTCAGGTGTTATAATGTAACTACCCGAAAATAGGGTTAAGCAAAAAATTACCTGGTCAGTATCTCGTTTTGCCCTAAGATCAAATCATTAAAGGTTTAAAAATTTCATTCAATGAAAAAAAAATTCAAGTTCTTTTTAATTTCAGTATCGCTATTAATTTCATGTCCTTATATAATTGCACAATCAGTCATGCAGACAGGTGGTAAAAGAATGCCGTCCGTCTGGATAGACAAAGACACTCATCATAAAATAATGCGACTTACGCAGCGCGAAGGTAATAGTGCCAGTTTTTATTTTCACAACAATCCTTTTCTATCCGGAGATGGAAAAAACGGCGATCGAATGGTATTTTATGGAAATGATGTTTATAAAGCAGATGGAGTCGGTATGCAATTATTTACCGTAAATCTTTCCGACTTGAAAATTACTCAATTGACAGACAAACGTTTTCGTAAAAGCGGAGAGATTATTGGAAAGAAAAATCACAATGTCTATTATCAGGTGAATGATTCTGTTTTTGCCATTAATGTTGACTCTCGTATAACCACGTTAGTTTTTGTTTTTCCACCAGACTTTAAAGGTGGAATTACAACATTAAATTCCGATGAAACGTTATTGGGTGGAGTCTGGGCTTCAAATGAGGAGAAAGAAATATCACATGCAAATCCATTAAAACATGATTATTTCAATAAAATTTATGAGGCAAAACTTCAAAGGACTTTATTTACGATCGATCTTAAAACGAAAGTGTTGACAAAAATATTCTCGGATACTGCATGGTTGAATCATGTTCAGTTTTCACCTGCTGACCCGAAACTAATGATGTTTTGTCATGAAGGTCCCTGGCACAAAGTAGACCGGATATGGACGATTAACATAGATAGTAAAGATGTGAAGCTCGTCCATAAACGTACAGTAAATATGGAGATTGCCGGACATGAATGGTTTAGTCCAGATGGCAAAACAATTTGGTATGACCTTCAACAACCGCGAGGTAAAACTTTTTATGTTGGAGGAACTGATATTAATAGTGGAAATGAAGTTAAATATAAATTTGGGAGTAATCAGTGGAGCGTTCATTATACAATTTCGTCTGATCAGAAATTTTTTGCCGGAGATGGAGGTGATTCTACAGCAGTGGCAAAAGCAAAAGATGGTAAATGGATTAACCTTTTTATTCCGGAAGGGGATCATTTCAATTATGAACAACTTGTGAATATGAAATATCATCAATATCATTTGGAACCTAACGTTCATTTCTCACCGGACGGGAAGTGGATAATCTTCAGGGCAAATTTTGAAGGATTTGAAAGTGTTTATGCCGTGGAAATAGCAAAGAGATAAAAAGAGATGAAGCATGAATATGGCTTGATTAAAGAATAATTGCTTAATACGCTATAAAATGAAAGCTATCTCAATTAAGACGCTTCACTTGATGCATAAAAACCTTATTGAAAAACGAACAAGTTACATTTTTTTAGAAAATATATCAGAAGATTCAATTAACAAAATAACTTAACCCCGAAAAGCCATCCAATATTTTTCTTCCGGACAATAGGAGAGGTGTTCACAAAAATGTTTTTTTTGTAAGACAATCATTCAAAAGCAGGATTAACATAAATAATGCCTGATATAAGAAAAAAAGTTTTAGTTTTGCAAAATAAACCTATGAAAAACACGAATTATTATGAATTTTAATGATTTAGGTATCGAATTTAAATATTTGATTGTAAATGATAAAGATGAAAAATTTGGCATGTCAGTTAATACTGTCGGATTTCAGTCAATCCCACCAGATTCTCCTTATCCTTCATCAGATCATCCTTCCGGTTATTTCTTCAACGCAGTTAAAGGTCGGGTTTTAAGAGAATATCAATTTCTTTATATCACTAAAGGAAGAGGTGTGCTTTCATTTGACAATGAGCCCGAAATTCCTATTGCGAAAGGTCTCCTTTTTATTATCTTTCCCGGTCAATGGCATACTTATCACCCATCCGCGAAGACCGGTTGGAATGAGTATTATATAGGCTTTGAAGGATCTATTGTGGATAATATTGTGGAAAATTCTTTCATTTCGAAAGGCAATCAGGTGCTAGAAGTTGGATTTAATGAAGAACTGGTAAATCTGTTCTCACGAGCTCTAGAAATAGCTGAATCGGATAAAATATCTTCTCAGCAATACCTTTCAGGAATAGTTTTACACATGCTGGGTCTGGTGCTTTCCGTATCCCAGAATAAAATTTTCGAAGTAGGGGATGTCGTTCAAAAAATAGAGCAGGCTAAAATCATCATGAATGAAAACGTATTTAAAAACATTGATCCGGAAGAGCTGGCTAAAAACTTAAATACAAGCTATTCATGGTTCCGGAAAGTTTTTAAAGACTATACTGGGTATGCTCCCGCAAAATACTTTCAGGAATTAAAAATCCGTAAAGCAAAACAGTTGTTGGTAGGAACTTCTCATACCGTGAAAGAAATATCTTTTATGCTCGATTATAATTCAACCGAGCATTTCTTCTCCCTTTTTAAAAAGATGACAGGTTATACTCCAATAGAATACCGCTGTTTTGGTCGGGAAACAGAAAGTGCTAATCAGGAAAATGAGATAATTCCCTGCTGGTAAATAAAGTAACTCAATAGTTTGAATTAAAGAGGAAGAGTTCAAACTATAGTTGGTATCATTTTTTGGTTCTACTGGGTTTGTTGTGGAAGTAGGTCTAAATTGCAATTATAGAGTAGAATAGCAGTTCTAATAATTTTAGTTTTTTGTATAACCTTTTCCTATTGTTTTTTATAGTTGAATGGAACCATTAACACTTTATGAAATAGCATTTTTATCATATAGTTGAATTGCATTAATTCAATTTAGACGTCCATAGAACAAATCAACCACTTCAGTAATTTATTTGATTTTTAATAGCAAGATTATTAATCTTCCACAACATATCCAGTAGAACTTTTTTTTTACTCCAATTCCTAAATTGACCAACTAAACGATTTTGTTAGCTTAACGAATGAAAATCAAAAACCAAAGGATTTTAATCAAAAGACATAAAGTAATAAAAGCTTAACGATCCTACTTTTGTGTAAATGAAATTAAACGATTAAAATTTTCAATTTGATTTTTTGTAGTTTAAGTATGAACAGTTCATACCATCTTCTTTCTTCAATTATTTTATGTTCTCAATCCATGTAACCTCCTTACTTTATCGAGAGTAGCGAAATATGGTGTTTTTTTTTATAAGTAGGAGTGATTGATTTGGACTGTTTGTTCCCAATCTTATATTTAAGATTCTTTTATAGATCAATTTATAGACAATCAAATTCTATAGGATTTATATCATACATTGTATAAATTGAACATTTCATAATTCTTACATTTGTCCAACTTTAAATCACTGAACGGAAAAAATCACCATGTATAAGATTCTGCCTGCCTTTATTGTAGTTTTTTTGCTGATCTGTATCAAAACAATGGCTACACCTATAGATCGAAAGGCATTAGTAATAAGAAATAATCCATACGTTAATTCATTCGATTCACTTTCCTCTTTATCCGTAGGAAATGGAGAATTTGCATTCACAGTTGACGCAACCGGGTTACAAACCTTTCCTGAAAGATATACCCTGGGAGTTCCCCTTGGAACACAAAGCCAGTGGGGTTGGCATAGTTTTGCCAATCCGAACAAATATCGTCATGATGAAACCCTAAAAAATTATAACTTCAGAGGACGGATCGAATCTTACTCCACTCAATTTAATGAACCCGGAAGGCAGCAAGAAGCTTCCGATTGGTTTCGTATTAATGCGCATCGCCTACATCTGGGGATTGTTGGTTTCGAATTATCCGATCCGGCTGATTACAAAAGAATAACTGAGATAGCCCAACAACTTGATTTGTGGAAAGGTGAAATCGTGAGTCGGTTCAAATTAAACGGGAAAAATGTTTTAGTTGAAACAAGCTGTCATCCCGTGAAAGATATGATCAGTGCCCGCATTCATTCAGAAGTCCATCCCGGTATTAAATTCCATTTTCCATATCCTACGGGGGGGCATACCGATGATGCCTGCGATTGGTCAAGTAACGAAAAACATAGCACTACCATTGTTAATCAAACAGAAAATTCCGTTCTATTGGAAAGGAAGATTGATGAAACTATCTATTATGTTAGTATCCAATGGACCGGCAAAGCGACGATAGCTGAAAAAGAAAAGAACTATTTTGTTTTACAGCCTAAATCAGTTGATTTCGCATTTACTGCATCTTTTTCACCAACAAAACCAATAGCGAAGATACAACCAACAGCATCGGAAACCTCTCTTGCTTCTGAAAATTACTGGAACTCATTCTGGACAAAAGGTGGAGCAATTGATTTTTCAAACTGTAAAGATAAACGTGCGCCTGAACTGGAACGGCGTGTTGTTCTCTCCCAATACCTTTTAGCTATTCAGTGTGCCGGATCTGTTCCTCCACAGGAGACCGGATTGACATATAACTCCTGGTATGGAAAATTTCATCTGGAGATGATTTGGTGGCATGAAGCGCAATTTGCCCTTTGGGGAAGAACTGAATTGTTGGAACGGACATTGGATTGGTATAAAAAAGTGTATCCGGTAGCGAAAGAAATTGCACAAAGACAAGGATTTGATGGAGTCAGGTGGATGAAAATGACCGACACCTCCGGAATAGAAGCTCCTTCGAAAGTAGGTTCTTTTTTAATTTGGCAACAACCACATTTTATTTATCTGGCGGAACTGGTTTATCGCAACAACCCGACAGAAGAAGTACTTCGTAAATATGGGAAACTGGTGGACGAAACCGCTAAATTTATGTTCTCTTTTGCAACCTACGATCAACTGGAAGGACGATATGTTTTGAAAGGTGCAATTCCTGCACAAGAGACATTACGGGCTTCCGAGACTACAAATCCTCCTTTTGAGTTATCCTATTGGCATTTTGCGATGAGTGTCGCCCAGAAATGGCGTGAAAGACAGGGTCAAAAAAGGAACCTTCAATGGGATGAAATGATTGACAAACTCTCTCCATTAGCCTATAAGGATAGTTTATACCTGGCTGCGGAAACTGCAACAGATACCTATAAGGATATACGGTTTACCTCGGATCATATGGCAGTATTAGGTGCTTATGGCATTTTACCGAAATGTCCGTTAGTACGTACTGATTATATGCAAAACACACTTAACTGGATTTGGACTAATTGGAATTGGGGTAAGACCTGGGGCTGGGATTTTCCTATGACAGCCATGTGCGCTGCACGATTAGGGGATACAGAAAAGGCAGTCGGAACTTTGCTTATGGATAAACGGACCAACACGTATTTGCCAAACGGACACAATTATCAGGATAGCAGGCTCAGAATATATCTGCCTGGAAATGGAGGCTTGCTTACGGCTGTTTCCATGATGTGTGCCGGTTGGGATGGCAATAAAACAGCCAATCCGGGATTTCCAAAAGATGGTAACTGGGATGTGAAATGGGAAGGTCTTAAACCAATGCCCTGATAAATTAAAGATGAATATTAAATTAACAAATCAATATATATGGGAAAAATAATGAAAAAATGGACTCCGATTTTAGTGTGTTTATTGATCGCCTTTACATCGTGTAAAAGTGAATTGGATAAATACTATTCAACTCCGGGAGGACTGAAAGGAAACGCCTGGCAGGTTTTAGATGCAAAAGGCAATTTCAAACTATTTATGTCAGCTGTGGAAAAATCATCATTTAAAGATCTTGTACAGGGGAAAGGCCAAATTACCGTGATGGCTCCAACTGATTCTGCATTCCAAGTGTATATGGATAAATACCATTTTTCAACCATCAATGATATTCCACAGGATGTGTTAGAAAAGTTGGTTGGATATCATTTGGTTTATTATTCCTTCGATAAGGAAGCCTTTGAAGATTATAAGCCAGATGGAGTAGAATCAACGAATTCCTATAAAGGTGTGTATTACAAGTTTAGAACCAAAAGTAAAGATGCTATTTCATCCATGACGGATCCTACAACTCCAAATAATGCGGTGGTAAAGGTTATTCATAAAGAACGGTTTCTTCCGGTTTTGTCATTTAATTTATTTGCATCCTTCTCTCTGGATGCAAAAACTAATTATGAATACTTTTTTCCTACATCCACATGGACAGGAGCAAATGGATTTAATATATCCAATGCAAGTGTAAAAGATTATGCGATTGTAACAGACAATGGATATGTTTATACCATAAATCAGGTTCTCGAACCGCTTGAAACTATATATACCCAATTGGGTAATTCTTCTGACTACAGCCAGTTTAAACAGGCTTATGATCGATTTGTAACATTTGTGTATGATGCACAGTCAACGGCAAGTTATGGAAATGGAGATTCCTTATTTATTCAGAACCATGGGGATCTTCCCCCCATTGCATCTGAATGGACAAACTATACTAGTGCAGGAGTAAACGATTATACACAACTCTCTGATCTTTCTGAACGAGCTTATAATGTTTTTGCACCGGATAATGCTTCCATGCAGGCATTCTTTAATAAATACTGGGCACCTTATTATAATAACCTGAGTGAAGTGAATTTTCTTCCGTTATTTAATTTGTTGGCTAATCATGTTTATTCCGGGGAACCCATATTTCCTGAATTTATAGAAAAAGGGTTAGTAAAAACTGCACAAGGGACTATTATTCAGTTTAGTCCAAGTTCGGCAAAACTGAAAAGTATGTGCGTGAACGGTACCCTTTATGGATTGGATCATGTATTGGTGCCTCCAGTGTTTGAAAAGGTTACTTCACCCATGTATTGTAATCCGCAGTATAACATGATACTTGATATGATGGTAAATTCTTCATTTATAAGTACACTTGTAAGCGATCAAATGAAATTCTCCGTATTCTATCCTTCCAATACGATGATTACTACTAATACAACCTTGCAGGGGATGGCCATTCAGTATGTGAATACTAATGCTAAAAAATACGGATCGCAGGAATTGCAAATTAATGGCGATAACGGTTGGACCTCAATGCAGGTTTCTCAGAAAAAAAGTTTTGCAGGAAATCATGTTGCAACCCAGCTTATTTCTCAACAAAATGGCCAGGCTGTTTACAGAACACTGAATTCTTTTAATTATATTTATACAAAGGATAATCATGTTTATTCGTCTGCTTTGTTCAATGCCGGAGACATTAACAAAGCTCCAACTTATTCGAAAATTGCTGATCTGCCAAACGGGACAGCCTACTCCTTGTCGGGGAGTACAGCTTCTGCTTTAGTTCCGGAGTCAAATGAATTTAAAAACATTATTACTTCCCTTGCTTGCCCAACGGACTATACTTATTTTAAAGCAATTATTAACTCATCTGGCATGCCAACTTCATCCCCTCCTTATAGTTTTATGCAAGGAGGAAGATTTATTGTTCTGATACCAAATTCGGATGCGATGATTGCCGGACTCAAGAGTGGTCAGATTCCAACAACGCCAACAACTAAAGTAGCTAATTTTTTGAAACCTTACTTTATTGATGTGAATTCCAGTGGATTAGTTGACTATCCATTCCCGGGAGAGGGTGTGCAGGGAACCCTTGTCTCCTTTGGAATTAAATCAAATGGACAACCAGCAACATTTACGTTAATTGACACTGGAACAGGTTTGCAGATTAAAGATGCGAAAGGTAATATAGCGAATGTAACAAGCTATTTCCCTAGAATTTATGCCGATGGCGCCGCATACCTCATAGATAAATTATTGGTAGTAGAATAACTTAAAAAGAAAAAATATGAAAATATTTCGAAAATATCTTACTCTAATTTTTGTTCTTGTTGCTGCCCAGGCAGTTGCACAAACAGTAATTACCGGAACTATAAAAGATTCAAAAGACTTACAACCTTTAACCGGAGCAAATATCTATGTCGTTAACGCTGGAAATCGTTCATTGGGGGGGTGTATTGCAAATCAAAACGGAGAATTTCGGTTGCAGGTTCCAAATCAACGAAACTTATCTATTACTTTCTCCTTTATCGGATATAAGACTCAAACGGTAAAATACTCCGGACAAAAAACGTTTGACATACTCTTGGATGATGCATATGTGTTAAATAATGTCGAAATTACGGCTAAGAAAGTGGATAAAAATTCCTTTGGCCAAACTCCGAAGGAATTGGTTTCATCCACTCAAAAGCTATCTATGGAAGGACTTGAGTCAGCAGGGGTGACTAATGTGACAGAAGCTTTGCAAGGTGCCATGGCTAATGTGGATATTCTTACCGGGGCTGATCCAGGATCGGGAAGTACAATACGCATTCGTGGTACTTCTTCCCTGAGTGCTTCCTCAGAACCTCTTTTTGTAGTGGATGGGGTACCTCTTCCGGTGGATGTGTCTTCCGATTTTAGTTTTGCAACTGCTAATTCCGAAGATTACGGACAGTTATTAAATATTTCGCCAAATGACATCCAAAGTATAGAAGTATTGAAAGATGCTGCTGCCACTGCTGTCTGGGGATCCAAAGGGGCTAATGGGGTGCTTCTTTTTGTAACAAAGAAAGGGGCAAAAGGACGGACTATGTTTTCGTATAATTCCAAGTACGAATACAGCAAAGAAGGCAACTCCATTCCAATGTTAAATGCAAATCAATATACCTCTATGATTCAAGATGCTATTTGGAATTCGGTGAATCAACTTGGACAAGGGAGCAGCCAGGCAACTACCCTGTTAGGATTATTATATAATACCAAAGAGATTGGTTATGACCCAACCTGGGTAAACTTTAAAGAATACAACCAAAATACAAATTGGTTGAATCTGGTTTCGCAAACAGGATTATCCTTAGATAACAGCGTTTCTATTTCAGGAGGGGGTGATAAAGCCGTTTTTCGTCTTTCCTTAGATAATCTGACTCAAGAGGGTACCACTATCGGTACCAAATACCAACGGTTTAGTGCTTCCTTTAATATGCAATATAAATTCTCAAACAAACTGGATATTTCAACGAATTATAGTTTTACCAGAGGTGTGAAAGATGCTAATTATACTGACGACTTTATAAAAGATGAAAGTGTTCGTGGACAGGCTCTTACAAAAATGCCGAATATGAGTCCATATATCATTGGAGCTGATGGAAATTCAACCGGTGAATACTTTACTCCTTTTTCTTACTTTCAGGGATCCTATAGCACTAATCAAATATTTAATCCGGTAGCCATGGTGCATGAAAGTAAAAACAGGACAACTGCCGTATCCAGTAGAATGATTTTTAATTTACACTATAATTTTTTCAGAGGATTGGATTATTTTGGAATTTTAGGATTTAATACCAGTGGTAACAATACTCAAAAGTATTTACCGGAAAGTGTCAGTGGTGAATCCTATCTTAATAAATATGTAAATATAAGTACGGATGGTGGTTCGGATGTCTTATATCTATCAACAGAGAACCGCTTGATCTATAACAAGCCAATTACAGACAATCAGAAATTTTTAATAAGTGCTGTCTGGCAAACGAATGATCAGACAACTTCATCTTACTCCAGCACAACAACAGGTAATGCAAGCAGTGGATTATCCGATCCGATTGTTGGAAGCAATACGCAAAACTATGCGGGAGGATCGGGAAAAGTGGTTACCAGAGATGTCGGTGGAATATTGAACGCTCAATATACTTTGTTTGATAAATATATTTTGAATGGCGGGTACCGTATGGAAGCTAGTTCTAGTCTGGATGTAAACAGCCGCTGGGGAGGATTTCCAACTGTGGGTGCAGCCTGGCAATTAGGAGATGAAGAATTTATAAAGAAACTTAAATTTGTTACCCTTGCTAAAATCAGAGCAAACTGGGGTCAAAGTGGTAATTCCCCTTCAGGTGCTTCGCCTTATGTTGGTACTTTTAGTGCCATAGCAAATGGATATGGGGAAATGTCTGCCATACAACCTACTAAAATTCAGCTTGAAAATCTGAAATTTGAAACAGTATCCCAGACAAACCTTGGGGTGGATATCGGATTATTCGATAACCGTTTAAATTTAACTGTCGATATATACGACAAAGTAACTTCCAATTTGCTCCAAAAGGACGTTAACTTACCTACTTCTACAGGATATTCGTCCGTGAAATATTATAACTCAGGTAAGATGTCAAATCAGGGTTGGGAATTCCATACAGATATAGACGTTATAAGAACAAAGGATTTGAAATTTTCGGTAAACTTTAATATTTCACAAAATCGAAACCAAATCCTGGATTTGCCTGCAAATAAACAAAATACGAATTATACTTTCGGAAATAAAAATTATGCTTATAAATTTGTAGTTGGAGATCCATTAGGTTCATTCTATGGGTATAAATACAAAGGAGTTTACCAAAATGTTTCGGATACATATGCCCATGATCTGAAAGGGAATGTTATCACTGATATTAATGGTGCACCGGTAATTATGAAGAATGGTTCTGTGAAAGTATATCCAGGTGATGCAAAATACCAGGATGTGAATGGGGACGGTGTAATTGATAGTAATGATATTACGTATATTGGGAACTCGAACCCTTTGTTTACCGGAGGTGGCGGATTTAATATTACTTACAAAGGATTGGGTTTAGTGGCAAGTTTTCAGGGACGTGCAGGTCAAAAAGTAATTAACCAGGCTCAAATGAATGATGAGTATATGTATGGCTCCGATAACCAAAGTGTTGCAGTCCTGAATCGTTGGAGGAATGAAGGTGATGTCACTCAAATTCCACGGGCACTTTATGGGTTGGGATATAATACCCTAGGCTCCGATCGGTTTGTAGAAGATGCTTCGTTTCTTCGTTTGAAGACACTGACGCTGAAATACGATTTTCCAAAAAAAATGTTACAGAAAATCGGCATACAAAGATTGCAGATTTATGTGACAGGGTATGACTTGCTTACATTCACAAAGTATATTGGCCAGGATCCTGAAATTAATGTAAAATACATTGATAATTTGTATCCGGTATATATGGACAATGCACAAACACCAAAGTCACTTCGGGTAGCTTGTGGTTTCAATCTAAACTTATAAAAAGACACAGATATGAAAATAAATAAATTTTTAATATCATTGCTTGTTCTTTCGTTTTCACTCACTTCGTGTAAGGATTATCTCACGATATTACCTGAAAACAATCAAAGCAGCGATCAATACTGGCAAAATAAAGAAGAAGTGGAAGACGTTCTTGGGGCGGGTTATGTAAGTCTGAGATCTTGCCAGGAATATATGTTTCTATGGGGAGAAGCAAGGGGTAATGGTATTTACTTCGTTGGAGCAACCGGTTCAGACGGGGAAAAAGCGGCTCAGAAACTTCAAAGTATGGATATTCTTGCAACAAATGCTTTATCCAAGTGGGATAAGCTATATGTAGTAATTAATATGGCAAATTCAGTCATACAGTATGCGCCGGGTGTTGTGGATAAGGATAAATCGTTTAATATTAATATAATGAAATCCGATTTATCCGAAGCTTATTTCCAACGTGCCTTAGCCTATTTCTATCTGGTACGGACATGGAAAGATGTTCCATTTGTAAAAACACCTTATGTGAACGATGCTGCTCCGTATGCCATGAAAAAAACAGATGGTGACGTGATACTTAAAAGTTGTTTAACAGATTTGACAACTGCACTGGATGCTGCAAAGGAAGTTTTTCCGGAGAGTTCACTTACTGATCCAATCAATACGAAAGGAAGAGCTACAAAATGGGCGATTTATTCCTTAATTGCCGATATAAATTTATGGCTTGGAAATTACGATGAATCTATTGCTGCCTGTGAACATGTCATTAATTCAGGACGGGTTGGATTAATAAACGGTTCCATCTGGTTTAGTAATTTTTATCCCGGTAATAGCAATGAAAGTATATTTGAATTGCAATTCAGTAAACCTTTGGCACAAACCAATTCCTTTTTAACCTGGTTTGATACAAATGATAATTATACGATTTCGCAGTATACACAATTGTTGTATCAATTGGATGAAAATGATGTAAGAGGATTAAATGCTTCCTATATTGCTACTGGTAAAATCTGGAAATATATCGGAGTAGCGAATGATGGTTCGACGAAGCGGAATAGCACGTTACAAAATGATCAAAACTGGATTATCTATCGTTTGGCTGATATCTATTTAATGGAAGCGGAAGCATATATTATGAAGGGAACTGAATCAGATATGAATACAGGAGTCGGATTTATAAATATAATCAGAAAACGTGCCGGATTAACCTCTGCAACCGGGAGTTCAGATCAAATAAGCAATATGACTTTATTGTTGGAAGAACGCCAGCGAGAATTCTTCGCTGAAGGAAAAAACTGGTTTGATTTATTGCGGGTAGGACGAAGAACAGGAGCCGGATTTAAAGACTTGCTTATAAATCAGGTTTTACAGGTTGCTTCTGCGAATAACATAGGAATGCTTCGGGCTAAGCTTGGGGATTCAAATTCCTGGTATTTACCAATAAATGCGGATGAATTAAGTGCTAACCCGGACTTAGTTCAAAATCCTTACTATAACAATTTAGGCAAATAACAAATTGAAACCATTAAAATGAAAAAATTAATAAACATATTAATCCTATCAACTGTCCTATTCTGCTCCTGTGCAGATCCTTTTGTTAACGGAACTTATGGGACTGATCCTTCAAATCTGCCAGCTGCAACCTATATGGATAAAACAGACTCTTTAAAGGTCTCATTATGGGTGGATCTTCTCAAATATACAGATTTGTACAATACAATCAATTTACAAGCTGATTATACTTGTTTTGTACCAAACAATACCGCCATGCAAGCGTACTTAGCAGCAAAAGGGTTTACGAATGTAAACCAGCTGAATCTGGATGATGCAAAATTGTTGGTACGTTATCATACTATTAAAGGAGCGTTATACAGCTCCGTTGATTTTACTGACGGCGTAATACCCGATACAACTGCTACCGGTGATTATCTTAGTACTGCCTTTTTACAAAATAGCGGGGCGGTTCAAATAAATATGGAGTCTTCCATTTTAAAGAGTATTCAAGTAACAAATGGGTATATTCATATTATTGATAAAGTGCTTACGCCTGTTACCGAAACTATTTGGGATAAGATGCAGGCAACCGATTTCTCCATTTTTAAACAGGCAATTGAAGCAACGGGATTTAACAACAAATTAAGTGCCATTTCGGAGATTGATCTGGATTCGCTAACAGGTCAAAGCTATTTACGTAAATATCGCTATACGTTGTTTGCTGTTCCCAATGAGGTTTTTATTGCTAATAATATTCCGGATTTCAATACATTAGTTACCTCTTTAAATGCCGGAAGTGATTATGCTTCCCCTCAAAATGCATTAAACAGATATGTTGCTTATCATATGTTGAACCAACAGGTATCTTATTCCGATTTGTCTTCTTTCTCTCTTAGTGACACCGTAAGGTCAAAAAACCTAAGCACTATGGCTCCTAATCAATTGATTAATATAAGAGATTATAAAAAAACGCTATATATTAATTTCAATGATACAACCAAAACCGGTATTAAATTAACTGCATTGAATCGTAATTGTAAAAATGGAGTCATGCATGTCGTGGATGGTTTAATGCCTGTACATTCTCCAACCCCAAGTAAAATCCAATGGGAATTGACTGATTATCCTCAATTAGCTTCTGTCATTCCAAATTACAGGGTTGCTTCGGGAACTGCAAACTATTTTTATTATTTCAGCCAAGAGGTAATGACTTGCTATAACTGGCTTTCCGTACCGGAATCAAGGCAAGGATTGTATTACGAGATAGCCAATAAAAACGATGCGGTTCGGATTAAGGCGCTCCATGCCGATTATTTAATTATTTCGTTAGGGATGTATGGATGGGTTGAAATGCAATCACCTGCCATCGTTGCTGGAAAGTATAATGTTTACATTGAACATTTTAATCCAAAGGGTACTGTTTTAGCAGGTAAATTAAATTTTATTCTTGACGGTACCTATATTGGAGGCCAGATTACAACAAATGGAGCCTCAGCGAAAGCAGATTCATTCCTGAAAACCTCAATTGGGACTGTGATTTTTTCTTCTACCACAACGCATAAATTAAGAATTCTGGCAGGGGATACCTTTGACTCTTCATTGGATTGCCTGACCTTTGAACCAACAATACAATAAATATAGATCGATATGAAAAAGATATATATATTTCTGGCTTTTGTCGCTTTTGCCTTATCCTCTTGTAATGATAAATGGGCAGAACACTACTTTGGCACTTCGAAAGGGGAAGTACAACTCGATATGAGTATAACAGAGTTCTTTACAGGCCATCCGGAGTATGCCAAATTCTATGGTATGCTCAAAAAAACAGGATTAGATAAAGAGCTCACTAAAGATCAACAAATTACGGTTTGGGTGGTAAATAATGATGGTATGGATGCCTCCGGAATATCGGATACGGATACTTTACGAATGAAATACCATATGAACTATCTGCCTTTTATCGAATCCGATTTAAAGAATGGTTTACGTATCCGTTCTTTAAATGGAATTTATTTCCAGATTACGAACAATAATAAGGATAGTTTATTTGCTAATGATTCTCGTGTAACAAAGTCTTTCCGTTTAAATAATGGCGTGATTCATGAACTGGGATCCTTGATGAAATCCAAAATTAATATGTATGATTACCTCAAACAACTTGGTAGTGATTACTCGATTATTCGGGATTCCATCTTTAAATACAATGTCCAGCTTTTTGATAGGGCAAATTCCATTCCAATTGGTGTGGATAAAACAGGAAACACTATTTATGATTCCGTATTTTATGTTTCAAACCCATTGTTTGCAAATGTGCAATTTAATTCTGAGTTTAGTCAATTCACAGCATTTCTACCCAGCAATACGGTTATAACAAATTGTTTTGATGCGTTAAATGTACAATATCAAAAAATGGGAAAAGCGCTTGCTCTTAGCGACACTGTTCTGGCAATGACATGGATTAAACATGCCATGTTTTATAATGGTATATTGAAGGATTTTTCTGCAACAGATATAAATTCTGCCTTTAGTGCTGTCTGGCGTACAACGGTGCAACAATTGGACACACAAAATCCTGTAGAACTCAGTAATGGTAGACTTTACAATATCACAAAATTAAAGATCCCAAATAATGTCATAATAACCAGGATAAAATCCTTAGTTGAGTATTGGGAATACCAGACAGCAGTTTATCCTGACCCGGCTGATCTTTATGTTTTCAAGGGAATGGTTGGAACACCTTCTACGTTTGTAGATTCGTCAACTCCAAAACCAGCTGTACTCCCCAATTATATTACTTTAAATATTTCTGGAAACACGGCAACTACTGATGAGTTCTCCATGGAATTCCCGCCTTTGGAAAAATATGTGGAGAATGGAGTTACAAAAGTACGTGTTATGGAAGTCCCTACCGGAGAATACAACCTGTATATGGGATTTCACAGTGCGGGGCACCCCTATGTAGACGTCTTTTTTAATAATGTCCAGGTAAATTCAGGCCCGCTTGCAATAGATCTTTCAACTCCCTGGAATTTTGATCGTGTTAATGAAACGGATAAAGATTTGAATCCTGTCAGTGGAATAGCTAAATGGGATGGTCTTGGCGGGCAAGTTGGCATTGTGAATGTAGTCAGAGAAGATGGTGAAGCAGGCTTGGCTTCTTTTAAAATTAAAGTTAAATTTAACGCACTGGAAACAGCTGGAGGTGTTAAAAGTTTACGCGTATATCATTGGGCTCTTAAACCAACTGCAAACAATTATTAATCGATAAATCTTTGTACAGTATGAATAAATATAAAATTATAACGTTTGCATTTACACTGGTTATCAGTTGTATGTCAGTTTTTGCTCAGAAAGATTCAATTAGATTAGAAGGAGTAGTCGTTGATCCTTTTAAAAATGCACCAATTGAGGGAGCCATTGTAAATATTTCAGGTGTTGAACAAACTTTAAAAACCAATAAAGAAGGAAAGTTCTTTGTGAAATTAATCTCCAATAAAGGGCTTGTCAGTGTTTGGTATCCTGGATACTATACAAATGTGCAACCTATTGCAAACCGGGTTAAAATAAGATTCGTATTAACCGCTGAGAACAAGGTTGGGTATTCAGATGATATGCTTTTACCATTTAAAGGGATGACAAATATCCGCGAAAAACAAACTAATCTTTATTCTATTCAAAAGAACGATATTAGTCTGAATAAAACGGAGGTGACACAGGCTTTTAATAATATTCCCGGATTACAGGTTATAGGAAAAAGCGGAATGCCTGGTGAAGGTGATTATTTTAATATAAGAGGAATTAACACTATCACTGCCAATTCTTCTCCTTTAGTGATTGTCAATGGTGTTCCCTATATGCCGGATATGCACGAATCGGGTATCATAGGTGGATTTTCCAAAGATGCTTTAAGTGCTATTAATCCTCAGGATATACAAAATATAACGGTATTAAAAGGTGCAGATGCAACTATGTACGGATCCATGGGTTCCAATGGGGTAATTATGATTGAAACCGATAAAGCGGTCGATTTAGATACGAAAGTTGAATTTATCGGTCAATATGGTGTGGATATGAATCAATCCACTCTGCCGGTTATGGGAGTAAAAGACTATAAAAACTATATTAGTAATGTGGCCTTGACTAAGTATCCGGATATGGCTGACGTGCTGACTAAGTTCCCATACCTGGTGGATGATCCATCGTACTATTATAATTATAAATATAATAATAATACGGATTGGCAAAAAGAGATTTATGCAACAGGTTTTACAACGGATAATATGTTGAAAATAAAAGGGGGTGACGCCGTTGCCAAATATGACTTGTCTATTGGATACAAAAATAAAACAGGTCAGATTATTGGAACTGATTATTCCCGATATTATACCCGGGTTAATGCTGATGTCAATTTAAGCCGGAACCTTTCGTTCTTCTCTTCTATTTCCATGGCATATCAAAACAATAATGTTCAGGAACAAGGAATACTTGCAGAAACAAATCCTGTTCTAGCAGCTATGAAGAAGGGACCTTTATTTTCAGCCTATGAGAAAGATGCCTCCAATAATTTACTTCCCGATTATGCGATCATCCGGGACGCAGACGGCAACCTGATTGAAAACAATATGGTAAGTAACCCTTTGGCTATTGTGAATTCTGTAGTTGCTAAAGAACATTCGTATGATGTCCAGATTAATACTGGCTTAAATTACAAGATTTCAAATTATTTGAGTTTAAAAGGACTTGTAGGTTTATATTACTATTTGAGTCGGGAAGATGTATTCGTCCCCGGTGTTACCGATCAGACGATTATGCCTTTGTCGAATCAACTGGCGAACAATACTGCCCGTTCTGCACAAGATATCACGTATAATTCCTATTATAACTTGAATGCTAACTATGACAGGACATTTAATGGCATTCATGCTTTTAAGGCATCAGTCGGTGGGCAGGTAGCCATGAATAGTGATCAATATGATGCAGGAACAGGATATAATACTGCTAATGATTTCTATAAAACATTGAATAACGTTAGTTCTAATGGCAGAACCTATTTTGGATATGTCGATATCTGGAACTGGATGAACTTTAATGCCAACGCCCAATACATCTACAACCATCAAATTGCTTTAGGAGCAAGTATGTCGGTGGATGGATCTTCAGCAACCGGACAAGATGCAAATGCATTTCAGGTTTATCCTGCTTTCAATGCTGCCTGGTTAGCTAAAAATTCGATATTAAAAGATGTGGATCTAATCAACAAACTGACAGTGCGGGGTGAGTATAGTACCACCGGTAACAGCCGCTTTTCTTCTTCCCTGAGTAAATATAATTATGTAAATAAAGTTTTCCAACAACTATCAGGACTCACAAGAGCGGGCATCCCAAATACGGATATCGTACCGGAATTAAATAAAACCTTAGGTTTTGGTATTGACTTATCCATGTTTAATAATCGATTGGATCTTACCGTGGATTATTATAATACAAAAAATAGCAATTTAATAATACCGGTTTCAATTTCGTCTGCTTTTGGATTTAATTATATGTATAAAAATGAAGCATCAACACAGAATAGCGGAATTGAAACAGCGCTTCAGTATGCATTGATACAAACTAAAAATTTGAAATGGAGTGTTGGAGGTACTTTTTCCCTGAATAAGAACAAAGTATTATCCTTGGGGAACCAAAATAATCTTATCCTTAATATGGAAGATGGTTCAGCTATTATAACGGAGGTTGGAAAATCAACTTATAGCTTTTACGGGTATCAAACACAAGGCGTTTTTGCAACAACTGCTGAAGCAGCAGTTGCAGGTTTAAAAGGTACACCTTTAAAGAATTCGGTAGGAAAAGAATTCCAGGCCGGAGATATGCATTTTGTAGACCAAAACCACGATGGCGTAATTAACGATAAAGATAAAGTTAGTCTGGGAAGCGCAGATCCTACTTTCTACGGGAATTTTAATACTTCTTTACAGTATAAGAGTTTCGGATTGTCAGCAAATTTTTCATATAGTGTGGGAAATAAGATGTATAATGCAACACGAAGAAGTATGGAATCTATGAGTGACTTTAGCAATCAAATGGTTTCTGTAAACAGACGTTGGATGAGTGAAGGACAGATAACAGATATGCCAAAGGCTACTTACGGGGATCCAATGGGAAATAGTGATTTCTCAGATCGTTGGATCGAAGATGCTTCTTTCTTAAAACTGAAAGAAGTAATGTTAAGTTATAAATTTAATTATATGTCTGGAGTCACTGTATTTGTTGCAGCTGAAAACTTGTTCACTCTTACAAATTATCTTGGTTTGGATCCGGAAACAATGTATTCCTATGATGCTTCTTTACGGGGATTCGACTATGCGAAGGTAGCTCTTCCTCGTTCCTTTAAATTCGGTTTTAAACTTCAATTCTAATCAGTATTATGAAAAAAACAATATATTCAATAGTCATCATGTTGGCAGTTGTATCTTTCTCTGGATGTTCCGATTTCTTCAATCCGGTTACAAACGATACTTTGCTTGAAAAAAATTATATCGGTCAATACGGAGAGTTATATTCCGGATATATGGGCATTACGGCCAGTGTGCAGGCTGTTGCTGATAAGGCATCTTATTTGGAAGGCTTGCAGGGGGACTTGCTGGAACCAACTGAGAATGCGCCCAAGGAAATGTGGGATGTATATAATCGTGCCGATTTGAATAATAATACCATTGCAGATCCAAAAGGATATTATAATATCATCCTGAATGCAAATGATTATCTGGTTCATGTCTTTAAGTATTATCAAAAGGATTCTACAAGCCTTGATAAAGCAACTCTCGATGGTTTGGTCGGAGGTGCCCTCCGGTATAAAGCATGGGCCTATTTAATGCTCGCTAAAATTTACGGAGAAGCTATTTATTTGGATGATCCCCTTAGCACTTATCAGGATATCAGCAAATACCCTGTTTTACAATTCGATGATGTTATTGAAAAGTGTCGTCAGTTAGTGGAAGTTGGAATGAACGGTGTGAACGGAAAGGGAGATATTCAATGGTCGTCTGCCTTGTTTCCAAATCAGGGGGCTTCTGCCACGTCTCTTTCCTGGGATAGAATATGTCCTCCTGCAGAATGTCTGTTGGCTGAGATCTACCTGTATCAAAACAATTACCAGAAAGTAAAGGATAATTGTTTAAGTATAATTGCCAGTGGGGGTGCCCAACAGTCGTATCAATTGAATCTTTGGGGTGGTAATGGCCAATGGGCTCCATTTGGGTATTCTTTTGCGCGGTATGAACATATTTGTTGTGCATTTTACAATTATTCCCTGCACCAAACAAATAATATGATTAATTATTATTCCAATACGTATCCGAATAAGTATTATTTGCGTCCCACCACTGTTGCAATGAATAGATTTGCAACACAACTGAATTCGGCTGGTGTCCCGAATGATAAGTACCGGGGGGTTGGTGTAACTTATAAACAGGTCAATGGTGCTTGGGTTCTTGAAAAGTTCCTGGCAGGAAATGAGACACCGGCAACCATCTATACAAACGATGTTCAGGTATGTCTTTACAGAGCTGCTGATATTCATTTGTTCCTGATTGAAGCACTGGTTGGTTTAGGACAGTTTGATCAGGCGTTGCCTTTCCTGAATGGTGGGGTTGGATCCTACTATAATGCCACAACAGGAGTCTTTTTACATCCTTTTGAAGGATATCCTTCTTATTTATATAAAGCGGATAATACCAGGGGTTCCAACCAGGGAGTGCGTGGACGGGTAACATTGGGTAGTGTCGGTCTTTTTGCTTTAAATTCAGCAAGTGCTATGGATACGTTAGTGAATATGCGTCGTTTAGATTCATTAATCGTAGAAGAAGAATGTTTGGAATTTGCTGGAGAAGGAAAAGCTTATTTCACAATGAATCGTATGGCCAGAAGATGGAGTACTGCTGCTCCTAATTCATGGGCACAACATTGGATTGACAGAACGGGATTGGCTAATCCTGGTAATCTGTGGAGTAATGATGTGCAGAATGTTTGGGCTGGAAAAGTGGGAGCTAAATATACCAACGGCTCCGGAACAAAAGTGTCCACTTCGTTATCCTCTGATCTAAATAATTGGTTTATTAAGTATAAACTGAATTGATAAATTTGTAACAAGAATAAAAGGTTCAGGATGCACTTTAAAGTGACTCTTGGACCTTTATTTCTTACTACTATAAATATTTGCAATGAATAAATTTAATGTTATTTCCATTGTTATTACTCTGTTATGTTTTTTTGTTCTGTCTGTAACGGCACAAGATACGAAAGGGAAAGTGTTTGATCCGGAACTAAATCAATACGTAGCACGTAAAGAACCTGCTGTCAAGGAGCGAAACTTGCGTTATACCCCAGAAGGACAAGATTTTGTCATTGTAAATGGAAAGAATAAATTTAATAGGGCGCTCTATAGTACCAATACCGGATTCAGGGTTGAAACCGGTGATGTGCCGGAATTTGCTTTGTATTTGCCGAGAATGGGTGGTAATCTTAGTTTTTCTATAGGTAACAGTGAAAAAACGATTTCACTGAATGATGCAGCCACCATTGAAAGCCGGTATAGGGCAGGTACACGTATTTACAGTATTCTTGATCCACTTCTAAAACAAGGATCCCTGAAAGTAAGTGTGTTACCCATGAGTGATTCAAAAGGGTTAATTATTAAAATAGAAACATTCAATATACCCGGTGATATTCATCTGTCATGGAAGTTCGGAGGTGCTGCAGATAAGCGGTTCAGCCGTGAAGGTGACTTAAATGTAGATCCTTTCGATTGTTTTTATTTAAAGCCTGAATATTGTAAAGGAAATATCATCACAGTTGATAAAAATAATTTCAGTCTTGTTTTTGGAAGCAAAAAAGACAGGAAACTCATTGGTACATTTCCTTCAGATGCTCAATTATCCATTGATAACAGTTTGCCGGTACTGTTGGGTAAAATGGTACTTGATAAATCGAAAATGTATTATCTGGCAATACAGGTTTCCGATAAACAGGAACAAATATTGAATTCTTCTCTGCCTGCTATTTTTGAAAAATCGGAAACATACAGACAAAATCTGGCAAATCAAATTAAAATTGATACTCCTGATCCGTATTTTAATACCCTTGGAGGAACATTATCCATGGCTGCTGATGCTATCTGGAGCGGTGAGACCTGGCTTCACGGAGCTGTTGGATGGAGAATGCCTTTGAGCGGTTGGAGGGCTGCCTATGTAGGTGATGCGCTAGGGTGGCATGAACGAGCACAGAAACATTTTGATGCGTATGCCGATTCTCAGGTTTCTGCTGTGGAACCAATCTATCCTCATCCCAATCAGGATACTGCCTTGAATCTTGCACGCGCTGTAAAGAAATGGGGAACGCAAATGTACAGCAACGGCTATATTTGCCGCAATCCTCACGAAAAAAATAAAATGCATCATTACGATATGAATCTTTGTTATATCGATGAATTATTATGGCATTTAAACTGGACAGGCGACCTGGCTTACGCAAACAAAGTATGGCCTGTCATTGCAAGCAGCCTGGCCTGGGAGAAACGGAATTTCGATCCCGACAATGACGGACTTTATGATGCCTATTGTTGCATTTGGGCCAGTGATGCGTTGTATTATAGTAGCGGTGCCGTAACGCATTCTTCCGCATACAATTACAGGGCAAATAAGGTGGCTGCCGAAATTGCTGCAAAGATTGGGAAAGATCCTAAACCATATGCAGATGAAGCATCTAAGATCCTGAATGCGCTGAATAGCAGGCTGTGGATGCCATCAAAAGGACATTGGGCAGAGTACCAGGATTTCATGGGAGAGAAGAAATTGCACGAAAGTGCTGCCCTGTGGACTATTTATCATGCAATTGATTCAGATGTACAAGACCCCTTCCAGGGGTATCAGGCTACTCGGTATGTGGATACGGAAATACCACATATCCCGGTTGTAGCGAAAGGACTCGTCGATGAAGGGTATGCTACAGTTTCAACGAGTAACTGGATGCCATATTCCTGGTCGATCAATAATGTTGTTTTTGCAGAAGTCATGAATACTGCACTATCATACTGGGAAGTTGGTCGAAATGAAGAAGCTTTTAAATTGTTGAAAAGTTCAATTCTTGATGGCATGTATCTGGGTGAGAGCCCGGGCAATGTAGGCCAGATTAGTTACTACGATGAAGCACGTGGCGAAAGTTACCGTGATTTTGGTGACCCCATTGGTGTAGCTTCACGCGCTTTGGTTCAGGGACTTTTCGGTGTTATTCCTGATGCCATGAATGGTAAATTAATTATACGCCCGGGTTTACCTTTATCGTGGGATCACGCCTCGATAAATACACCTGACATTGATTTTAATTTTAAACGAACCATCCATACCGATTCTTATATTATTAAACAGCATTTCCAGAAACGGCTGTCTGTAGAATTACAGGTAAAAGGATATAACGATAGCATTGTTTCAATACGTTTTAAAGGTAATAATATCCCATGGAAACAAGTGGAATTGGCAACTGGTTTTCCAATGATCAGTGTGACAGTTCCTGATTCGTTATCCGGGGAACTAGAAATTATATGGGGTGGCAAATCCATAGAAAAACCTGCATCGGAAATTAAGATCAAGACAAACACAAACTGGGTATATACTTCTGATGCAACGATGCTCAAAATGTTTGATCCGCAGCAGGTTTTTAGTCAATCAAAATTAACTGACAAAAAAATCACGGGAATTGTTTCGGCGAATGCCGGTCATCATACTTTTTTTGTTCAGTTACATAAAGGCCAAATGACATGGTGGAAGCCGGTTAATTGTGAGATTGTCGCTCCTGAAACCAAACCATTCATTGACTTCTCCGAAGTGTTGCCATCTAATTGTGAAACTGTAAATCTCGATGTGTATTTCAATGATTTGGTAACTAACATTTTTAAAAATAAGTATCTTTCACCACGTTCACCGTATACCACTCTTCAGATACCAACCCAGGGAATAGGTGAATGGTGTCATCCAACCTTAACGGCCGAAATCGATGATTCAGGTTTAAGGAAGTTAGTTCAAAATAACCGGATACAAACTAAACTTGGCGTCCCATTCAGTACACCTTCTGCTGGGCGGAATATTTCGTTCACGTCGCTATGGACGAATTTCCCTAAGAAAACGGAAATACCTCTTACTGGGTCAGCATCACATGCTTACTTGCTTATGGCCGGTACTACGAATCACATGCAGACACATTTTACAAACGGACTAATTACAGCGGTATATACTGATGGAACATCGGATACTTTAAAGCTGGTAAATCCCGAGAACTGGTGCCCTATTGAACAGGATTATTTTGTGAATGGTAAGGCATTTAAATTAAAAGCACCACGTCCGTATCGCCTGCAATTCAAGACAGGACTGGTTAGTAACAATCTTGAAAAGGACCTGGATATTGAAGGCGTTTACGGCCGGAAAATTGATGGAGGAGCAGGTATTATTCTCGATATGCCATTAAATAAGACTAAAAAACTTAGTTGTATTCAGGTAGAAACAGTAGCGAATGATGTTATTATAGGTTTAATGTCTCTCACTTTACAACGATGAAAGTCGAAACCATGTGATTTTTTAATTTCAAGCTGATCAGTAATAACTATTCAAGTTATATACGAGTCGATGTGAATGGAAATATCAATCCCCGGCTGAAAATCAATCTTCTGCCGGGGATTGTTGTTTTATCCAGGGGCTTTTTACCCATTGTCTTATTCTTGTTCGAATATTATTGCCGGCAAAATAAGAGGAAAGCCTATTTTTAATTGAATTCCTTTTTCCCGAATCAGAATCGCAAGCACATCTAATAAGCCTACCTCCCCAAAAATAACGTTTAGTAGCTTGCCACATATTTTTGGTTGAGACAGGATTGGTTGAGGATTGGTTGAGGGTTCAGTGAGGTCCGGCTCTTCCAACCCTTAACCAATCCTCAATCAAAATTCTCTAAAGTGAAAGGATGGTCTCGTGACAGACGGTTTGTGGAATGATTATTTAGACTAGGTAATAAATTCAATTAAAAACTACAATGGCAAAAAGACGCAGGATTCCTTTAAATCCGACGATCATCGTTACGTGGAGAGAAAGTCTTAATATCTTAATAACATTTATAGTTAGATTCTATTGACCAATTTTTGAAATGTATCCTCAATCACAATACTATTTTCTTTATATTATTTATATAAATATTTAGTAATAAGTAATATACAGACTATTAGATTCACATTATTAATTGTAAGGCTTTGGTATTCCGTTGTCTTTAGAGAAATCATGCCCCGGAATTTACTCGTTCAGATTGATTTAATATCAAAAAATAAACCATAACAATCAAAATGCCCATATTTTATATTTTGGGAACAACCTATCTTTGGAATTGAAAACAATCTTTATTTTAAAGATTGTTTTATTAATCACAACAATTTAATTCTAATATGAGAAAAATTACATTTCTAGGAGTTATTATGCTCTTTTCTCTTTTAATTTCTTCGGTGAAGGCTCAGACAACCCCTCTCGATTTATCTACTGTTGACGGTAGTATCACAATGGGGTATTATGATGTTGCTCCTCTTTCCGGCTCAGCACCAACCTGGATTACAAAAACCTCCCTACCGACAGCTGATACAAAAGATGGTAAATGCGGGACTGCAACAGCCACTTTTGCCATGAAATCAGGTGTCAGCATGACATTTTACCTCACTAAATGTGACCAGATGGTAGTTAACGGCAATATTGCTACCGGTCGCGGATTAACAGTAAGTATTAATGGCGGTGCATCTACAACACTTCTCGGTACTGGTAGCTGCCACGATTTTACTGTTCCTGTTAACTCAGATGATGCCTGTACTATAAAAGTTTCAGGGTTAAATAGTAATGCTGCCTATACTTCATTTTTTACTTTTACATATGGTATTAAAACAGTTCCTACTATTTCGTTAGGATCCGGTTTAACTTCTCAAACTGTTTATCAAACACAAGCTATCAATCCAATTGTTTATCAATATGGCGGTACTGCTACTTCTGCATCCATTGTATGGACCGGAACTACAGGAGGAAGCAATGTAGCTCCCGATGGAGTGACAGTCACTACGGATGCAACAGCCAAAACAGTTACAATCTCCGGTGCGTTAACTACCTTGGGAAGTTATGGATATTCAATTACTTCAACCGATGGAATAAATACTGCAGCTGTGCTGACAGGAACTTTGAATACTAAGACAACTACGAAGTACAAGATGGCATATGTCACTACTGTTACTAATGGCGCTCCTGCAGCAGGAGATTTGTATTTTATAAATGGTATTACTAATAATCCCGGCAATGACGGTTTTTCGAAAGATTTCGATCTGACCTATATTAATGCAACGGATACCGGTGTTGATTATTCTATTTATGATGTCATCCTCGAAGGTGCCATCCCGCCTTCAGGGAGTGCCGGTTTAACAGAGCTTAAAACGAAATGTTTGTCAAAGCCCTTTGTGAACATGAAAGAGTTCCAGTTGCAATCCTCTGCCTGGAATTGGGCAACACCTGCCAATACATCGGCTACAACCATGATTGTTGCAGATGCAGCAAAAACACACCCTATCTTTTCCGGAATTACTTTTACAGGTGCAGCTTCCAATGAAATTGTGTTGACGACTGCTACAACGGGAAATATGGCTGTTAATTTAACTGCCTGGGCCGGAACGCCAACTCCTGCTGTCCCTACTACGTTATCTACCGTTAAGGATCCAACTTCCGGGCTATCAACAGGACTTGCCTGTTATTTCGAAATTCCAGTGGGTACTACCATGAATGGAATGTCAACTCCTACTTCTGCCAGACAAATCGTTTTAGGTTTAAGCGAAGCAACCTATACTACCACGAATCTTCTTACAGCCGATGCTATTACCTTGGCTGTAAATGCAGCAAAATATGTGATTGTACCAATTGCACCATCCATGGTTCGCTTAACTTCCGGTTCGACTAATCAAACAGTTAGTGATGGGGTAAGTATTTCAAATGTAGTATATACATATGTTTCGACTGTCACTTCGACAAGTGTTGCCTGGACGGGAACTGCAAATTCAACAACTGCTCCTAATGGAATTACCGTTGCAACGGATGCTTCTGCTAAAACAATAACTATCTCCGGTACGCCAATAATTCTGGGCGTTTATGGCTATAGTGTTTCAGCAACAGATGGTGCGCTGGTAACCACATTAACAGGTACGTTAACAGTTGCGCCACCCCCATCATTAGCATTAACTTCGGCTAGTGGAACCGATAATCAAACTGTTGCGTTCTGCCAGAACTTTACCGATATTGTGTATACCTTTGGTGGAACAACTTCTTCGACAGCTATTACCTGGACAGGCACTTCCGCTGTCGGTACTTTACCTGCAGGAATAAAAGTTGTGACAGATAATACGGCTAAAACAGTGACAATTTCCGGAATGCCCTATGTAACCGGTAACTATGGCTACAGTATTACTGCCACGGATGGAACTGTTGTTACTGCACCTCTGACTGGGAGTATTATTTCTTCTGCCACTACAGCTGCATTACATTCTTTCCCGGGTGCTGTGGGATATGGCTCGCATGCTACAGGAGGCCGTAACGGTTCGGTATATCATGTAACGAATCTCAATGATAGTGGAGCAGGTTCTTTCCGCGATGCGGTAAGTGCTTCCAACCGTATTGTTGTGTTCGATGTGAGTGGCTATATTAATTTGTTAACAGCAGTATCGGCAAAGAGTAATCTGACCATTGCAGGACAAACGGCTTCGGGTGAAGGAATCGGTTTCCTGGGTGGGGAGATATCCTTTGCCAATTCTTCCAATATCATTTGCCGCAATATCCGCATTGTCCCGGGAAGTCAAACTCCGAGCGATAAAGATGATGCCTTAAGTTTATATCTTGCCAGAAATGTCATTATGGATCATTGTACTTTTGAATTTGCACCCTGGAATAATATCGATGGGGTGAGTGATAACTATACGGTGTATCCTGTTACCGGGATTACCCTGCAAAACTGTATTGATGCCAACCCTACCGGTCAGCAGTTTGGTGCACATTGCGAATCTGTCATCAGTCAATGGACGTTCTATCGTAACCTTTTTGCTAATTCGCACAATCGAAATCCGTTGGCAAAGATAAATGATGAATTTATCAACAACGTTGAATATAATAACGAAGCTGGTTATACTACGCACACCAGCACTAGTTTCAAACATGATATTGTAAACAATTATTTCATCTGGGGACCTGCTTCCGGAAATAATGTTCCTTGGTTTCAAATGGATGGTAATCAGAGTATTTATCATTCCGGCGACCTATGTGACACCAACTTAGATGGTAATCTTAATGGAACGACTACTAATATAGATTGGTATTCCGGAACTGCATCCACTCTGCTCACTTCCCCTTGGTCGCCTTTAACAGCAACTATCCCGACTGCCGATGCAACTTCAGCGTTCCGCATTGTTACATCAACGGTTGGAACTCTTCCACTTAGCCAGCTGGATTCTATGATTATCAATCAGGTAAAAACACTGGGACAAGGCACAGCAGGTTCCTCAGCTGGTACAACCGGACCATCTGCAGGACTTTATACCACTCAGACGGTAACCGGGTTGCCGAATAATGGTTATGGAATTATCCGTAGCGGAGTACAAAGTGTGGATACTGATAAGGATGGGATGCCAGATTATTGGGAAACTGCAACCGGATCGAATGTAAATGCGGATGACGCTATGACGATTGCTCCGGACGGTTATACGCTGATTGAACATTACCTCAACTGGTTGGCTGGAATTCATGCCGTGTCGAATATCAATTCTTCTGTGGATATTGACCTGAATAAATATACCGGCGGTTTCACCAGCGTCTCCCCGGTATTCCAGCTTAGCAGCAATGTAAATGGGACGGCAGTACTGTCAGCAGATAATCATACGGTACATTTTACCCCGGCAGCTAATTTCTTCGGGTTGGGAAGCTTTAAGTTTACTGTAACCGGCTCGGATAATACTTCGTATACGGATACAGTGTCCGTTCTGGTATCAAACTTTGTCACTGACTGGGTTCCGGAAGTGACAAATAATATCAGTGTTTATCCGAATCCTGCATCTCATTTGCTTACTTTGCAAAATTCAGAAGCAGGTACTTTTGAAATCTATGATATCTCGGGCAGATTGGCATTGAAAGGCCAAACCAGTCAAGCCGGTTCAAACCAGCAAATTGATATCTCCAAACTGAACGATGGAGCTTTCACGTTGAAGGTTACAAGCAACCATGTAAGCTCTTCTATGAATTTCATTAAAAAGCAATAGAAAGAGTTTTATACTATTAAGAATGAGGCTGTATCCTATGGATACGGCCGTTTTTTTTTATTGTTGTATCTCCATACTCCATGCAATTACTTGTGTATCCGTAGATGTAAGTATGAAAGTCATACTCTGTTGGCAATTACTGGCTTTTAGTACTCCATTTGCAAAAGGAATATCATAATCATGATCTATTGTGTCAAATTATTTATATATTCAGAGAAACATAGCATGTAATTTTGGAACTTTAAGTCACAACCTTGAATTCAAATCCGTTGTAAACATTATCGTACATGAAAAAAATCTTTTTACTCCTCTCTATTTTTGCACTTTCTTCTTTCTCATTCTGTTCTTTGCACGCCGATACCCGTCAGATGGAATACCTGAATCGCGGCCTGGTGGCTGTAAAAGTCAGTAACGGTGTATTCCTCAGCTGGCGGTTAACCGGCACAGACGATAAGAACATTGCCTTTAATATCTATAAAAATAAAACTACCCTTGTCAATGCCACTCCCATTACTACTTCCACCAATTATGTGGATGCGAGTGGATTAATTACGGATACATATACTATACGACCTGTTCTGAATAATGTGGAAGATTTGACTGAAAACAATGCCGTCGTTACTCCCTGGCAACAACAATATAAAACCATTCAGTTAAACCGACCGAAAGGAGGGACAGCACCCGATGGTGTAAAATACTCCTATACTCCAAATGATTGTAGTGTCGGTGATCTGGATGGTGATGGGGAATATGAAATTGTGTTGAAATGGGATCCAACAAGTTCGGAGGATAACTCATTGGCCGGATTCACTGGAAATGTTTTTCTGGATGCGTATAAACTGGATGGAACGCAGCTTTGGAGAATTGATTTAGGAATAAACATTCGAGCCGGAGCGCATTACACCCAATTCATGGTGTATGATTTTGATGGGGATGGCATTGCCGAACTGATTTGCAAGACGGCTCCGGGAACTAAAGATGGTGCGGGGAAAAATGTGATTATGAACAGTGACGATCCAACTGCCGATTACCGGAATCATACTACGAATACTACGGGAGCTAACCGGATGGGTACTATTACGAGCGGCCTGGAATATTTGACACTTTTCGATGGAAGGACTGGAAAAGAATTGAACACTGTAGCCTATAATCCTCCCCGTGGTAATGTGAATGATTGGGGGGATAATTACGGAAATCGTTCGGACAGGTTTTTAGCCTGTGTGGCTTATCTGGATGGGGTTCATCCGAGTGTGGTCATGTGTAGGGGATATTATACCCGGGCTTGTCTGGCAGCTTATGATGTAAAAGATAAAAAAATGGTTCAACGTTGGTTTTATGATTCCGGCAGTACTTCCGGAGTTGGTGCATATGGGCAGGGAAACCATAATTTAAGTGTCGCTGATGTAAATGGGGATGGGAAAGATGAAATTATTTACGGTGCGTGTGCGATAAATAATGATGGCACCCTATTATACCGTACCGGATTAGGACATGGAGATGCCATGCATGTTTCGGATCTGGATCCTGACAGGCAGGGATTGGAAGTATGGGATGTACACGAAGAGAAAGCATCTACTTATCGTTGGGAAATGCATGATGCTGCAACAGGTTCCATTATTTGGGGTGGAACTCTGGACGGAGATAATGGGCGCGGATGTGCGGCTGATATTGATGCGAAGCACCGTGGATTTGAAATGTGGAGCTCTTCGAGCACTGGAACGTACTCCTGCAAAGGAGAACAGATTTCAACGTCCAAACCATCGGCAGATAACTTTCGTATCTATTGGGATGGGGATTTGCAGGATGAGTTACTTGATGGAAACAAACTGGATAAATGGACAGGTAGTGGAACAACCCGGTTAATTACTTTCAGTGGAGTAACTTCATGTAACAGTACAAAAGCTACTCCTAACCTGAGTGCCGATATTCTAGGAGACTGGCGGGAAGAGGTTCTTTTATGGGATACTTCCGACTCCAGTAAATTACGGATATATACTACCACTATTCCAACGACCTACCGTCTGTATACCCTGATGCACGATCCTGTTTACAGAATGGGGATTGCCTGGCAAAATACGGCCTATAACCAACCACCTCATTTGGGATTTTATATCGGGGATGGTCTCGATAATATACCTCAACCAACCATAACCACTCCAAAATATGTTTCCGGAACAACCGATGGGGTGCAGGATTTAACTGTTCAGAACGCAGTAATCTATAAATCTGGAGGATCTGTTATCATCAATTCATCGAAATTAATTCATTCGGTTTCTGTCTATTCTTTAATAGGAAAGTTGGTCTTTCAACAAAATAATGTTGAAAAGCAAGAATTTAGTTTTCCATATTCCGGTAATGAAAGTGTATTAGTGGTAAAAGTCAATACGGATTCAGGTATTCAGGTGGGTAAAATAGTAAATTAACAAACTGAATTTTTGAATGAAAAAACACCATACTGTCACAGTATGGTGTTTTGTATTTTTAATGGTTCCTTAAAAATTAAATTTAACAAGTCAGATCCATGTAATAGCCTCATTCTATTTAAAAGGCTATTCTGCAGTTCTTCTTTTTAGAATATCTGGTATGAAAGTCACTTTTTTGTTTTTACACCTGTTTTTTGTCCAATTTTGTCGTATTGTGATTCAGCCCTAATTTCTGTATATTTAGGGGCATCTATCATTTCGACTAATGCACGTAATACCGGACCTTCACCCATAGGGTCATTTTCCTGCGTAGGACGGTTGTAATAATACTGAAGTGAAGGCATTATGCCAGTGCCTACACAAATTGCCGTTACATCGCCTTCAGGGGTTATTTTTGACATAATTCCTTTCAGTCCTTGCTCTGCTACATAAATGAAATCAGGGTGAAGCCAACCCTCTTTCACTCCCTTGGCTATTCCAAAGACAAACATGGCAGTTCCAGTTATCTCATCATAGGAATCTTCTTTATCTAGTAATTGATGCCATAGTCCGTTTTTACCCTGATAACGTGCCACTCCAGAAGCCTGTTGCTGGAAATTCTTTATCACATCATTTCTCAAAGGATCGTTTTTTGGCATCCGTGAAAGTAAATCTGCCTGGGCCATAAACATCCAACCATTTGCACGGCTCCAATGCGCAACACCATGTTCGTTATTGTCGGTGTTATAGCAATGGTAATAGATTTGTTTTTCAGGACACCAAAGGTATTTGTTGTATTTTAAAATTTGATTGGCAGCATCTGAAAAGTATTTGTTCTCACCTGTAAACTGTCCCATACGGCTTAAAAAAGATATCGCCATAAATGAATCGTCTGCCCAGATGGTATTTTCATGGGGCCATATCCGTGCTATAGTACCATCCTTAAGTCGGGGTTCGGAGTTTTCTAAATGATTAGCTGTTTCTTTTATATAGTCTAAAAAGGCCTTGTTTGCATGACGTTGCTGCAGTTCAATTAAACAGGCTCCCATAGGTCCGTTATCATCAAGCCTTTTACCACGGAAAAGCATGCTCCAGCTAATATCACGTACGGCTTCCCAACCGCCTTCAGATAAAGCCCTATCGTAGAGTTTATGAAAATAATCATAATTGCCATCATTAAAAACAAAATTCATATTTTTCAATACATAATTCTCGTATTTCTTATCTTTCAATTTGTCCCCAAGTTCCAACAGGGCAATATCAGTTAAACCGTTTGAATAATGCCATTGATTATATTTCGACTGAACCTTAATATCCTTAGAAAGCGGAAGGTCTTTTACAGAAGCATATGTTTCTCCGGTTTTTTTATTCTCAAATAAATAACTTGTAGAGTTTAGTATACGGTCTGCTATTTTTGTGGCAGCTTCCTGAGCTGTCATTTTGTTTTGTGCAGCAGAAGTCGAAATTCCTGTGATGACTAATGCAATTGTAAAGATTAGTTTTGATTTCATTGGTATTAAATTTTAGTATAGCTTACTTGTGAGTGATTTCTTGCTATTATTAAAAAGAGTTCAAAATTCTTCCAACGGATGAAATAATGAACTCTTTTATGATAACAAAAAGTCTTAATCTATCTTAAGATAAAATAGAATTGTTTTTAGAAAAGATTTGGAACAATCAATGAGATTATGAGTATACACATTCCAAGTACCAAAACTGCAATCGTTTTATTGGTAACGCCCTTCCACTCTTTTAACAGAATACCCCATACATTGCTGAAAGTGATATTTAAAGACATTAGAATACTCCAGGAAAATGCCATCATCACACTTCCTTCAGTGAAATAACTTTTACCCATTGCCAACCCGAAAAACTGGGAATACCAAAGAATACCTGCAAGGGCACAAAATAGAACGTTATTTACAAATACACCCCCAGAGACACTAAAGTAGTCTTTGGTCGTTTTATTTTTAATATTCTGGAAAATACAATAGATAGCATTTGTCAGGAATCCACCTGCCGTAATTAATAAAATTGCGGGTAAACCTGCAAACAAAGATTTTGTCCCCATGGCAATCACAGCCAATTTAATCGGTTCAGCAGATTCCAGCCCAAGACTGAAACATGCACTCATTACACCTGCCAGCAATGCAACCAACAACCCTTTTCCTAAAGCGAAATCCTTTACTGCTGCTCTTTTTTGTTCGTCAGTCATATTCTTTGACCTTAAACTTCCTGCATATCCTATCACGGCAATACCGGCGATAGCTATACTTACTCCTATCAGCAACAGGAGCCCTTTACCCGTCAATAAATCTGTTCCATTCATTAGTGCAGGGATAATTGTTCCAAAGGCTGAACATGTACCAAGTGCTATGGATTGACCTAGAGCAACGCCTAAATAACGCATGCTTAAACCAAACGTCAGTCCGCCGATTCCCCATAACATTCCATAAAACAAAGCATGGAATGCAGCTCCGTTTCCGGAAGAAAGTACTTCTATCAGGGAATGCCCTTCAGGGACAGCTAATAATGCACCAAGATAGGGAAACAATAACCATGCGAAAATTCCCTGGACTAACCAGAAACTCTCCCATGCCCAGCTTTTTACTTTTTTAATAGGCACGTATGAACTTGATTGTCCCATACTTCCAATAGCAATAATGAATAATCCGAGAAGTGTGTTCATGATTTACGGTTTACAATTTGCAACTTATTATGATTGAAAATCGGTAATGAGTATTGAGTTAGATAAAAGGCAAAAAATATGACAAATGACACAATAGCCTATTTGTAAAAGAATATACACGTTTTCTATTGCGTCATTTATCATAACACATTAAATACGCTTAGACGTAATGTCCTTTTCGTATTGTTGAATCTCTGAAATGTATGCTTCGCCTGCAGTGACACCTTTTTTTGCACAATAGTAGTTGTAAACAGCAGCCCAAGGTAACGATTTCACTTCTTCCAATAGTGCCATACGTTCAAAGTTTTGACCGTTTGCTTCATAAGTGCGTAATTTATCGATTGGTTCCAGTAATGCCTGTAATAAGGCTTTTTGGGTAGCGCGGACACCTATTACATAAGCACCAATGCGATTTATGGAAGCATCGAAGTAATCTAATCCGATATGAACGCGATCAAGTGCATTAGCACGTACAATTTCCTGGGTTAAGTGTAGCAATTCATCATCAAGAATTACAACGTGGTCGCTATCCCAACGAACAGGACGGCTTACATGGAGCATGATTTCAGGTAAAAATAATAAAAGGGATGAAATCTTATCGGAAATTACTTCAGTAGGGTGGAAGTGACCGGCATCCAAGGTAACAACCATGTTGTTCTTTGCACCATAGGCCAGATAAAACTCATGTGAACCGACCGTATAACTTTCCAGACCTATTCCGAATAATTTTGATTCGATACAATCCGTCAGATATTTAGGATCAATTTTTTCTGCCAATACAGTATCCAATGCATATTTCAGATTGGCACGATAAGCATAACGATTAACTGTACGATCTTTACTCCCATCAGGAACCCAGATATTATGAATACAGGCAGAACCTTGTTGGCGACCTATTTCTGCTGCAATATGCCTGCAACGACGTAAGTGTTCCATCCAGAAAGATTGAATATCTTTATCCGGACTGCTCAGTGTGAGTCCCGATTCTGATTTTGGGTGTGAAAAGAATGTGGAGTTGAAATCCAGTTTAACCCCAACTTTATTAGCCCAATCAATCCAACTTTGGAAATGTTTTGGTTCAATTTGATCACGATCCACTACTTCACCGCCAAAATCGCCATAAATGGCGTGTAAATTTAGGCGATGTTTACCAGGAATCAAAGTCAATACTTTTTCAATATCTGCCCGTAATTCTTCAATAGTTCTTGAACTCCCGGGATAGTTCCCGGTTGCTTGAATCCCACCGGTCAAATCACCAGTTGAAACTTCGAACCCTTTTACATCGTCGGCTTGCCAGCAATGCAATGAAATAGGAAGTTTATCCAATTTTTCTACAGCCTTGTTTGCATCAACGCCGATAGCAGCATATTGTGCTACTGCTAATTCGTAAGCTTTATTAATTTGTTCGTTTGACATGTTGTTGATTTGTTTTTATATATTTTATGGTTATTACTTTTCCAATGCAATATTTTTGGTGTTTTTTAAATGAAGGTCATTATTGTCATCCGTTTTTATACTGAAATTATGGAAGACCCAATCATTAGCCCATGCGATGGTTCCTGCTTTTCTTCCTTGAAAGTGAACATTTTTAAATTGAAAATTATCGATAGTTCCTGTTTCAATGCCTTCAACTTTGATGCAGGTATTCGCATTTGTGGAAGTTATATTTGTGAAATAAATATTGCGAAATTTAGGAGTACCTATTTTAGGGTCAACAGGTAGAAGTAGCTTTTTCCAATGAGACGGTATACTGTCAGGATTGTACTCTTTTGGCAATACGGAAGTGCTGTATGTGGGCAACCAGTTTAAATCTACCACAAAGGGGGATCCCACTTCCGTCATTTCGATATTGTTTAAATAGATATTCTCAATGACTCCGCCACGCTGAATGGTTGATTTGAAACGCAAACCATATTTTGTACCGATACCTTTTAAATTATAAGCCACTATGTTGCGTATTCCACCGGAAGTTTCGCTCCCGCAGGTAAAAAGACCGTCACCATGTCCGGCAATACAGTCCCGAATCACTACATATTCACAAGGACGATTTACTCTCAACCCATCAGCATCGCGTCCGGCTTTAAGACAGAAATTGTCGTCATTGCAATTTATATCGCTGTTCTGAACAAGGATTTTGGAGGAAGAATCAATATCAACTCCGTCAGTACTTGGCCCATTACCTTCTATGTTGTTGCTGATAATAATGTTATCGACGGTAACATTATTAGAATATAATATGTGCAATGACCAAAAGCCGGGTTGATATAAGACAATGTCTTTCACTGTTACGTTCTCACAATCAGAAATCAGAATTCCTCTTGGACGTTCACAATCATAATCAACAATCCAGCGTAGGCCCTTGGAATCATACTCTTTACGTATGTCCCGGTACTTGTCCCAGAAAATTTTACCTTTTCCATTAATGACACCTGCACCTGAAATGGCAGCATTTTTTTGTCCGATGACATTTACTAATGCTGATGGCCATGGCATTTCAATCCCGGCCACACGTGTATTTATTCGAGTGTAATCGGCGATATTTTGACTACCTTGTAATGCGGTTCCTCTCGGAACTTCAAAATTTACATTGCTTTTAATGAAAATTGATCCTGTCAGATAGATGCCTGGATGGAATGTTACAGTACCACCACCGTTAGCTGCACATTGATCGATCGTTTTCTGTATAGCTTCCGTACAAACAATTACCGCATCGCCTATTGCACCGTTGTCGTTTGCAAAATACACTTTTTCTGATTTAGGAAAGCTTTTTGCACCAACATCGTTCATCCATTTAAAATTTGGAATTTCATTTTGTGCAAGGATAGCTGAAGAAAAAGAGCAAAGTAATAGTGTAACAAATAAGTGCGGAAGTTTTTTCATTAAATAAAAGATTTTGATTTGAATTGACAAATGTATAGTTTTATAACATTTGATTAATTATTTTATTTGATCTTATGGATATGGTTTTTGGTATATTCAATTCTAAAAATTGAAACACAAATAAGTATTTTCTCGTTTAAAAAAATATCCTTTTCCTGAAAATCAAGAAACTGTTCATAATACCGGAATTAATTTTTAATAATTTCACCAGGAACATTTTGGATGTCTATGTCTTTACAGTTCGACATTTTTAATGCAGGTCCTTCAGATTGTTTAATCACAATATTTTTCAAAACAATATGTTTGCTTTCTTTAATCTCACCTCCTTTTTTAGAACTGATAGTGGCATTTTCAACATAAATTCCTTCTATTTGATTCTCAGGTAATCCGTTGAAATACATAGCCCGGTTTGCGTTTGTGCATGAAATGTTTTTGATATGGATATTCCGGAAAGTAGGGGTTGTTTCGTCTGCTTTTGGTAAAATAGGTTTCCCGGTATTAACATCGAATTGTGCTTCTACTGCCGATTTCCCCATATAGTACAAATCGAATAAAAGTGGTTCGGTTACAATATCCATCATGGCAATATTCTCAACGAAGATATTTTCAACAACACCACCACGACCACGTTTGCTTTTGAATCGCAACCCAACGTCTGTACCTATAAATTTGCAATTAGCCACTTTCATATTTCTTGCTCCACTTGACATCTCGCTTCCTACTACAAAGCCTCCATGGCCTTTGAAAACTGTACAATTATCTACTATCAGGTTCTCGCAAACACGTGCACGTTTTCTTCCCTCTTCGTTTTTACCACTTTTAATACATATTCCATCATCACCAACATCAAACATTGAATTAATGATCAGGGTATTCTTGCAAGATTCTAGGTCAATTCCATCACCATTCTCTGCGTAGCTGGGATTTCGGACAGTCACACCATCCAGAATGACATTTTCGCACATAAGCGGATGAAGATTCCATGCTGGTGAATTCTGAAATAAAACGCCTTGTAAATACAGGTTTTTACATTCAATAAAATTTACCATTACCGGACGAAGAAAATCGCGGATAGAATTCCATTCTTCATCAGTTTCTAAATTTCGTGGCACATTCATTTCAGACATTTTTTGCCCTTTCAGGTATTGTTCCGAAGGATACCAGTAATCAGCACGTCTGAAAACTCCACCTGTAGCTGTGAATTTCTTCCAGTAACTTTCTGTGACACTTTGTTTTTTCAATGGCCTCCAATATTGTCCGTTGCCATCAATTGCTCCATCGCCGGTGATAGCTACATTGGTCAGGTTTCGGCCGGAGATAGGTGATTGGCATCGTTTTGTGGCCAACCCTTCAAATATGGTTTCAACTAAAGGATACAAATTTTTATTGTGTGAGAAAAGGATGATAGCTCCTCTTTCAAGATGTAGGTTGATATTGCTCCTGAATACAATTGGACCGGTAAACCAAACTCCAACTGGAACAATTACTGTTCCACCTCCTTTACTTGCTACAGCATTTATTGCTTTTGAAAATGCCTCGGTACATAAATCAGTTCCGTTACTTACGGCGCCAAAATCTGTTAAAGAGACACTCTCTTCAGGGAAAGAGGGTACATTAACTTGTGGCATTTCAAATGGTAGGTCCTTATACAAATAACTGTATTGATAGGTTTTCTGGGCTTGTAAGTTTAGCGTTAGTGTCATTGTTGCAATTAAAAGCGAGTATTTCAGCAATTGTTTTTTCATCGGGTATTTCTTTTAGTATGTGACTTTAAAATTTGTGTTGTTGTTTTAATTTTACCGGTCCAAGCAGTCCACTGGGCATAATTTGCCAGTTGGCGAAAGTTGAATTTTTATAGTTTATATCCACAAAATTAATTTCTTTGAATATACGCCATTGTACTTTCCTTCGATCTAAATCGGCAATAGCATTGGCAGGCAAATTGGTAACTTCAACTTGCAGGCTATTTTCACCCTTTTTCAGATATTTGCCAATATTACATTCAAAAGGCACCGACCAGAGAGTTGTTACCGGTTGCCCGTTTACAGTTACCCGTGCACTTTCACGCACATCGCCTAAGTTTAACACCCATTCCGACGAATCGGGATTGTCGACAGTAAATGTGGTATTATATATTCCTGTTCCCCTGTTTATTTTGGCTTCCGCAATGTTTAAATCGGTCCATGAACCTAACGACTTTAATTCAAAATTGCCTTTTATCAATGGTTCACTTTGTTCAAAATGCAATGTCCAGTTATTCTTTAAATCAATGGCTTTATTCGTTTCCTGTAGGTATTCCCAGGCCGGAACGTTTATGTCGGTTTTTGTAAACGTTTTTAGAATCAATGATACACCGGATTTAAGCTGAAGATAAACCTGTGTCTTGCCATTTTCTGTACGTAATTTCGCTTTGTCACTTTCACCGGTCAAAGGATCATAAATTATGGCTGATTTTGCAGGAACAGCCAGTGTAATCCAATCGTCCACGTCTTTGTTCTGGAGTGCTGAGATGAAATAATGATACCCATCAGCATTGGAACGACGCAAAGCATGTAACCCGAATTTAGTCTTCATTTCCTCAGGGGTCTTTCCAATAACTTGTAATGTCGATTCTATATCTTTTCCGGTGATGATGACTCCGTTTTTCAATTTCATGGCTTTAACTATACGGAAGTCGTTGGTATCATCCAGCTCCTTTAAAAGTGTTTTCAACTCTGTTCTACGACTTTGTAAATGGGAGAACCCTGGTACATCATTCGGGTAGTTCTCCATAAAAACGATTTTTGCTCCCTGTTCTGCCATGTCTATGAGATGTTTGAGTACATCTACCGGCATTTTCTTTATTGCAGGAAGTATCAAAGCTTCATAACTGTTGCCTCCTTCGGTTACCAACTTACCCTGAATACATTTTGTCGAACGGATAAACTGATCTGAAATATAGTCGACATCATATCCACTTTGGTAAATGGATTGAACCATGTGAATAAACTTAGGCATGCGCTTTTCCATCTTGTGAATGTCAAACTGAAGTAGTCGTCCATCCAAATCGTTCCATGCATCATAAACAGGCAGGTAAACCAGAAAGTCATTATCGGGTTTACCCATTTGCAGGAACGATTGGCAACGCGTAATGTACGAAAACATTGCCGGTGCACCATGCCAGATCGTGTTGTTTGGCGACATATTCACTGAGGCATAGAATTGCCATCCAGGCCAGGCTGCTTCTTTTGGAGAATAAGGCGTTCCCTGGAAATAACAGTGGTTTACCCCGGATACAAACAGTAAGTCCAGATCTGGTTTGCATTGCGACAGTGACGTGCGAAAATGTTCTGTGAGCCATGTAAAGGTTTCGGAGGATGTGTATGGTTTTCCTGAGATATGCGCAGCTGAAGAGGCATATTTCAACATGGAAATATCTGAAAAGTTCTTAATGGTCAGTGAATCTTTACGTAATCCTTTGATGCCAAAATCGGATATCCCGAAACTCTCACATTCTGGAACATCCACGGTTGCATATAGGTCTATCAGGTTGCCGGGTGAACCATGTGCCTGGTTGCGGGTTTTGCTGCCATGTAAATGTGCCCAATCCGTCCATTGTTTGGTGAAGTTCTCTAGTATTAATTCTGACAGGGTTTCACGGTAATCTGAAACCAATCGGGCAGTTTCCTCAGTACGTTCAGTGGCTAAAAAAGCTGGAAGATGTTCTTCTAGTTTATATCCACGACGGGCATTGAACTGTTCAAAAAAATCTTCTGTCCAGTCTGCTCCATATACTTCATACGAATCGTTGAAAAAGTTATGGGGATAGGAGGTGCCGGATGCTGTAAATGATTTCTCAAAGCGGTTCAGGTAATTCTTGACTGCCCGTTTTGAAAAGTGATCCATTACGTATCCTTCCCCGCCTGGTGCGGCACGTTTTACTTTCTGGAAAGTCTTCCCACAAAATGCAGCTATGATGGTCCATTTCCCGTTGGGTGCTTTCCAGGTAAGTTTACCATTTATATCCACTATTGATGTCAGATCCAGGCATTGGCTTTTTGAACCGTATGCCATCACTTTGCTAAGTTTTGCTTTGCCTTGTTGCTTTTTATCTTCCGGGGTAAGGACACTGGAAAACTCATCACCTCCCTTTACTGTATATTCATTGGTTAGAAGTTTGGATGCTGCATCCTCAATAGTAACCTCCGGACCACCAAAAGGCCAACCGGTCCCTGTATTCATGTCAGTTAGCATGCCAACCCTTTTAGTCTCGTTAAGGGTATGTTGAAGCATTCCCATCCATGTTGGGGATAAAAATTGAATATCGTTCGATTCATTATGCTGGACACCGTAAATGGGAGTGATTTCAACAGTTCCCATTCCGGCGCGGGCGTATTCTTCCAAATTATAAGTCAGATTGGCTTTGTCAACAGCATTACCCAACCACCACCAACGGGTACCGGGATGCATTTCAGTATTCACTTGCGGCCATGTTATATTTTGGGCAAAAAACAGGATAGGGAATGTGGATAAAAGAATGATTAATTGTATCCTTTTCATAGTATTTTAAATTTAAACGGGTCGCTTTTACTTACCTGAAATCAAACCATAATTTCATACTGATACCTTCATCTCCCTTTTTAATCCTGATCATGCCAGGTTGGCTTTGCGGACCTTGCTGGGCAATAGGCTTGAAATCACGAATAGCAGGTATTTCATATAAGAATGAAAGATCGCCTGCTGGAAAATCCGGCATGGTGTTTATACCATCCTGTCTGCCTTTAGGTTCTTCAGGGGTGAGCAGCCGAAAGAAAACTCCATCGCTTTCACTATAAATGCTGAAAGTAGATTCTTTTGTTTTCAGGCTTGCCCAATATAAGTTGGCATGATAACCCTTGAATTCGGGATATACAAGATTTTCAAAATTCTCTCCCGTTATGGTATTATTATAGGCTTTGTCCCAAAGTCCGTAATTTGTTCCGGGGATGCGGTTTTTCCATACCCGGTAGGGACCGCGCCCAAACCATTTCATACCTTCTACTTTGGCTTCAGGATATGAAAATGTCAGGCCAAAATTAGTGATATTTTCTTCCATGAATGAATCATCAAATCCGCCACCACCAGCCGGTCTGTCCAGCATCAAGGCATGCATATGCAGTAACCCAACAGGAGTCATTTCCCAACGTATGGAATCAATTCCGCCTAAATAGTAAAATGTTAGAACGGCATTATCACCTTCTTGACGAACTATTGACCCTTTCAGTTTAATTTTCATACCTACAGCAACTGGTCCATTCATAAACGACAGGTTACCGGTTTTGTTTTTCACCCCGATAATTCGTCCTGATGCAGTACTAAATTTCACAGAAACGTTTTTCCCTGTAAGTGTAACGATACTATCTTGTTTTGTGAACGTGGCTTCACCACTCAGATCCACTGTTTTTATTTCTTTTTGCAGGTATTTTCCGGCTAATGCAATCGGCCATGTCCAGTTACAAACAGATTTCCCTTCAGCATCATAAGCTTCGAGTTCCAAAACATCTGCCTGAAAGAACTTTTCAGTTACAGGCATCCTGGCTTTCCCTACATCCCCTGGCTCTAGGTCTGGCAATTTAACGGTTCCTTCTTCTATCAATTGTTTAGTAGCTTCATGAAGTGGCGAACCGATGGTATATAGTCTGTATTTCATATTGCACGAATTAAAATTCGAGTAAAGATATTTATTACTAACCCCGATTTCGCCTTTAAAGGATGAAGTAATCATCATTTTCTTTATCTGTACCGGTGACCAAATCTCACGAACGCTGTAGAAACTGGCTTCTTTTTCGCGGTAAGGGCCCACTATGCCATCGGGGGCGTTGTAATTATCCGAATCAAGCTTCCCATTCTTATCAGATCTTTTTACAGCTTCATCCACATATGCCCACATAAATCCACCCGCAAAAAGAGGACTTTCGGTGTATTTATTCCAAAAATCTTCCAGACCTGCACCTAGTCCCTGGTCATACAACCCGTGCATAAACTCGGTTGGCATAAACACATTGTATCCATTCGTAAAACGTGCAATCCCCGTTAGATATGCCGGGTAATGGTGTGTGTCAATGCCATCAAAATCAGCCCAGGGATGAATAACATGACGTTTCTGGGGATCATACAGGGCAAAGTTCTTGTCAACTTTCGTGTTCCATCCCCCTTCATTTCCATTATCCCATAATACAATGCATGGATGATTCACATCTCTGTCCACCATTTCTTTCACGAGTTTTTCTCCGGTTGGGGTATCATATGCATTCTGCCAGCCTGCCAGTTCATCCAGGTAAAACAAGCCAAGTGAATCACACATATCCAGAAAATGTGTATCAGGCGGATAATGAGACCGTACAGCATTCATGTTCATTTCTTTTATCAACATGGCATCCTGTAGGCTGATTTTACGATTGGTAGTCCGTCCTCCATCAGGATAAAACGAATGCCGGTTAATACCTTTCATGACTATTTTTACACCATTCATATAGATGCCGTCCTGTCTGCGAAACTCAACGGTACGAAATCCGATTCGTTGAGTATAAACATGAACTACTTCGTTCTTTTCATTCAGCAGTTCCAGCTTGAGATTATACAGATTAGGTGTTTCAGGTGTCCATACATATATCCCCTTCCATTGGGTTGTGATGGTTTGCGAAGCCGTAGAACCTTTCAATCCGGCATTTTGTGAAATAAACTGCCCCTTTCCTTTTACTGGGTTAATGGTTGTTGAAAGTGAGTAATGATCGGGGAGGGGTGTAGTAAAAATTTCTGTTGTAAGTTTTCCATCTGTCTGTGCATCTACAGCAATACGTTCAATATAGATCTGTGGTTTTGCTTCCAGGTATACCGGACGGTAGATCCCTCCAAATAGCCACCAGTCAGCACGGCGTTCGGCGCCATTGACCGATTTATTGTTAGATTGCTTTGATACATGTACTTCCAGCTTATTTTTTGTTCCGGCCTTTAATTTATCGGTTATGTTATATGCAAAGCGATAGAAACCACCTTGATGAATATCCCCGGCTGATTGGCCGTTAATTTTCACTTCGGTATCGGTCATGACACCCTCAAAAATAATCGAAATCTGCTTGTTTTTCCAACTGGCAGGAACGGAAAATGAATATTCGTAAAATCCCTGTTCCCTGCTGGGATTTTTCAATCCGGCTTTATACCAACGGCCATAGGTGTATTCTCCAAAACCCTGCAACTCCCATTGTGAGGGAACTTTGATTTTACTCCATTTTTTACTGTTCATCCCATCCGAACAATAGAATCGCCATTCCTTTTCATTCCCGAGACCAGTACCGGACAAATAAAGAGTCTCTGTCTGTTGTGCAAACGAAATTAAGGAGAAAAAGCAAAATACAAGTAGCTGTGTTTTTTTCATGAGTATAGAAGGATACTAATAGTTTAATGATGCGATATTATAAATTTATAGTATTAGGATAAGAAAATTGCTGTAAATATACGGATAATTAGTTAAGTATATTTTCAAAATATAGGATGTCGGATTGTTTAGCAAAATTTCTATTTCCTACATTTTTTTCCATCTATTAAAATTAAAACCAAAGGCTGCCTTTCATCTCTTGAAGACAGCCTTTCGGTTATTTTAAGTTCTCAATCCGGGGAAACTACTGTTTGAGCAGCTTTTGAACCTTTATGCCTTTTGACGTGGTTATTTTTGTATAATACACTCCGGGAGCTAAACTATTCAGGTTGATATTCGTTGTGTTCGAACGGGTATCTTTTCTAAGAATGCTTTGTCCTTGTAAGTTCAATACTTCAACAGTTGCGATCTCAGCATCACTTGAACTGATATTTACATCTCCTCTGGTTGGATTTGGATAAACAGAAATTGTACTTTTATCCAACGGATTTACTAAAGCAGCTATGTTGCCATGAACAATTAAAGTGATTTTGTAACCACTATTTGCAATTGTATCCTTAGAATAACTAATAGAGGTTCCAATCGGAAAGCCTTCTGTTTTTAAAGAGAACGAATCAACTGCTGTTCTTGACTTAGTAGTAAGAATGGTTAAGGAATCATTGTCGTGCAAAGATACGCTTGCTGCAGGTTGTACTAAGATGGTGCCTCCGTTGAAAATTGCAGTGCTGTTTGTTGAAATATTATCAAAGCTGGTTTTTGAACCAATTTTAAAGACAACCTTACCATAGTGGCTTACAGTTAAAGGGCTCTTGATTGTGCCGGTTAAAGTGTCTCCAAGTACCAATTGACCAACTCCATTATTTCCGACAACTAGTGTTCCCAGACTATCAACTAGAACGCCACCTGTTATACGACCATTTCCGCCTCCTGTTGCACCTGCTCTAATGGATAATGCATTACTTACTAACTTTACACGCCCCAATGCAGTGGTTGTTTTGGTTACAGGAATATCCACCAAAAGAGTTCCTGCTTTAACTTCAACACCTAAAGAGGCAGTGGTAATACTTTTTGAGCTTGTAAAGGTATATTTTCCGGTCCCTATTTTTATAATTCCGACTTGATTCTGATTTTTGGATCCTGCATCTTTTATTGTACCTGGGAAGACAACATCTGTGTTTGAGCTGCCAATCATCCAATATACAAATGGGGAAGCAGAATCACCTGCTCCGTATCCTGCAACAAAACTTGAATCATTTTCAGCAGTCAATTCACCAAACATCCAGCAATGACTTCCACTGCAACCAGTTATACCTGCTCCGGATTTTAATGAAACCTTCTTATTCCAGAATAAAGAATCTACAGTGTTTAATTTGGTGTAATCATAAGTTTTCACACTTGGAATTAATAATCCATAGTTTCCAACAGTTACTCCTGTCGCTTTATAACGTTGTATTGTTAAATTACCGCTGAACTTTGACCAATCAATTTTACTCCCGGATTTGCTTCTTCCAAGCATAGCTCTTTCTCCACCTGTTGAAAGTATTAAATCACCGCCTCCGGATATATTGCTTATTAAAAAGGAATATCTGGCAAGTTCAATAGTTCCGGTTTTACCTGCAGGTATCTCAATAGGGACTTTCAATGAATCAACTTTTGCTGAAGTACTTCCAGCTGTACCCTCGTTTACAATGCCTCCTTCAAGTCTTAGTTTGGCACCATATATATTTATGAAATTAGGAGCTGGCTTAGTTAAACGTCCATTTTTAATGACTGTTCCACCAAGCAATGTGCTTCTGGCACTCAATGTTAATGTTCCGCTTCCATCTTTTACTAATGTCCCGGTGCCAGTTAAATACGCTGGTTTTACTGGTGAAGTTAAAACAGAATCGATGACATAATTTTTTGTTGAATTGAAAAGGATACTGTCCACAGGCATTATACCGGAGACTTTTACATTTAGGGAATCGGTAGAATCATCAAATTTTGCAGTTGCACCTTCAACTGTATTAGTTGGTAATATAACTGTCGGATATAAAATACCGCTAGGATCAACCCAGTTTGAGGTGGATAAATCCCATATTCTGTTCGTTGAACCATTCCATATTCGCTGGTCTTTTGCAAATAACGAACCTGCAACTAAAATTGCAACTGCAACTAAAGTAAAAAGAGTAGTTTTTTTCATGTTTGTAAATTTTTAATTTGTATTAGAATCAATAGTATGCAAATTAAGACATAAATTAATTCGATTGTATTATTAATTTTGATTGTCGCACTCTTATATTTGATATTTAAATATTGTTATGCCCGTTTTCAGGAAAATTAGGTTTATTATATAAAAAATAAGTATTAATAAATTGTCGGTTATTTATTTAACTCTATGCAGCCCATAATGAACGGACCGGTGGCCTTGGCATCATTATCCCTGATTTTTTCACCGATATAGTATTCAAAACTTCCATCACGGTAGGGGTTACCTCCTAAGCCTCCCACAGCACAACAACGGGTTAATGTCAATGTTCCATCAGTATTTTCTACCAATAACCTGTCAACGATTCCTTGCAATGCTTTTTCAGCATATACTTTGTACTTTTTGTCGATATATCCCTTGTTGACAGCCTTGGCAAAAGCATACATGAATTGGGTAGTTACTGAGGCTTCCGGAAAATTCCCTTTTCTGGATGGTTGGTCGATTACCTGTGACCAAAGACCATTTGTCTGGTATATGGGAAGTGCATCGGCTAATCCCTGTATGATGGCGATGAGTTCTTCTCTCCGTGGATGATCTGCCGGGATGTAATCCAACACATCGACCACTGCCATAAAATACCAACCAATACTGCGTCCCCAAAAGTTAGGGGAAACTCCGGTTACCGGATTTGACCATCGCTGGCTTTTGCTCTCATCCCAGGCATGATAGTACAGGCCTGTTTTCGGGTCAAAAGTATGCTTATGGCATAGGGTGATTTGCTTGATGGCTTCATCAATCCATTCAGGTTGATGGAAAGTTGCCCCATAGTGTGCCATAAAGGGTGAAGCCATATATATCCCATCCAGCCACATCTGGTTTTCGTATACCTTTTTATGCCAGAATCCTCCATCCGAAGTCCTTGGCTGGCCTTTTAACTGATGAATCAACTGATCCATGGCAATTTTGTACTTATTGTCTCCTGTTTTTTTGTAGATTTCAAAAAGCATGTTCCCTGATTCTATAAAGTCAAGGTTGTAGCTTTCCGGGCTGTATAAATGAATATCACCCTTGCTGCTGATGACGCTGTCGGCAAATTGTTTCACATATTCAAAATAACGGTCATCCCCGGTTGATTTCCATAGTTGTAGCATGGCCGAGCATCCCAGTCCCTGGGAATATCCAAAATATATCCTTTTTCCATAGTCCAGTTGCCATGCTTTAGGGAAACGGCGCATTTCGGAATCAGCAAAACGTCGTGCATACGTATCTTTTGCAAAGTTATCTGTACGGAATGGTGATGCCGGGAAACCGGCTTTGTTGAAAAGGTTTACCCTAAAATAAGTCCCCCAGGCATAACGCACAGCAATCGGGTTCTTTACTTCGGGAGCAGTTACTTCTACATTATTTTTTAAGATAGTGGCTGTGGCAGGATAAAAACGCTGATCATTACCGGCTATCAGGAAACCTGTCAAGGGTTGTCCTTGACTATCCAATCCGCTATCAGCATAATCGAAAGTAAGTGTTGCTTTATCCCCGGTTACATGCATTGATTTGTAAAGCGGACCTGAGTATTCTGTTTTTTTGTTGTAATCTTTTGCTAATGCCCAGGCGGCAAGACGCTCTCCGGGTACAAGTTTGTTGCGTGGATGAATGTCAGTTGAATCACCTGCATCGGTAATCACTACCATTCCGGTATTCTTAACCGATTTCCATGTATTTAACTGTGCTTCCCTGATCCCGGCAGGTTGTTTGTATTGGGGTGCTATCTGTACAAAATAGAACGGAAGGGTTGGTTGTTGGAACTCCTTACGCCAGCTTTGAATCATATTCGTAAAAACTTCCTGGTACTTTTCATAGCGTATGGAATTTGTCTCTCCCTGATACCAGATATTTCCCTTAATGGTGTAGTTCCTGATTGGGGCAATCATGCCATTCCAAAGCGTGGCAGGTACTTTGCATAAACTATTGCCGGTAGCTTTTTCTTTTTGGAAATCAACCAACACATCAGCATAAAGCGGATTGTTTTTCATGACCTCCATCTTGGTCCATGATTCCGCATGTGTTCCGCCCCAGGTGGATTGTATTAATCCGATAGGTGTCTTTAGTTCTTTGTATAGCTTTCTCCCAAAGACAAATCCAACGGCTGAGAATTTTTTCAGGTTTTCCTTGTTACAGGTCATCCATTTCCCTACACAATTGTCCATTTCTCCATCCGGAGCCAGTTGATGCTCTACTATAAATAACCGGATATCCGGATAATCGGCATCTTTCATTTCTTCTTCCTGGTTCAAAATTCCCATTCTCCAGCCCTGGTCTTTTGCTACCGGAAATTCCATGTTCGATTGCCCGGTACATAACCAGACTTCTCCGATTAAAATATTGTGGATAACAAGGGTGTTTTCACCCTGAATGGAGATGGATTGATTTTTTAATGCAGTAGGGGTTTTAATCTTCACCTTCCATTTGCCCTCTTTATTGGCAATTGTCACTTCAGGTTTTGAAGTCCACGAAGGTTTGATAGATATCTTTTCTCCCGGAGCAGCATTGCCCCAGATGTTCACTAATGTCTTTTGTTGTAAAACAAGGTTGTCTGATAAAATGGAGGGAAGGTTTACTTTTGCATTTGTGAGTGAGATGTTAACGAATACGAGTAGTCCCAGTAAAATTGGAATTATTGATTTTTTCATGGAAATAATACATTCAAGGTAAGTGAACTTATGATTTTACAAATATACATTGTAATCATAAATTGTGTGTGGCTTTTTTGATGGATATATTGTTCGTTTTGGCATTTTAATCAACAAAAATATGAATGAAGTGTATATTGTCACATTACTATAAGGCCACAAAGACAGGAATACCGCTAGGACAATTGCAAGAAATACAGGGAAGGTAGATCCTACGCTTTTCATGCTATTTTAATTCAGGTTACTGCTTAGTAGATTTTACTAATTTACTTTCGATATGTAAGCCCACGGCCAATATACTTTTCAACTCAAGAAAAGGTATCTTAAACTAAAATAAGGTTGTCTCTTATCGAGGCAACCTTATTATTTTCTATTATCAAATATTTAAACCATTGCTCCAAACAGATAAAATATCAATGCTGCTAAAGCTGCACTTACAGGGATGGTGAGTAGCCAGGCAGTCATTAAGCTCTTTGTTACTCCCCAACGTACAGCCGAAAGTCGCTTAACGGCCCCAACACCAATGATAGCACCGGTTATGGTATGCGTGGTACTTACAGGAATTTTCCATATTTCTGTCAAAAACAAGGTAATTGCGCCAGCAGTTTCAGCAGCAACACCTTCAAGGGGTGTTACTTTCGTAATGCGTGATCCCATCGTTTTTACAATTTTCCAACCTCCTGACATAGTTCCTAATGAAATAACGCCAAAGCAGGAAAATGGTACCCAGATAGGTAATTCTTTTATACTGGTTACTCCGGGGAAATGAGCCGCAATCATTGCTGCGCCTATAATCCCCATTACTTTTTGCGAATCATTTAAACCGTGTCCGATACTGAATAAACCTGAAGAAACTAATTGTAATTTCTTAAACCAGTAATTCGCCCGGTGCGGATTTGCATTTTTGCAGATATAGAATATCAGCATAGTTAACAGGGATGATATAACCATACCAATAAATGGTGCTAATACGATAAAGGCCGCTATTTTCAGAATAACTGCGCTCTGAATAGACGCGAATCCACTATGCATGATCGCTGCTCCGGCAAATCCTCCTATTAGGGTGTGGGAAGAAGAGGATGGAATACCTGACCACCAGGTAGCTAAATTCCAGATTATGGCAGCCACAACACCTGCGAAAATCACCGGTAATGTAATATACTGCTCAAATACGGTTTTAGATACTGTGTTTGCAATTCCAAAATCTTTGATGATGTACTTTGCTATGAAGAATGCTACGAAATTAAAAAATGCTGCCCAAAGTACTGCCTGAAAAGGTGAAAGTACCTTGGTGGATACAATGGTTGCTATGGAATTTGCCGCATCATGAAAACCGTTTATAAAATCGAACAGTAAACAAAGCACGATAATGGTTATTAAAAGTGTCATCTCTAAATGTTGGAGTTATTAAGCGTACTTAACTATAATCGTTTTGATAATTTTACCTACGTATTCAGCTGCATCAGTCGCTTTTTCTAACTCATACATAATTTCTTTCAATTTAATGAGCTCAATTCCATCCTTTTCTGTTTCAAATAAGTCAATAATGAAGTTTTCATAAACATCATCTGCTCTGTTTTCGATATCATGCAATTCAGAGCAAAGTTCTTTGATTTTCTTGGAGTTCTTTTTCAATACATCCAGCTCGTCTACAGCTTTGCCAATGCAAACTGCTCCTTCACGAATTAATAAAGCCAGGTCAATTGCTTCTTTCGGTAATTGTTTCGGATTATAAAGGACAATTCGTTTTGCACAACTGTTAATGTAATCAGTAACATCATCCAGACGGTTTGCTAAATGGTGAATGTCTTCCCGGTCAAAAGGTGTGATAAAGGTTGTGTTCAACTCATCAAAAACGCGGTTGTTTAAAACATCTCCTTTTTTCTCTTGTTCTTTAATTCTTCTATAATACTCTATGGCTGATTCATGGTCATTGTGTTGTACACATTCTATTATTAAATCGGATGCAACTAATAATACATCTGCCATATCTTTCAGTATTGGGAAAAATTTAGGCTCTTTCGGAATTAAGTTATTAAGAAAAGAATTGTTCATGAAAAAAATGTTTTTGCTTGATTTGTGATAAAATTATTTTTAAGCAGATTATAGAACTTTAATTTGATGTTTTTTTATAATCTTAATTCAACCTGATTTTGTAATGCAAAAATACTAAAACGGATTTAAATAATAGTATTTTCATTAGAATTTAATATAAATGTAATATGTTTTCTAATTCGCTTTTGTGTTCTCTGTTTTTTTAACAAAAATGTTTTGCCTTGAGTATATCTCTGAAAATTTAATCTGATTATATCTGAATTGTAAATGAATGGAATGAATCTTACCTGACTGCTCAAAAATAAGATAAAATTATCAACATACCATTGATTTTTGAGTTAAAGCATAAAATATTAGTTGAAAAGTTTTTTTTGATATGGAAAAAGTTGTAGTTTTGCAGAACTAATTAGTACTAACAAAAAATTTTAAGAAAAATGGCTTACGTTATTTCAGAAGATTGTATTGCATGTGGTTCATGTATCAGCGAATGTCCTGTTGAAGCAATTTCAGAAGGTGATATTTATGTTATTGACGCTGACGTTTGCACCGATTGTGGAACTTGCGCTGATGTTTGTCCTTCAGAAGCAATCAGTCCGGCAAATTAATTAATCATCGTAATAAATTAATAAGACCTACTCGTTTTCGAATAGGTCTTTTTTTTTACCATGAACCTTCATAATCTATTAGCTTAAGTTCTTCTTTGGGTTTATAGAGTATTCAAGAAATGAACTCTCTTAGCTCTTCACTCAACCAATCAACTGATTAGCCATTCCGCCTTTCAAACTCCAAACCTTTCAAACTCTTTGACCTTCTCCTTACGGTCTGTATCCCGAATCTTCCAGCATTTTCTGATAATTATTTATCTTCATTAAATCGGTTAAAGTCGTTTTTGGGTTTTTATTCATATAACTTTCCACAATTTGCCACCCTAACCAGGTACCCAGTCTTCCCGGGGAATCTTGTGATACGGGACTTGTAAAAGGAGCATCATTCATATATTTACGAATCAGCTGCACATCGGTTGAGAATAAATGTTTCTGATCGATCATGTATCCCCATATCTGCTTCTCATTTGTTTTGCTCCAGTTCCACTGCTCTGCAGAATAACCCATAAGGCTCTCAGG